>VAPM010467486.1_pt1 | contig 14304 bp, 16 predicted proteins | sample 3395091 | NCBI WGS metagenome assembly VAPM01 (sample SAMN08290445, study PRJNA428436) | hydrothermal vent metagenome | isolation source: Deep-sea hydrothermal vent chimney 3 | place: Pacific Ocean: Juan De Fuca Ridge | reverse complement strand
GTCCAACAACTACTCCATAAATCTCAAATCTCAAATCTCAAATCTCAAATCTCAAATCTCAAATCTCAAATCTCAAATCTCAAATCTCAAATCTCAAATCTTAAATCTCAAATCTCAAAATTCCAATTTAACTTATTTTACGCTATAGCGGAGGTTGAGTTAAATAAAATTAAAGTATCACTTTTCGGCATATGCTAGTTTCTAATACTCATTTATTTTTTACTCTATATTTTTTTGTTTTTATGATAATACACAAAAAATACCCGAAACACACAGTAGCAGGTGTTGGGTAAAGAGAGATAATTTGTTATTATTTTTATAATATGAAATATTTAAAAAAATATTTACTGCCGATTTTAATTGTTGTTTTATTTATTTCGTCTCTAACTATTGTCTATTTTGCCTATGCTCAAAAAGATAGCAGTAATCTTCTGAAAGTTGCCTTTCTTGATATCGGACAAGGAGATGCTATTTATATTGAAGCTCCAAATGGAAAACAAATGCTTATAGATGGCGGACCAGATGGAAAAATTCTACAAAGATTGTCAGAAGTAATGCCTTTCGGCGACAGATCTATCAATATTATTTTAGCGACTCATGTTGATTCAGATCATATTAGTGGCTTATCCTATGTCCTTAATAATTATAAAGTTGATGATGTTATAGAAAATGGAGCTACTTCAAAAACTATGGTTTATAGAAATCTAGAAAAAGAAATATTGAAAAATAAAATACCTAAAATTATTGCTAATAATAAAATGCGAATAATCTTAGATAAAGAAAAAAATATTTATTTTGATATTTTATTTCCCGACAGAGATGTTTCAAAAATGGATTCAAATGACGGTTCAATTGTTGGAAGACTTGTCTATGGAAACGAATCTTTTATGCTTACAGGGGATGCGACAATTTATACGGAGAATATGATTAGGTGGAATGAAAGTCCCTCCTCTTTACGTTCTCAGGTTCTAAAACTTGGTCATCATGGGTCTAGGACTTCATCAAGTCTTTTGTGGTTAGAAGAAGTTAATCCAGATGTTGCTATTATCTCAGCTGGAAAAAATAATCGCTATGGACACCCTCATAAAGAAATATTAGACAGATTAAAAAAGCTAAATATACCATATTTAGCGACTTATAAAGAGGGAAATATTATTTTTAAAACTGATGGAATAAAAATGTTTCATTAAAAATATAAAATATAAAAATATTTTATTTAATGATTCCTGCTTTTTTGAGAACGGAGTAAGCTCCGTTTTTATTTATTGTTTTGATTGCTTTGGTAGATAAAGTTAATGGAAAATATTTTTTTAATTCAGGAACATAAATGCGTTTTTTTTGGAGATTAGTATATTTACGAACTTTACCAGTTGGCTTAAATTTTGTAGCACGAACAGCGTTGGAGTAGCCTCCAGCCATCATAGAACCCTTTTTTGTTATTGCGCAAACTTTTGCCATATGTGATTCACATGCTATCATATAAAGAATACCTATGCAAGTTCAATTTTTAGATGGAATATTTTATATTTTGGTTTTAATTATGTCCGTGGTAATCCACGAATTTTCTCATGGCTACACAGCCTATCTTTTAGGAGATAATACAGCTAAAGATAGGGGGCGACTAACCTTAAATCCAATAAATCACCTTGACCTTTTTGGCTCGATTATTTTGCCAATTCTGTTGTATTTTACAACGCATGGTAGTTTTTTAGTTGGTTGGGCTAAACCAGTCCCATATAATCCAAATAATTTACGAAATGTAAGGAAGGGAACTTTTCTTGTTTCAATTGCTGGTATTTTATCTAATCTAGTTATTGCCGTTATTTTTGGGCTTTTAATAAGGTTTGCAACTGTTTTTGGGATCCCGGCTTATTCAGCTAACCCGATGTTGCTTAGTCCTTTTTATAAAATCTCATCAATTATTGTTTTTATGAATTTGATTTTGGCGGTTTTTAATATCATTCCAATTCCACCACTAGATGGTTCAAAAATTTTATTTTCAATTATTCCTTACAAATATCATTACATCGAAAATTTTTTAGAAAGGTATGGAATACTTTTGTTAGTTTTTTTCATCATTTTTCTTTGGAGTGAAATCGCTCCAATTATATATATTCTTTTTTCTTTAATTACCGGGCTACATTAAAATTAAAAATTAACAAATATGAGTTGTTTTTTACTCATCTTTAATTTATAATAAGAGGTATGCGAAATATAATTTCAAAAAAGTTTAAATCAAATAAATTTTCTATTAGATTCATTTTAATAGTCGTTTTTATTCTCTTTTTTAGTGTTTCAATTCCGATTAGTTTTGCGATGAACATAACATCAACCAACCTTTTTAATTCTTCAAAAAAAGAATTCAATAAATTATTTACAAATAATTTATCTGAGCACACCGATGCTTCTATAAACGATGAAGTAAAAGTTTGTAAAGATGTTACTTGCACGAATCCGAAACCAGGGATTATTTATTTTAAATCATCAATCAATTCTCCCTCAGGTCTTTCTCCTCTTGTTGTTAGTAGTGTTAATGGTGTAAGTGGGGAAGTTTGGGGAAATCAGCTTGGGACTATAAATTTTCAACCACCCTATGGAGGGGTATATTTTGCTAATCCAGAAACTGGTTTACTAAAGGGGACAGCTTGGAGCGAAACTTCTGGAGTTATTAATTTTTCTGTTACTGGTCAAAAAGTAATTATTGATCCAAAAACAGGAAAATGGAGTGGTTGGGCTTGGGCTTCTGGTCCATATGGTGGCTGGATTCAATTTGACTGTAATACTGGTTCTTGTGTTCAAACTACTTGGAATAATCAAAACAAAAAAGTAGAAAAAAAACATAAAACGAAAGATTCAGTTGTTAAAAAATCACACGAAGATGATTATTTCAGTTTAGCTTTTAAAAATGTGCTTCCGAGTGTTATTCAATCTTGGGAGAAGTTAGGTCAAATAATTATAAATGAAAGCAGAACAGTTAATTCTGGTTTTGATATTTTAATTTCTAAATTAACTAATTATTCTAATCAAACCGGGGAGTTTGTAAATGATACATATAATAGTGTTTATAATTCTGCTAATAATATGTATAATTCTACTGTTAAATCTATTTCAGGTATTAAAACTGTTAATTTTAATAAAATTTTTAGTAAGTAAAAATATGCTTGCTTTTCTAACTCAACTATAGTAAAGTATTTTCACTAGTCGTTTAGACTATTTTTAATTTGATATGCCTACAATAAATCAATTAGTTCGTAAGAACCGTAAAAAAATTAAGAAGAAATCCAAATCTGTAGCCTTGGCTCGTGGTTTTAATTCAATTAAGAATAAACCAGTTTTTTACCCTTCACCTTTTAAACGTGGTGTTTGTACAAAAGTTTCAACAACAACTCCTAAAAAACCAAACTCTGCTCTCCGAAAAATTGCTCGTGTTAGGTTAACTAACGGAATGGAAGTCACTGCCTATATCCCAGGAGAAGGACATAATTTACAAGAACACTCAGTTGTCATGATTCGTGGCGGACGTGTTAAAGATTTAATTGGAGTTCGTTATCATATCGTTCGCGGACATCTTGATACAACAGGTGTAGAAAAACGCCGAAAATCCAGAAGTCGTTATGGAACAAAACTTTTAAGAGAAAAAAAGAAATAAATTATTAATTACTGACGATTCAAATAATACAAAAAGAAAATTTAAAAAATGAGAACAAAGATAAAAAATCCTAATATTGTTAATCCTGATATAATTTATAATTCGCAAAAACTTGCTAAGTTCATAAATAATATTATGAAAAACGGAAAAAAAGAAACGGCACGAAAAATTGTGTATAAAGCTTTTGATATTATAAAAGAAGAAACCGACAACCCAAACCCTTTAGAAATTTTTGATACTGCTATTAAAAATGCAGGTCCTTTGGTAGAAGTTCGTTCTCGTCGTATTGGTGGAGCTAACTACCAAATCCCTCGTGAAGTTCGTCCAGAAAGACGAACAGCTTTGGCTATGCGATGGATTATCAAAGCAGCTAGAGGAAAAAAAGGAGAACCAATTCACAAAAAATTAGCTGAAGAATTAATTTTAGCTTCAAAAAATGAAGGCGCTGCTATTAAAAAGAAAGAAGATACTCACAGAATGGCTGAAGCTAATAAGGCTTTTGCCCACTTTACTTGGTAATTTTTATTTTTAATAATTAAACATAATATATGGAAAGAGATTATCCTTTAGAAAAAGTTAGAAATTTTGGAATTATAGCCCACATTGATGCTGGTAAAACTACTACTAGCGAACGTGTGCTTTTTTATACTGGTTTATCCCATAAAATTGGAGAAGTTCATGATGGTGAAGCTGTAACAGACTGGATGGAACAAGAGCAAGAACGTGGTATTACTATTACTTCTGCAGCTATTACTTGTTTTTGGAATCCAACAGATGCACCAGACGACAATTCAAGAAAACATCGTTTTAATATTATTGATACTCCTGGGCACATTGATTTTACAGTAGAAGTTAAGCGTTCTCTTCGCGTTTTAGATGGAGCAGTAGTTATTTTTGATGGAGTGGCTGGAGTAGAACCTCAATCAGAAACAAATTGGAGATACGCCGACGAAGCCTCTGTTCCCCGTATTTGTTTTATAAATAAATTAGACCGAACAGGAGCTTCTTTTGAACATTCCTTCGCGACTATTCTTGACCGCCTAAGTAAAAATGCAGTCAGAATGCAAATACCAATTGGTCTTGAAGAAAAATTTGAAGGAGTTATTGATTTACTTAAAATGAAAGCTTTTTATTTTGAAGGAGAAATGGGTAGTCAAGTTATTGAGAAAGAAATTCCTGAAGATTTAAAAGAAGAAGCGACTAAATATCGTAACGAATTGATTGAAAAAATTGTTGAGCAAGATGATGGTGTTATGTCCGAATATCTTGATGGTAAAATCCCCGAAATTAAAGAGTTGAAAGTTATTTTGCGTAAAGCTGTTATTGCTAATAATATTTTTCCTGTTTTTGCTGGAAGTGCTTTGAAAAACAAAGGTGTTCAATTATTACTTGATGCAGTTATTGATTATCTTCCAAGTCCGATAGATATCCCTGCTATTATGGGTATTGATCCTAAAACGGAAGAAAAAATAGAGCGCCACCCTTCAGATTCTGAACCATTTTCTGCTCTTGCCTTTAAGGTGGCAACAGATCCATTTGTTGGTCAATTAATATTCTTCCGTGTTTATTCTGGAACTCTCTCTTCTGGAAGTTATATTTATAATCCTAGAACGAGAAACAAAGAACGCGTCGGTAGAATTTTAAGAATGCACGCTAATGACCGAGAGGAAGTTAAAAAAGTTTTTGCCGGTGAAATAGCCGCCGCTGTTGGTTTAAAAGATACAATTACTTCAGATACTATTTGTGATGAAAATCATCCTGTAGAACTTTATCGGATTGTTTTTCCGGAGCCAGTCATCTCTTTGCGAGTTGAACCAAAGACTAAAGCTGACCAAGAAAAAATGGGTATGGCTTTATCTCGCTTAGCACAAGAAGATCCAACTTTTCGTATTTCTACTGATAACGAGACTAATGAAACAATTATTTCAGGAATGGGAGAACTTCATTTGGAAATCCTTGTTGAAAGAATGAAACGTGAGTTTTCAGTTGAAACAAATGTTGGTAAACCTCAAGTAGCTTATCGAGAAACTATTACTGGATCGGCAGGAACTGAAGGAAAATATATTAAACAATCAGGTGGGCGAGGGAACTACGGTCATGTAAAAATTAGAGTTAAACCGATGGATATGAACGCTAACTTAGAAAAAATACCCAAAAACACCAAGAGGGAAAAAGATTTTGAATTTATCAATAGCATCAAAGGCGGAGTTATTCCTCAAGAATATATTCCTGCTTGTGAAAAAGGATTTAGAGAAGGTCTTGATCGTGGAGTTTTAGCTGGTTTCAAATTAGTGAATATATCTGTGGAGCTTTGGGACGGAAGTTACCATGATGTTGACTCAAACGAAATGGCTTTCAAAATTGCCGCATCAATGGCAGTTCAAGATGCTTGTAAAAGTGCTAGCCCTGTTATTTTAGAGCCAATGATGAAAGTTGAAGTGGTTACTCCTGAAAAATTTATGGGTGATGTGACTGGTAATCTTTCTTCTAAGCGAGGAATTATTGAAGGAATGGAATCTCGCGGAATGAATCAAGTAGTTAAAGCTATTATTCCTCTTGCTGAAATGTTTGGTTATATGACAACATTGAGATCTATGACTGAGGGGCGCGCTAGCTTTACGATGGAATTTATTCGTTATGACATTGTTCCTCAAAATGTAGCCACAACTATTATTGAATCAAGAAAATAATGTTATAATATAAAAGCTATTGATAATTAAGTCATATCAATATAATTATTAATATTAATTTTTCTTAATATGAAAAAAAAGGATATAAAACTAGGCATTTCTTTTGTTATTGTTATTATTTTTGTTGGTCTTATTATTTACACTCTTGTAACTCCTAGACCTAATAATAAAATAAATAATGTAATAAATAAAAATCAATTATCATCACTTAATAAAACTATGGAACAAAACACAAACGGAAATTCAACAGTGACCGCAACTGTAACTGTTGGTATAAAAAAAGATAGTAGGGTTGCTAAAGACGGAGATACACTTACCGTAAATTATACAGGTAAGTTAGAGAATGGAACTGTTTTTGATTCTAATATTGATCCTAAATTTGGGCATGTCACTCCTTTCACTTTTGTTTTAGGAGCAGGTCAAGTTATTAAAGGTTGGGATGAAGGTTTTCTTGGAATGAAAGTAGGAGAAAAGAAAACTCTAATTATTCCACCAGAAAAAGCTTACGGTTCTCGAGCTATTGGTTCAATTCCCCCTAATTCAACTCTTGTTTTTGATGTTGAGCTAGTTGGTATTAAATAATCTTATGGAAAATAAAATATCTTTCTTAAAAAAAATTATCAGAAAAAAATATTTCTGGATAATCTTAATTATTGTTTTGTCTATTTCAGGTTATCTTTTTTTAAAACCAAATAGTAGTATAAAAAATATAGTTACTGAAAAAGCTGAGCTGACTAATCTAAAACAAACAGTTCTAGCTACAGGACAAGTTATTTCAAATACAGATTTAAACTTATCTTTTAACATCAGCGGTGTCGTCAAATCTATTAAAGTTAAAGTTGGTGACAAAGTTAGAAAAGGGCAAGTCTTAGCTACTCTTAATCAAGCTCAAGCTTTAGCTGATTTAACTTCAGCTAGGGGTGGTTTGGAGGCAGCTAAAGCTCGTTTAGAAAAAACAATTGAAGGTTCCTCAAGTCAAGAAATTACTTTAGCAGAGCTTGCTGTTACTAATGCAAAACAAAATTACGAAAATACGAAAAGTCAGCAAAATACATTAGTTCAAAATGCCTATCATAATTTACTTAATTCTACTCCTGTTGCTATCCCGTCTGGGGGAAATAGTGATTATGTTGCTCCAACAATAAGTGGTAATTATAAATTAAATAAAGAAGGAACAATAAATATTAATACCTATTATACTGGCTCGGGGTCTTCCTTCAGCGCTTCTGGCTTGACAGTTGGAAATGGAATTATTACTACAACAACTTCTCAACCTATCGGTAATTCTGGTCTTTATATTACTTTTCCTTCTGCAACTAATTTAAGTGTGAATAATTGGATTATTGAAATTCCGAATAAAAATGCTCAAAATTATCTTACCAATTATAATACTTATCAATTAGCATTAAAAATACAACAGAGTGCATTAACTAAGGCCTCGGCTCTAGTTAAACAGACTCAAGCTGAGCTAGCTATTAAAACTGCTTCTGCTAGAGATTCTGATATTAAATTAGCTCAAGCAAATATCCTTTCTGCTAAAGGACAATATCAACGAGCTCAAGCTGTATATAATAATACAAGAATAATTGCTCCAGCTAATGGAACTATTACTAGCGTAGATACTAAACTCGGTGAGCTAGCTCCTGCTCTAAAAGAAGTTATTATTTTGCAAAGTATTTCAAATATTTATATTGATTCAAATATCAATGAAGCTAATATTATTGGGCTTGTAATTGGGATGCCAGTCAATATCACTTTTGACGCTTTTGGTCCAGACAAAATTTTTCAAGGAAAAATAATAAGTATTGATCCGAGCTCAACCTTGATTTCGGGAGTTGTTAATTACACAATCAAAGTAGATGTTGGAAAAATAAAAAACTTACGACCAGGAATGACAGCCAATTTAACAATTAAGGTTAGAGAAAAAGACGAAGTTGTTGCTGTCCCTTCTCGTTCTATTTTAGTTAACGAAAATGGTAGTAAATATATTAGACTTATTACTAATTCTAAAAATAAAAAATATAAAAAAGTATTAGTTACGACTGGCTTAGAGGGTGATAATGGGTTAGTAGAAATTACCAAAGGTCTTTCTTTAGGTCAAGAGTTTGTAGTTTTTATAAAATCATAATATATAATGTTAATAGAATTAAAAAAGATAATTAAAAATTACGATAACGGCGGGGTTGTTACTCGTGTTTTGAAAGGTATCGATTTATCTATTCGTGAAGGTGAGTTCATCACGATTATGGGTCCGTCGGGTTCAGGAAAATCAACGCTTATGCACATCGCGGGTTTTCTTGATAGGCCAACTTCTGGGGAATATTATTTTGATGGGGAAGATACTAAAAATTTTACAGATGATCAATTAGCCAATATTCGCAACAGTAGAATTGGATTTGTTTTTCAGTCTTTTAATTTACTTCCCAGAACTTCTGTTTTAGATAATGTAATGCTTCCATTGTTTTATAGTAAAGAAAAAAATGGATATGAAGATAAAGCTAAAATTGCGATTGAAGCTGTTGGATTGGGAAATAAATTACATTATTTAAGTAATCAAATATCTGGTGGAGAAAAACAAAAAGTAGCCATTGCTCGAGCCCTTGTTTGTAATCCGAAAGTTATTTTTGCCGATGAACCCACTGGAAATCTTGATTCAAAAAGTGGGAATATTATTATGAATATTCTTGAACGATTAAACAAAGATGGCCACACAATTATTTTAGTAACTCACGATAAGGAAACAGCTCTTCACGCTGATAGAATTGTTACTCTTCACGACGGCGAAGTAATTTCAGATGAAGCTGTTCCTCCTGAAAAAAAAGTACATTCCCAAGCTATTGTAAATTCGTAAATATGAATAATTTTGTTAGAGATTTAAAAGTTTTGATAAAAGATTTACTTGCTAGAAAAGGGAGGTCTTTTTTAACGATTCTTGGAATTATTATCGGAGTGGCTGGTGTCATTATTATTATTTCTCTAGGAGCTGGAGCACAAACCTTAATTCTTGGACAGATTACTAAATTAGGAACTAATTTAGTTGGAGTTCTTCCTGGAAAAAGCAACGAAAGTGGACCTCCTGCTGCAGTTTTTGGGGTTCAAATTAAAACATTGTCCTCAGCTGATTTACATGCAATAGAAAATAAGAATAATGTTCCAGATGTAACGGCCGTTGCCCCTTTTGTTATGGGTAATGTTACTATTATTTCTGGCAAACAAAGTGTAAATACTTCTTTTACCGCAACGAATGGAAATTATCCTAGAATTCAAAATGTCAAAATGAAAAAAGGCGTTTTCTTTAGTCAAGAAGAAGCTAGAACAAAAAGTAATGTTATTGTTCTAGGTTATGATATTGCCAGACAGCTTTTTCCAAATGGTAATGAGCTAGGAAAAGTTGTAAAAATAAAAATTCCAAACAATAGTAATAGAAAAATAAATCTAGGCAGTATTCCTTTTAGGGTTATAGGTGTGCAGAAAAAAATGGGGACAGTGGCTTTTCAGAATCAAGATGACAAAGTTTTTATTCCTTTTTTGATTGGTCAACGACAATTATTGGGTATAAATTATATTCAATTTATACGAATGAAAGTAGATAGTCCCAATAATATAAAAATAGTTATGAAAGATGTCACTCGTGTTTTACGCCAACAACACCACATTAGAAACTCTAGTGACGATGATTTTTCTGTTCGTAATTTAGCCGATGCAATCAAGATGCTAACAAATATTACCGATACCTTACGAATTTTTCTTATTTTAATGGCTGGCATTTCTCTGGTTGTTGGCGGAATTGGAATTATGAATATAATGATGGTTACAGTTTCTGAGCGTACTCACGAGATAGGTCTTCGTAAAGCGCTTGGGGCAACGCAAAAAGATATTCGTAACAGGTTTTTATTTGAATCAATTATTTTAACCTTAGCTGGTGGTGTAATCGGAATTATTTTAGGAATATTAATTTCTTACCTTGTAGCTCTCGGAGCAAGAATGGCTGGATATGATTGGTCTTTTGTTATTTCTCTTGTGGCTATATTGTTAGCTGTTGGTGTTTCTATTATTACTGGAGTCGTTTTTGGTTTATATCCGGCTACTAAAGCAGCAAGATTAAATCCAATTGACGCATTACGCTATGAATAATTTGTATATAAAACAAGCCATCAGAGGTATGAAATTAAATCCTTCCAGAACTATCCTAACGACTATTGGGATTATGATTGGTATTGGAACAGTTATTCTTGTCCTTTCCCTTGGAGCAGGGTTTAAAAGTTATATTGATAATCAAATTAATGCTTATGGTTCCAACACTGTTTTTGTTGAAGTTTCTCTTCCTCGTTCAACTCAAGCTCGGTCTAATTCTTCCTCAAGTGGAATGGCAAATTCTACAGCTCTGAGTGCAGTTCCCATAACAACACTAAAAAATCGTGATGTTTTAGATATAAGAAAATTACCCAATGTTCTAAATGATTATGGAGCTGCTATTGGTCAACAAGTTGTAACTTATCGGAATGTCTCAAGGAATAGTTTTATTTTTGGAGCTGGAGCATCTCTTTTCAAAATTGATCAAGGAGTAATTAAAATTGGAAGGGGATATACAGAAGAAGAAAATCGCTCACTCGCCCAAGTTGCAGTTTTGGGAAGTAAGGTTGCTAAGGATATTTTTGGTGAGATTAATCCACTTGGTAAACTAATAAGAATTGGGCATTATAATTTTAAAGTTATAGGAGTTTATAAAAAGCGTGGAGGTTTTGATAATCAAGACGAACAAGTTTTTATTCCTTTGACAACTCTTCAGAAAAAAATACTTGGTATTAATTATTTAATTTACATTGTTGTTAAATTAAAAGATAACAATAAAGCTGATGCGACTTCTCTTGGTATGGTTGATATTTTACGACGAAATCATTATATTCAAAATCCATCGCAAGATGATTTCAAGGTTACAACTCAAGCCGAGAGTTTAGATATTTTTAATACTATAATGAAAGCCATCACATTTTTATTGATAGCTATTGCTACAATATCTCTGGTTGTTGGGGGAGTTGGAGTTATGAATATAATGTATGTTATTGTTACTGAGCGTATAGGAGAAATTGGATTAAAGAAAGCTCTTGGTGCTCGTAACAAAGATATTCTCTACGAATTTCTCGTTGAAGCTATTCTTCTAACTATTTTTGGTGGTATTTTAGGAATAATTACTGGAGCCTTTTTGTCTTTTATTGCTTCTAAAGTAGCCCAAAGCTTTGGTCTGACTTGGGATTTCATAGTTCCCATTTGGTCAATTATTCTTTCTGTTTCTATTTCTATGGCTGTTGGAATTATTTTTGGAGTTTTTCCCGCTCGTAATGCATCAAAACTTAACCCAATTGAAGCTCTCAACAAGGAATAAAAAACTGTGATATAATAAAAAAAGTATTATGGAAACATTTTTAAAAGATAAAAAAATAAATATTGTAATTTTTGTATTATTATCAGTAATTTCTTTATTCTTTATTGTTAAGTTTATAAATGAAATAAAATTAAATAAATACATTGGACACGAATCACAGTCACCGAATGTAATTTATGTTACTGGGAAGGGGGAAGTTAAAGCTATCCCAGACATTGCTTCTCTACATATAACTATATCTAAAGAAGCTAAAACAGCTCAAGAAGCTCAAGATATTTTAAACAAATCAGTTTCCAAAACTTTAGATTATCTAAAGAAGACTATTGCTAAAAAAGATATTAAATCAGAATATGGAGGATTCAATCCAAAGTATTCTTATAGCCAGCCTGTTTGTATTACCTATCCTTGCCCACCTAGAAATTCAAAAATAATTGGTTATACCGCAACTCAAACAATCACCGTAAAAATTCGTAAAGTTGATGACGCTAATAAAATTCGTACAAAATTAACAGAGCTCGGTGTTACCAATATCACTGGACCTACATTCTCAATTGATAATAGCGATGTTTACAAAGAAGAGGCTAGGCTTATTGCTATAAATAAAGCTAAAAATAAAGCTAAGGTTCTTGCCAAGGATCTTGGAATTAAATTAGGCAGAATTACTAATTTCTCAGAGAATAATAGTAATAATTATCCAAGAGTCTTTAATCAAAACATTAAACTTGAACGAGCTGGAGCAAGTTCTTCTTCGGCACCAGAATTGCCCAAAGGAGAAAACACAATCACCTCTAATGTAACAATCACTTACGAGATAAGGTAATTTATCGTTTTTTTCCTTAACATTGACTTTAGTAGATATCCTATGGTATTATCTACCTAAGCCCTTCGGGGTGGTTTTTAATAAGAATAATAAATATTATGAGTAAAACTATCCAATTTTTCAAAGAAGTAATAGCCGAATCAAAAAATATAACTTGGCCAACACGAAACCAGACTATTTTTTATACAATTATAGTAATAATTGTTTCTTTGATTGTAGCTTATTATCTGGGACTACTAGATAACATTTTTAAGAATGGTTTAAATTGGATACTTCAAAGAACATAATTTACCAATAGGTAAACAAATTTTTTAAAAAATATGGCTAAACAAGAATTAAAAGGAGAAAGAAATTGGTACGCAATACATACTTATGCAGGATATGAGAATGCTGTTTTGCGTAACTTGAAACAGCGTATTGATTCACTTGGAATGGATGAGAGTATTTTCAATGTCATTGTTCCAACTGAAAAGAAAATTAAAATTAAATCGGGGAAAAGAGTAGAGGTTGAAGAGAAAATCTATCCAGGTTATGTTCTTGTTGATATGATTGTTGATGATAATTCTTGGTATGTCGTTCGTAATACCCCCCGAGTTACCGGTTTTGTTGGAGCTGGAGTAAATCCTGTTCCTCTTGAAAAAAAAGAAGTTGATGATTTATTTGATAGAATGAATAAGAGTAATAATATTAATATCCACCAGATAGATATTGAATTAGGAGAAATGGTTATAATTGCGGATGGGCCATTTAAAGATCTTGAAGGTAAAGTCAGTGGGATAGATCAAGAGCGTGGCAAGATTAAAGTTCTTGTTTCAATGTTTGGTCGCGAAACTCCAGTTGAGTTAGACTTTTTACAAATTAAAAAATTATAAGTAATATAGATTATTTCGTGTTCGGTTTGTCCGATGCTTCTCACGATCTTAATCACAAGAAATAAAATGGCAACGAAAAAAGTAAGTAAAAAAGTAAAATTACAAATTCCAGCAGGTAAAGCAACTCCAGCTCCACCAACAGGACCAATTCTTGGTCAAGCTGGTATAAATATTGCTGAGTTTTGTCAAAAATTCAATGCAATGACAGCGGAAATGGCAGGGGAGACTGTTGGGGTTCTTATTTCTGTTTATGAAGATAGGAGTTATGATATTAAAGTTAAAACTCCACCAGTATCTAGCCTTATTTTTAAAGCGGCTGGAGTTGAGAAAGGCTCTGGTAAACCGAATGTTTCAAAAGTTGGTAAAATAACTAAAGCTCAAGTTAAGGAAATAGCCGAGAAAAAAATGCCAGACTTGAATGCAAAAGATATTGAAGGAGCAATGAAAATTGTTGAAGGAAGTGCTCGCTCCGCTGGAATTACCACAGAATAATAAACTAATATGAAAATTACTAAAACAGTTAAAACCTGGTCAAGTTTCTCTGAAAAGAGTCTAGTTTCTTAAACCAGGGACTAGTTGTTTTTCTCAAAAAAACCACCCGTCTCTGGGTGGTTTTTTTAATGAACATCAAAAATTAAATTAAATTAAAACACACCACTCTTACATATTTTGTAAGCTATAGCTTACAAAATATGTAAACTAATAAAATGAAAACATATCATTATTTTTTCATAAACCAAACTAAACCAAACTAAACTAAACTAAACCAAATTAAACTGGATTAAACTAAACTAAACTAAACCAAACCAAACCACCTCGGAACCATTGTGAAAACACCTGATAATAAATATCTGATTTGTTTACAAGCCAGTTGCGACACGGTTCGTGTC
>VAPM010685023.1_pt1 | contig 14326 bp, 12 predicted proteins | sample 3395091 | NCBI WGS metagenome assembly VAPM01 (sample SAMN08290445, study PRJNA428436) | hydrothermal vent metagenome | isolation source: Deep-sea hydrothermal vent chimney 3 | place: Pacific Ocean: Juan De Fuca Ridge | reverse complement strand
TTGAAAAAATGAGCAAGAGAATTAATGAAGATGAGGAATCATTCTTAAAACAATATTACGATGATTATTTAAAAGAAAAATAAAATTATGAATAAAAAATTAACACAAAAATTCGCGCCAGGACACGCTACTTGTGCTGGATGTGGAATTCCAACAATTGTCAGAAATGTCTTAAATGCTACTAATGATCCGGTAGTGGTGATAAATGCAACTGGTTGTTTGGAAGTGACTTCAACTTTATATCCATATACCGCCTGGAAAGTTCCCTATATCCATAATGCGTTTGAAAATGCTGGAGCAACAGCATCTGGGGTGGAAACAGCCTATCGTATCTTAAAAAGAAAAGGAAAAATTAAAAAAAATATCAAGTTCGTTGTTTTTGCTGGTGATGGAGGAACTTTTGATATCGGTTTACAATCGCTTTCTGGATTAATGGAGAGAGGTCACGATGTGTTATTTGTAGCCTACGACAACGAAGGGTATATGAATACTGGTGGGCAACGATCAGGAGCAACACCACTTGGTGCTGATATGGAGACAACTCCGGCTGGTAAAAAATCTTTCGGAAATAAAATTCCTCGAAAAGATATAATGGAAATAATGAAAAGCCACCATCTTGAATATTTAGCACAGGCGAATACTGCGTATGTGGAAGATTTACGGATGAAAGCAAAAAAAGGTTTAGAGACGGAAGGACCAGCTTTTTTATTAGTGTTGCAACCTTGTACTAATGTTTGGAAATTTCCAACTTCAGATTATGTAAAAATTGGGAAACTGGCAACAGAGACAAATTATTGGCCATTATATGAAATAGAAAATGGAGATTATAAAATAAATTTTGAAAATGAAAAACGAAAGTCAATAACTGAGTATTTGAAAACACAAAGAAGATTTAAACATCTTTTTGAGAATAAGAATAAAGTGATTATAAAGGATGTGCAAAAAAATGTTGATGCTAAATGGGAAGACTTGTTGAAGAATATTAAAAATAGTAAGATACGATAAGAGTTTCAATTGTGATAGAAGTCACTTGTTGGACTTCCTGCCTGCCGGTAGGCAGGGAACCAATGACCTCGCCATTACTCGCACGAAATGCTTTGAGCCACTCATCGGACTTGAACCGATAACCTACGGTTTACGATACCGTTGCTCTGCCAATTGAGCCAGAGTGGCAACTAGAAATAAGTATAATATTATTTGAATAAAAATTCAACCATAAAAGATTTTATAGAACGCTACAAGAAGAATTTATTGCCTTTGGAAATTATACAAATGATATAGATAAATTTAATAAAATGTTAACAGAGTGGTTGATAGAGTATAACTCTATCAGACCTCATGAAACTTTAGGAGATAAAACTCCTTTAGAAGCTGTAGAATAGTTTGGTGGGGTTGCTTACGAGGTGGTCATCCTGTACAATAGATTTGCATTTTAATAATAATGTATTATAATACATAAGTTGAGCTGTATTTTTTTAAAATTAAGTAAGTATATGAAAAATATTTTTTCAAAGAAAAAACCAAATATAAGTGTTGATGTAAATGTTGATAATTTGTTTGAAAACAAAAATGAAACTAGCCATAACGAAAAGTTGAGGGGGCACAAAAAGGATGTGTTTACAGGATTGCTTGATAAATTAGTAGCAGTCAGTTTGTTTATGATTTTTCTTGGTGTACCATTATTTTTTACGGGATTAGCTTTTCAGGGGATTGTTTTTGAAAAACAAATATATTTTTATTTTTGGATATTATTAGCTCTAGTTGCTTGGGTTTCAAATGGTGTAATTTTTGGAGAATTGAAAATAAGAAAAACTCCTTTAGATATTCCGATAATTGCTTTCTTAATTATTTACTCAATAGCAACATTCTTTTCAGTAGATAGGTGGCACAGTTTTTGGGGATTTTTTGGAGACCCTTCTATGGGTTTAGTAAATTTATTAGCAATTATTATCGCTTATTATCTAATTATTAGTAATTATAGCGTAAAAAAAATGCATTGGATGATAGGAGGATTAATTGTTGCTAATTTAATTATTGCAGTATCGTCATTATTGATATTTTTTGGTATCAATATTTATCCGAAAGCGATTAGTGGTTATATTCCGATAAGTTTAATTGGAAGTATTGCTGGTTTAAAAATTTTTGCAGGGATGATGATTCCTATCATAATAGTGGTTGCACTTAAAATGAATGAGCATAAGAGTAAGATTATTAATATAATTAGCTATTTGCTTCTAATTTTTGTGCCGATTAATTTAACCTTGATTTTAATTTTTTATCAAAGAATAATTGCTTTCATTGTGCTATTTGGAATTGGTTTTTTTCTTTTGTATATTCTGGCAAATATTGTTCGTTCAAAAAAGAAGATGACTTGGGTCCCAATGGTTACTTTTGTTTTAGCGACAATAGTTTTGATAATTGGTAACAATAATATTGCTAAAATAGTTCCGCCTCTTGAAATTTCCCCGAGTGCAAAAATTTCCTGGGAAGTTGCTAAAAATAGCTTAAGAGATAATTTGTTTATTGGTTCTGGCCCTGCTAGTTATAGCTATAGTTTTTTGAAATATAAACCAGTAACATTTAATGCCAATATTTTTTATGACTCAAATTTTTATAAGGGTTCGGGGTTATTTTTTGAATTGTTGTCGACAACTGGAATTTTAGGAACGATAATTTTTCTTATTGTACTAGTAGCATTTATAAATGTGGCAGTTTATTTAATTAGCAGAGATAAAGAAGGAGATAAAATATATTCATTAGGATTATTATCAGCTTCAATTATTGCCATTGCTGGATTATTGTTTTTAAAATTAGAGGGGACAATTTTAATTTTAGGAGGTGTTTTGTGTGCGTTATCTATAGCGACTATGCTGTATGAAAATAATGTTGAAGGGAAATATATAAATTTGTCATTAAAAGCATCTCCAAAATTTGCACTAACTCTAGCGTTTATATTTATTATTGTTAGTACTGGCGTAGCAACAGTATTTGTTTATATTGGAAAAGCTTATGTGGCTGATATTTATGCTGGAAAAACCACAAGAATGAACAATATTTCTAATGAAGATTCATTGAAAGATATTTTGCATGCAACTTCTCTCAATAAGAGAGAAGGGCGATATTATTCTCGAGCTGGGCAAGAATATATGTTATTGGCTAATAACGAGGCACTCAAATCTCAAGAGAATAATAAAAAAGATGTTCAAAAAATAAAAGCATATCTCGACAGTGCGTTGCTTTATGCCAAAGAAGCTGTGAGATATATGCCCAATGATTCACTGTCAATTTCTTCCTTGGCTCAAATAAATGAAAGCTTGGCTATGTATGCACCAAAAACCTTAGGATTTGCCCTGAAGAATTATGAAAATTTAGAAAAATTAAATCCAAACAGTCCAACGCCTTATTTGAAAATTGGACAAATAGATATGGTCATGGCGACAAATGAAAAAGATAAGGCTAAGCGAAAAAAACTTTTAGAAAAAGCAAATGACTCTTTTCAAAAAGCTGTAGACAAAAAAAATAATTTTGCCGAAGGATACTTCTACTTGTCGCTTGCTAAGAATGCCTTAGAAGATAGGGATGGTGCAATTAATGCGATAATTGAGGCAGTTAAAATAAATCAAAATAATACGAATTATCTATTTAATTTAGGAAGGCTGTATGAGGATCGTGATAGAAAAGGAGATTTGGATAATGCACAAAAAATATTTGAATATATTCTTACCGTTAATCCAAATAATATTGATGTTAATTTTACTTTAGCACTGTTATATGAAAAATTAGGAGAAAAGGAGAAAGCGATAAGTCAATATGATAAAACAATCAAGTTGATAACTGAGTCTAAAAATAAGGATAGTGATAAAATTATTCACCAACTAAAAAAAATGATTGAAAATGTTAAAAATGGAATAAATAATAACGATATTATTGCTAATAACATTAAAGCGATTAAGGCGAATAATTTAAATAAGAAAAACAACAAAAAAAGTAATGAAAATATGAATAATTCCGAACAGAGAAATCCGTCCATAGTACCCAGTGCGGATACTACACAAGTACAATCCACCCAGAACAGTGGAACTGTTCAAGATGTTAAAAATAATAATTAATAATTTTCGTTGATTTTATTAGAATTTAATTAATTTCATATTTAGACTCTTGTAGATAATAAATATAAAATAATTATATAAAAAATGAATAAAATTAAAGAAATAAAAAATATGACAATAGAAGTAACAGATGCAAATTTTAAACAAGAAGTTTTGGAGAGTGATAAGATTATCTTGGTAGATTTTTGGGCACCATGGTGTGGACCATGTCAAATGATGGGACCAATACTTGAAGAGTTATCACAAGAGGTTGATGATGGATTTAAGATTGCAAAACTAAATGTAGATGAAAATCCTAATACTGCAGGAGCATATGGAATTATGTCAATTCCAGCTTTAAAAATTTTCAAAGACGGAAAAGTTGCTAAAGAATTTGTTGGAGTTCAAGATAAAACTAATTTACTTGAAGAATTGAAGAGTTGTTAAAACACATTTCTGATAAATCTAATTGTTATAGTGTGGTAATGAATATTTAATCAGATTATTATAGTTATGCTAGATATTAAATTTATAAGAGAAAATCAGGATTTGGTTATTGAAGCCATTAGAAAGAAAAATGCTAATGTTGATTTAGATGAGTGGCTAAAAATTGATGATAATAAAAGGATATTGCAACAAAAACTGGAAGCAAAAAGAGCGAAACAAAATAAAGTTTCTGATGAAATTGCTATGGCAAGACAAGACGAGCGAGAGAGAAAAATTACTGAAATGAGTGAGCTGAAACAAGAAATAAAAGAAGCTACGAATAAATTGAAAGTTATTGAAAAAAAATGGCAAGATATTTTGATGAGCATTCCGAACATTGTCTCGCCGAATATGCCAGAAGGAAAGAGCGATGAGGATAATGTACTCATTAAAAAGTGGGGAAAAATTCCTAAATTTGGCTTTAATCCAAAAGAGCATTATATTCTAGGTAAGGAGCTTGATTTAATAGATACAGAAAAAGCTTCAGAAGTTTCTGGTTCAAGATTTTATTATTTAAAAAATGAATTAGTTTTGATGCAGTTTGCTTTGACGATGTTTGCTTTTGAGACATTAACAAATGAGGAAATTATTAAAAAAATTGTTGCGGATAATAATTTAAAATTATCTACAAAGCCGTTTGTACCAATGATACCACCAGTGATGATTAGAGATTCTGTCCAAAAAAGCATCCATAGAGTTTTTGGAGATCAAACTTATTCTATTGAAAATGAAGATTTAAATTTGGTTGCATCAGCTGAACATACCTTAGCTCCTTATCATATGAATGAAGTTTTAGATGAAAGAGATTTACCAAAAAGATATTTGGGTTTTTCAACAGCATTTAGAAGAGAGGCTGGGACCTATGGTAAAGATATGAGTGGAATTTTTAGAAGTCATCAATTTGATAAATCGGAAATGGAATCTTTTACAACGGCGGAAACAGGTATTGATGAGCAGAAGATGATCGTAGGGTTGCAAGAATATATGATGCAGAAATTAGAAATTCCATATAGACTTGTACATGTTTGCACTGGTGATACTGGAAAACCAGATTATGATCAATATGACATTGAAGCTTGGTTGCCAGGACAAAGAAAATATCGTGAGACACATACTTCCGATTATATGACGGATTATCAAACTAGGGGAATAAAATCTTTTTATAAAACAAAGAATGGAGAGCGGAAATTATTGCATACTAATGACGCAACAGCTTTTGCTGGTAGACCGTTAGTGGCTATTATGGAGAATTTTCAGCAAGCAGATGGAAGTATTATTATTCCAAAAGTTCTTCGCAAATGGATGCCTAGAAAAATTAAAAAAATAAGTAATAAAAAATAAAAAATGAAAACAAGAATAAAAATTTTAATATGGTCCTCATTGATTGCTTTTGTTTTGATATTGGTTCATAATCTTTTCTATGTGATTTTTAATTTTGAAGAAGAAATTTTTTTAAGTTTAGCACTAGTTGCGGTTGCTAGTTCCTTATTTTCAGGAATTTATGTTCTAACTTATGAAATAATTTTTAGTTTGAAGAAAGAGAATAAACTAGCTAAAGGAAGAAAAAGGACTTTAAAAAATGGAAGCAAAAAAGAGCAATTTGAAATTAAACGCAAAAAAACATTCGGAGAAAAGTTTGCTGATAAAATTACAGCGGGGATAGGTAGCTGGAAGTTCATTATAATTCAAAGTATAATCTTAATGGTTTGGATGGTTATAAATATTGTGGCTTGGAAAAATGCATGGGATCCATATCCATTTATTTTATTAAATTTAGTCTTAAGTTTTCAAGCAGCTTATGCCGCACCCATAATTATGATGAGTCAAAATAGAACCGCAACTAGAGATAGAAAGAAAACTGATTGGGATTTAGCGACTGATCGACGAGCAGAGAGAGGTATTGCCCAAATTCAGAAGGATTTTATAAGATTAGAACGAAAGATTTCAAAAATTTTAAATAATTTAGAAGGGCAAAAGAAAAAATGAGCTAGATTGTTGACTTTTTCCGTAAAAAGGATATGATAAGGTTTGTATGTAATTTAAAATTTAATTTATAAAAATATGTTAGCAGTAATAAAGACTGGAGGAAAACAATACAAAATTAAGGAAGGTGATAAAATTAAAGTGGAAAAATTGAGTGGTGAGAGTGGTGATAAAATTAATTTTTCAGAAATATTATTTTTGGGAAATGAAAAAGATGTAAAAATAGGAAATCCCTTCCTAAAAGATGCAAAGGTTGAAGGAAAAATTTTAGCTCAATCTAAGGCTAAGAAAGTTTGGGGTATTAAACATAAAGCTAAAAAAAGATATAAAATAAAATTTGGTCACCGACAACCAATTACTGAAATTGAAATTACAAAAATAAGTTAAAAATACTCGTTTTCTATCAAAAGTCTGAGCAAAAAATATTTATTTAAATACCCATTTAAATGTACATTTAAATGGGTATTTAATTTTTTTGACAAAAAGGTAGCTTATTAGACTATGTTAGTGACTATGCATCTATTGGATGCCTCATTAGCTTGTTGTGAAGTGGTTTATTTACAAATTTTTTCTATTTGTTAGGGCTGAGGTGAGGGTTATTTCGTCAGCGTATTCAATGTCGCCTCCCGTTGAAAGACCTCGACCAAGACGAGTAATTTTTAAATTTTTAAAGTCTTGTAATTTTCTTTTTAAATATAAGGCCGTTAAGTCTCCTTCTGTTGTCGGATTAGTCGCGATTATAATTTCCGTTGGTTTTTCGTCAGAAACTCGTTCGAGTAATTGGGAAATTTTTAGATTTTCTTTATCGGATTCAATCGTTCCCCCCAATACAAAATAAACTCCCTTGTAAATCCCAGTTCTTTCAATGGAAATTATGTCCAAGGAATCTTCAACAACGCAAATTGCCGATTGTTCTCTTTGGGTATTTAAACAAATTGTACATTTGTCATTTTCTGAAATATTAAAACATTTCTTACAGTGTTTTAACTGTTTTAGTTTTTTTAGATTATCGGCAAACTCATTTATTTTTTCCTCATTTTGTTTAAACAAAAATAAAACTAATCGTTCAGCCATTTTTGGTCCGACCGATGGGAGAGATGAGAAATTGTCTATTAATTTTTGAAAGATTTTTGGATACATAAATTAGATTTTCTATATGTTATTTGACAGATTAAGTCATAGCTTTTTTGGATATTAGATTATAGAGCGTGGGTTATAAGTTATGTTATTTTAAGTGCTGGTATTCTAGAAAATAGAAATTCTTAGCAAATTTGTCAGTATGGTTTATTTATCTCGGATTCAATATTTATTTGAGTTATTTTTAAATAGAATACTTATTAAACTTTCATTTTATTCACCCGTAATTTAAGTTGTTGTTTCTGGCGTCAGAGTTTCATCGGAATGAATTTTTTCCAGTGATTTAAAGGTTGTTGACTCTTCTTGAAAATAAAGACTAGCTTTTCCGAGAGGACCATTTCTGTGTTTTGCCACAATAACCTCAACGATATTTTTATTTGGAGTATCTGGTTTTTCTCGGTCTTCACGATAAAGCATCATTACCACATCAGCATCCTGCTCAATTGATCCTGATTCGCGAAGGTCAGAAAGTTTTGGAATTTGTGGCGAACGAGATTCAACTTGTCGAGATAGTTGAGAAAGAGCTAGGATTGGGATATTTAATTCACGAGCTAACTGCTTTAGGGCACGTGAAATTTCTGAAATTTCTTGAACACGATTTTCGCTTGAAGCACGACGACCTTCCATAAGTTGAAGATAATCAATGATAATCAATCCCAGATTGTGTTCCGATTGCAAACGACGAGCCATTGTACGCATTTCCATAATATTGGCTGAAGCTGTGTCATCAATATAAATAGGGGCTTCACTTAAAATACCCATTGCTTCATTTATTTTTTCAAAATCATTATCAGGACCTTTATCGCGTAACTTTCCAGTACGAAGTCTCCAAAGGTCAATACCAGCTTGGGCGGCTAGCATCCTATCTATCAATTGGTCGGATGACATTTCTAAAGAGAAAATTCCAACCGGTACTTTTGCTTGAACTCCGATTTGTCTAGCCATATCTAAAGCAATGGTTGTTTTACCGATGGAAGGACGAGCGGCTAAAATAATTAAGTCAGACTTTTGAAATCCTGCTAAAACTTTATCAATGTCTGTAAATCCAGTTGGGACACCTCGAACACTGGCATCATCTTTGTGCAATTCATCTATCCTGTCAAAAGCACTTTCTAGAATTGACTTAATTGGCACGAAATCTTGTTTTAAATATTTTTGAGAAACTTTAAAAATTCCTTGCTCGGCTTCATCAAGGAGTCTATCGACATCTTCTGTTTCAGAATAACCCATCTCTACGATACGATCAGCAGCAGAAATAAGCCGTCTCAGCATTGCCTTTTTCTGAACTACCTTAGCGTAATGCAGAACATGTGAGGCGGAGGGAACAGTATTGACAAGAGAAGCAATGTAGCTTGAACCACCAACTTCTTCTAACTTATTTTTTTCATCCAGCTTATTGGAAATACTGAGGACATCTATAGGGTCTCGATTTTCATAAAGTTCTAGCATTGTATTAAAAATAGCACCATGATCGTTTTTGTAAAAATCATCGGGTTGTAAGAAATCAGCTATTCTAATAATAGCGTCTTTGTCTAGCATAAGTGAGCCTAAAACAGATTGTTCAGCCTCGACATTATTGGGCGGAACTCTTAATTTTTCATTTGATGTAGATTTTTTTTCAGACATATAAAATAAGTATATATCATTTATAAATACAAATCAACGCTTGACATATTTGGTAATTGTGTGGTAATCTAATGTTTCTAAAGATAAGATGAATTAACTAAGAAATCGATATAGATATGGATAATTTTTCACAAGTTGTTGAATCAATAACTGAAGAAATAAATCAACGAGCTAGAGATATGATAGCTAGTCGTTTTGGTTTTGGAAATAAAGAGAGTATGACACTTAGCCAAATAGGTAACACTTATGGGATTACTAGAGAAAGAGTTCGACAAATTATTCAAGAGTCAATTAATAAAATCAAACTAAAAGCTCAAAAAGATGCATTATTTAGAGAAGCGGAAAAAGAGTTAAAATTTACAGTCAGAGAAAAATATGGTATAATTCTGAAGGACGATTTGATAGAGATATTGTCCATACAAAGAAAAGAGGAAAATTTTGTAAAGTTTCTTTTATTTTGTTCAGATAAATTGGAACATAATATAGAAAAAAAAGAGTTTGAAGAGGTTGTTATTGACAATACTTTTGATTTTGACAAATGGAAATATATTAGGAATATAGCAAGAATGATTTTAGATGGGCACAATAAAGCTTTAACTTCAGAAATTTTCTTTAATGAGTTTTTGAAAAAAACTTCCAATAAGATTAAAAAAGATGAATTTTTAAATTTTTTGTTTGTTTCAAAGGAAATAAGACAAAATGTTTTTGGAAAATGGGGAATATCAGGTTGGAAAGAAATCGATCCGAAAGGAATTAGAGAGAAAGCTCATCTAGTTATTCAAGAAACAAAAAAGCCACTGCATTTTAAAGAAGTCGCTAAGTTAATTAATGAATATAAATTAAATAAAAAAAAGAGTCATCCGCAAACTGTTCATAATGAGCTTATTAAAGATGATAGATTTGTTTTGGTAGGTAGGGGTACTTATGCCTTAGATGAATGGGGATATCAGAAAGGAACAGTCAAAGATGTTATAGAAAATATTTTAAAAAATAAGCAAAAACCATTACATCGGGAGGAGATAATGAAAGAGGTATTATTAGTTAGAAGTGTTAAACCTACGACGATAGTGATTAATCTCAATAATTTTTTTGAGAAAGTTGACGGAAAAAAATATTTTTTGAAAAATTAAATAAAAAATGAAATGAATATTTTAGCGGAAAATACTATAACGGCATTTTTTAGTATTATTTGGCAGGCAGTTTCTGCTACCTGGTTTATTTTTTTGCCGTTTTTATTTTATTTCATTTTTAAAATAATTTGGCTTGATTTTATTCAAAGTGATTATTGGAGTAAAATTGAATGGATGGTTTTGGAAATTATTCCGCCAAATGATATAGAAGAAACACCACAAGCAATGGAAATGGTATTATCTGGATTATTAGGGGCAATGAAAGGAATTAATACTATTGAAGAGAATATTAAAGGAGAAACACCGATGTATTTTAGTTTGGAATTAGTTAGTCTTGAAGGTAGCATTCATTTTTTAATTAGAACACCAAAATCTTTCCGTGCTTTAATTGAATCACACATTCATTCTCAATATCCAACAGCAATTGTTCAAGCTGTTCCAGATTATGTTGATAGTATCCCTAAAATTATTCCCAATAAGAAATGGAATCTATGGGGCACTGATTTCAGACTTGATAAAGCGGATCCTTATCCGATAAAAACATATCGATGGTTCGAAGAAGACATCACGGGAAAAATGCTTGATCCCCTAGCCTCACTAATAGAAAGCATGGGGAAAATTGGGCCGCAACAATATTTTTGGTTTCAACTTATTGTAACGCCCAAGGATGCCAAAGAGTATGATACTGGGAAAAAACTGGCTGAAGAATTAGCCGGACGAGAAGTAAAAAAAACATCAAATTTTATAGAAAAGCATCTTATTGTGTGGATGAATTCAATAAATGATTTTATTGCTGAAATTGTTGGTGCTACTGGCGATGGAGACACAAAAGAAGATACCTCGGAGGTTCCCTTGGAATTTAGAATGACGCCAGGTGAAAAAGATGTTTTGAAATTAATAGAAGAAGGAATTGGAAAAAGTGCTTTTAATGTGAAGATGAGGATTATTTATACTGGACGAAGAGAAGCTTTTGATAAGGTAGTTGTTGGTTCGTTTATGGGTGGTATTAAGCAGTTTTCTGATATTAATTTAAATGGTTTTGCTCCAGATAATGATAGCAAAACTTATGCTTTGCATCTTTTTACTGAATCAAGAATGGCCTATCGTCAGCGAAAAATTTTGAGGAGATATCGTGATAGAGATAGAGATGGAGCTACATTTCATTTAAATACTGAAGAATTGGCAACTATTTTTCATTTGCCAACTATGAATGTAATAACGCCGGCACTTCATAAAGTAGAAACTAAGACCAGTAGTGCTCCGGTCAATTTGCCAATAGAATAACAAAATATTGGAGAGTACCTAAGAGAGAACCTATTTTTCAAGACGAGAGTCTATGAAATTGTTTATAAAATTAAAAGAATTTGAAATATAAAAATATGCAGGATATAACTTTTTTTGCTAAGACAAATTTTAGAAATCAAAATGTAAAATTTGGGATTAAGACGGATGATCGCCAAAGGCATCTTTATGTTGTCGGAAAAACTGGAATGGGAAAAACGACTCTTTTGGAAAATATCGTTATGCAAGATATTGTCAATGGTCATGGTGTAGCTTATATTGATCCTCATGGTGATACGGCGGAAAAACTTATTCAAGCTATCCCATCGAATAGAATAAACGATGTGGTTTATTTTAATCCAGCAGATATGGAAAACCCGATTGCTTTTAATATTCTAGAAGCAGTCGAGGAGGATAAAAAACATTTAGTGGCTTCTGGAATGATGGGTGTTTTTAAGAAAATATGGCCGGATGTTTGGAGTGCACGAATGGAATATATTTTAAATAATGCAATTTTGGCATTATTAGATTATCCTGGGTCAACTATGATGGGAGTAAATAGAATGATGTCGGACAAAAAATATAGACAAAGAGTTTATGAAAAAATCAAAGATCCTGTCGTGAAGGGTTTTTGGTTAGATGAGTTTGAAACATGGGAAGACCGATTTCGAAAAGAAGCTGTAGCAGCTATTCAAAATAAAGTGGGACAATTTCTTTCTTCTTCTTTGATTAGAAATATTATCGGTCAGACAAAATCAACAATCAATATGCGAGACATTATGGATAATAATAAAATATTGATTGTCAATCTTTCCAAGGGAAAAATTGGAGAGGATGCGATGCGTCTTTTAGGTGGAATGATTGTGACAAAAATACAATTGGCAGCTATGGAGCGTGTAGATATTCCAGAGGAAGAAAGAAAAAACTTTTATTTAACTGTGGATGAATTTCAAAATTTCGTAACAGAATCTTTTGCGAATATTTTATCGGAAGCCAGAAAATACAGATTGAATTTACTCGTTGCTCATCAATATATTAATCAATTGGTTTTTGATGGGAATAGCACGGTGAGGGATGCAATTTTTGGCAACATCGGGACATTGATAACTTTTCGAGTTGGAGCGGAAGACGCTGAATTTTTAGAAAAAGAGTTTCAGCCGATTTTTATGATGAACGATATTATAAACCTTCCTAAATATAATATTTATTTGAAATTAATGATTGACGGAATTGCCGGTGATGCTTTTTCAGCGATTGCTTTGCCACCAATTGATTTAATCGGAACAAAAGAAAATGAAGAAAAAGTTATTAAAATTTCCAGAGAAAGATATGCTAATAATCGTTACGATGTTGAGGATAAGATATCTCGTTGGACTGGTATGATAGTGGAAGCAGATATTAAAAAAAATGCTAATCTGGTAAGAGAAGAATCAAAAAATAAAACAAAAACAAATCAAGTTATCAAAAGAAATATTAAAAAAAGCGTGTCTGGTATTATGAGCGGTAATGATAATAAAAATAGTAAGTTTAATATTAATAATGAATCTGTTGAAAAAAAGCAAATAATAAAAAAATCATTGGAACAGGTAGATGTGGTAAAGAGCAATCGAACCGATGTAATAAATGAAAAAGTAGTTAAAAAAAATATTTCGAAGAAAAAACAGTATAAAACAGTTTGTGATACTTGTGGAGTTGAAATTGAAATACCATTTAAACCTGATGGAGAACGCCCAATATTTTGTCGTGATTGCTTGAAGGATTATCAGCGGGCTTTGTCGCGATTAAAAAACAAAGAAAGTATGATAAAGGAACAACGGGCAAAAACAGTAAAAACGGCAAATAGTTCTTTACTAAATCGAAATAGAAAGATGTCTGTTAAAAAAGCTGTTGAAAAAAAAATTTCTCTCAATAAGATAGATACAGAAGAAAATGTTTATATTTCCAAAGATAAACCATTGCATTTATCTCAAACCAAATATATAGCTCCAAAAAAAATCAAAAACTTACATACCTTGCAAAATAAAATGAAAATTAAAGAAATAATAAGCAAAGTTAATCAGAATAATGAATAGTTTCAAGCTTTTATGATTGACTAGATATCAATTTTAGTATAAAATAATTACTGGTGATCATAAAATGAATAATTAATTTAATTTTCTAAAACCATATGAATATACAACCATTAAAAGATAATATTGTCGTTTCTCCTGAAAAAGAAACGGGAAAAAACAAAACTGAAACAGGGATTTATCTTCCCGAAACAGCTGAATCTGGAAGCGAAAAACCACAAATAGGAAAAGTTATTGAGGTTGGTAGTAGTGATGAGATAGTTATAAAAAAGGGTGATAAAGTAATTTACAATAAATATTCTGGTACAGAAGTTTCTCTTAAAAATGAAGATTATTTAATTGTTAAAAATGAAGATATTCTGGCTGTTATCAAGTAACTATTGTTTGAGATTTAAATTCAAAAACCGCTCAATAACTCGGGCGGTTTTTTTTAATTGGTGAATTTATTATTAGATGAGTATTTATTTTTCGATAGCAAATCCTTTTTTTTGCCAACTATTGAAACCACCTTTGATAATATAATTAG
>VAPM010603811.1_pt1 | contig 14353 bp, 14 predicted proteins | sample 3395091 | NCBI WGS metagenome assembly VAPM01 (sample SAMN08290445, study PRJNA428436) | hydrothermal vent metagenome | isolation source: Deep-sea hydrothermal vent chimney 3 | place: Pacific Ocean: Juan De Fuca Ridge | reverse complement strand
CGGAGCCAAAAAAAATACAGAGTTAACTCTGTATTTTTTTATTGTACTATTTATGTTGTCAAATAATTATCCTAGGTTTTTGATAATTAAAGCCTCAGCTAAAAAACAGCTATCAATCTATTTATTTTTACTATAAACTAATATTGATTTTTTATTAACTTTATGTTTATACTGTAACAGAAGTGGTTTAAAAATCACATTTTTTGTTACTTTAACAATTAGTAAGTTTTAAGCATTTTTTAACATCTACCTTAAGGAGGTAATTATAATGCCCATTAGTAATGCTTTTCGAAAGAGACTGTTTGCTGTTTTGCCAAAAATTATTTTAAATTTTGGAACTCCCTTTATTTTGTATGATATTGAGGGAATTAAAGAGACCTACAAGGCGTTAGCTGCATGTTTCGAAGAATTGCAGTATAATAATTTTTTTGCTGTTAAAGCTACACCAGAACCATATATCCTTGAGATCATGCGAGATCTTGGATGTGGTTTTGATTGTAGCTCAATTCCTGAGCTACTGATGGTCAGAAAAATTGGAGCAAAACCAGAAGATATTATGTTTACATCTAATAACACTTCAGAACAGGAGTTTGAAGTTGCTGCAGCAGATGGTGGATGTATTTTGAACCTTGATGATATCAGTTTGATTGATCAAGTTCCAAAAATGCCGGAGCGTATTTGCTTCCGTTATAATCCTGGACCAGCACGGTCGGGTAATGTTATTATCGGAGATCCTGTTGAGTCAAAGTATGGTGTGCCAGATGAAGATATTATTGAGGCATATGCAAGAGCAAAAGAACGTGGGGCAGCAATTTTTGGATTACACGCCATGATTTGTTCCAATGAACTTAATTATGAATATCTAGCAGAAAATGCTAACATGCTCATTAATGTTGCGAGAAGGCTATATGATGAACTTGGAATTGAACTAGAGTTCATTAACATTGGTGGTGGTATCGGTATTCCGTATAAACCAGAAGATGAGCCAGTTGATATCATTAGGATGGGATCTCGTATCACTGAGATTATGAAGCATTTTGAGAATGATATTGGATATATGCCAAAGTTGTATACAGAGTCTGGTAGATATATTACTGGTCCACATGGAGTATTAGTTATGAGTGTTCAAAATATCATGAATAAGTACCGTAAATATATCGGTACAGATGCATGTATGAATGCTAATATGCGTCCAGCTATGTACGGAGCTCACCATGAAATTTCCGCATTAGGAAAACAGACTACTACATCAAAAGAAGTTGTTGATGTAGTAGGATCATTATGTGAAAATAATGATAAGTTTGCCATACAAAGAGTATTACCAAAACTCAAAATTGGTGATATTCTCATTCAAGATGATGTTGGCGCTCATTCTGTTGCGATGGGCTTCAATTACAATGGCAGACTACGTCCAAAACAACTAGCGTTAGAATATTCAACTGTTCATTGCATTAGACGCAAACAAGTTCCAGAAGATCTCGATATCACCCTTCAAGGTGGCGATGTCGGGAAAACCATTCAATTGCATCAGGAATTAAAAGGAGTGAGTCATGAGCAAACAAAGCAGATTACCTAAGGGCGGAACAAATCTTTTCCAGGCTATTAAAGCTAAAACAGATGAGGCAATAGCATCAGGACAAAAAATCTATAAATTGTCTATTGGGCAACCTGTTGGTCCAGCATTAGAAGTTGCCAGAAAAGCTGCAGCAGCAGGTGTGCTGAGTAGCAAAGAATCCATGCATGAATACCAGGATAATGGAAGTCCGGGTGTTCCTGATTTTGCTAAGAAATTTTGTCAGTTTCATAATACTGTGAATTTTGATGATATTGAAGGACTGGCATTTTTGCCAATCCCAGGCATCAAACCGATGCTTCCACTCGTTCCGTTGGCATGTGGTAGTACTAAATCCAAACCGTTAAAAATTGGTGTAATGACTGATCCAGGTTATCCTGTACCAAAAACATGGGATGGATACTTGCCATACGAGGCCATTCCTATTCCACTAACTCCACGAAATGAGTTTAGATTTCATGTTAATGATTTAGATGATGAATTGTGGTGTGTAATGTTAAATTACCCACATAATCCAACGGGTCAAACCGTGACCAAAACTTGGTGGCGTGATCTGTGTAATTATTGTGAGGCGAATGATATCCGTATCTTCAATGATGCGGCTTATGCAAAATTGGTGTTTGGAGAACATTGTACTTTAGCTAATGTTGCAGTTGAGTATCCAAGATTATCCTGGGCAGAGGCTTATTCAGCTTCAAAGATGGGATGTAATTTCACTGGTTGGAGAATTGGAGCCATTGTTGGATCCGAGGATTTTATTGGTGATATTGCCACTATTAAGGGTAATATTGATTCAGGATTTTTTGCTCCAGCAGCAACTGGTGTGCTTGCAGTAGTGGAGCATGCATCGGATGCTGTTGATGATTATTGTCAAACATTTCAACAACGTCAAAAATGGCTTTGTGATACCTTACAAGAGAGAGGTATGCAGCTTGCAACTGAACCACAGGCAACCTTTTTTAATCTGTGGCTAACACCAAAAAAAGCATTTGGTCAGATAATTGAAAGTGCCGAGCAGTTTAATTATTTGATGATTGAAAAAACTGGCTTAGTTGGTGTACATTTTGAACCGTATATACGGTATGCGGTTGTTGCTGATATTTTGCAACCTGGCTTTCAGAAAGCGATTATCAACGCCTTTAATCAGGCACAAGTTGAATATTAACAGAAAATATTTTCCGTATTGCCGTATCGTAAGACAAAAAAGCTATTAAACATAATTTATGTTTAATAGCTTTTTATTTATTATAGATTGAAAACAATGAAAAAATCAGTATCTCTTAAAATCTACCTATCCATCAAGAAACTCTACACTCAAACGATTATGTAAATTATAATCAGATAATGTCAGAATTAGATCATAATAAATAATTGATAAAATAGTTTAATGACAGAGCGCATCTTAATATTTCAATATTTATAAAAATATTTCTTCCGTTTTGCCTAACGCATCCATTGCGTCAAGAATTATTGGCAGGATTTTATCATTCTTGAAATATTTAGAATTTTCCATATTTTCACGAACCCACTCAATCGCTGTTTTATGGTCTGAATCGCCCCGTCTCCTTCTGGCTTCATATTGATCCATCGCCATCAAAATACGCCCTCCGATAGCATTGATATATTCCTCCATCAAACCAATAGTTTCAGATTGAAATGGAACATCTGATTCAGAAAGATTATAAGGATTTATGCCTTTATTGAAATGATGCGATCCAGCAATAATCCGAGTACTTTTAGTTAAATTTTTAGGAAATTTTTCCAGAATATCATGAGTCCATTGAGCGTGCATATCCCAAAATTCACGCATAGTCACTTGTAAATTAATCTTCATCATTTTTAAATGACTAGTAACTTCCTCAGCTTCTTCTTTTGAAAAATTATTTGAAACCATATCTTCCAAAGAAAGATTTGGATCCTTAAAACTTTCTTTCGCAAAAATTTTCACAATTGATTTGGATTCATCTAAGGTGGCACTATCCGGTCCAGTTTTTCCAATATCATGCAGGATAGCCGCCATACGCCCCTCACCTTTTTGTTTATCTGTAAGCATCAATTCAGGATGAGAATCAGCATAATATTTTTCAAAATAATCAAATACATTTCCAAGTCCACGTTCAATTTTACGAGAATCTTCATTAAATCTTGATTCTTTTTCAAGCAAAATTAGTCTCTGAATCAGATCTTCATTTAATTTCTCTCTAAAACCAGTCTTTTCTAAACTTTCTTCTATTTGTTTTCTCCAATCTACTTCTTCTTCTTTTTTAGATAAAAACCACACTTCTTCTTTTTCCATATTTTTTAGTTTAAGATTATTGCTTTTATTCTACCACAACTTAATAAATAGCTACTATGCAAGAACATTTTTTTCATAAATACTACCCCATAATAATATCTGACAATTTATTGATTTATTTATAAATATATCTAGGGAAAGAAATAGATACAGGAATATATTTATCTATCTATTTTCTTGCAAAGTAAGTTTAAATAAAAGTGCCTTCCCTCTTTCAATTTTTTTCTAAATGCACTATACTAAAAACTCAATACTTTTTATTTTTAAATTTACTTCTACTATTATGTCCAACAATGATGTCGCTATTAGATTTAACAAAGTTTCTTTTGAATACAGCTGGGATAAACCCATTTTAGATGAAACCTCATTTTCTTTGAGAGAAGGATCAAAATTCACCTTAATGGGACAAAACGGAGCTGGAAAAAGTACCATTCTCAATCTAATTATTGGGTCCTTAAAACCTGATGATGGATCAATATTCATAAATCCTGATTTAATTATTTCTTATGCTAAGCAAGTTATCCCAAGAGAGGAAATGAAATTAACTTTGCGAGAATTTTTTGAAAAATGTTTTTCAGAAAAAATGTACGATATTGACCGAAGGATTGATACTGTCTTGGAAATCGTTAACCTTCAAGCGAGCTATGATCAAAAAATAAAGCTATTCTCTGGAGGACAACAAGCTCGTCTACTTATGGCTTCAGCTCTCATTCAGGAACCCGATATTTTAATTCTTGATGAGCCAACTAACAACCTAGATCAAGAAGGTATTGATCACTTAACCGCTTTTCTTATGACTTATGAGAAAACTTGTATAGTAATTTCTCATGATGCTAATTTTCTCAATTGTTTTACTGATGGAGTACTTTACCTTGATGTTTTTACTAAGAAAATCCATCAGTATATCGGAGACTATTATACAGTAGTTGAAGAAATTGCCGAACAAATAAAAAAAGAGGAACGGAAAAATTCTCAATATGAAAAAGAAATCCGTGCTAATAAAGAAAAAGCTAATTTTTTTGCTAACAAAGGTGGGAAAATGAGACTAGTTGCCAGAAAAATGCGACTTAAAGCCGAGGAAATGGAAAAATCTAAAGTTAATGTCCGAAGAGAAGATAAAGCTATTCGTAATTTTGAAATTCCCGCGCAGAAAAAACTCAATGGCGAGATTATAAACATATCTTCTTTGACTATAATGCAAAACCAAAAATTGATTTCAAAAAAAGTCAATATATCTCTTCGAAAAAACCAACATTTACTCCTTAGCGGTCCCAATGGCATTGGAAAAACAACGCTACTCGAAGAACTTGCTAGTGGAAAAGCTGAAGGTGCCAAAATTACAAGCCAAATCAAAGTTGGATACTACCGACAAGATTTTTCCACTCTAAACTTTGATGACTCAGTCTTTGATTCTCTTCAGGAAGTGATGCAAGAAAAAGATGAAGAAAAACTACGGAGTGTCGCGTCTGGATTTTTGATAGCTAAAGAAACAATTTATGCCAAGATTAGCTCTCTCTCGGAAGGACAAAAAGGATTAGTATCTTTTGCCCGCCTTATGCTTGGAGAACCAGGATTACTTATTTTAGATGAACCAACCAATCATATTAACTTTCGTCATCTCCCTATTATTGCTAAAGCACTAGATAACTATACCGGTGCAATGATCTTAGTTAGCCATGTCCCAGAATTCGTAGAACAAATACGAATTGATGAAACCCTAGATTTAGCAAAATAAATAGCCTTACTAACAGAATTTACTAAAGTGGTTTTAGATTGAAGAAATTATATTTTTATGTATAATATACATATAATGAACTTTTAAATTTATTAAAAAAAATTATGTCTATAAAAACAGTAATTTTTTATCTCCTTCTTGCTGATAGCATCAGTTGTAATTTAATGGTAGTTTTTGGAGCTAAATGGTATATTCAACATTTTCGCGTTTTTTCTCGTTGGTTTCCGCCAGCTAAAGGTTGGGCACTTTACTATCTTATTTTAGTCCTCTGGATTGGATTTCTGCTTTTTCAAACTCATCAACTGTTTTAAATCAGCTATTATTAGTAAACCATTTTAAACTTTTATTTTATGAAGAAATTAATTATGCTTTTTATGTTTATTGGCTCTTCTTTAGGCAGTTATTTTCCTGTTTTATGGGGAGGCGGTTTATTTTCAATGTCTTCGATTTTTTTTGGAGCAATAGGTGGTTTCGCTGGCATCTGGATAGGATATAGACTTTCTAATAGGTTAGGCTTAAGCTAAAATATAGTCAATTTAAAACATATTATTTACCTAGATAATCTTCTTATTATTAGTCTAGATTTTGGTACCATAATAAACAATTAAACCTATCCTGAATAATTGACAGATGGACAAATTTTAATAAAATTCTTTTTTTAATATTTTCTCAAATTATTTACTTATGCTATTATTGAAATGTACCATAAATAAATAAATAAGATATTATGTCTAAAACACAAGAAAATTTAAAAACAGCTTTTGCTGGTGAGTCTCAAGCTAATAGAAGATACCTGGCTTTTGCTAAGGTTGCTGAAAAAGAAGGTAAAGATAATCTAGCTCGTCTTTTTCGTGCCATCGCTCAAGGAGAAACCATTCACGCCCTTAATCACTTAGCTACTTTAGGTGAAGTAAAAGATAGCGTTGAAAATCTTAAAGCAGCTATCCAAGGAGAAACCTATGAATTTGAAAAAATGTATCCAGAATTTATCAAAGAAGCTCAAGATGAGGAAGAAAAATCAGCTAAAGTAAGTTTTGAAAGAGCTAACTCAGTAGAAAAATTACATCAAAAAATGTACTCTGAGGCTTTAGAAACAATTCAAATCAATAATGATCTTGAAGAAGAAAAATATTTCGTTTGTGAGGTCTGTGGTTATTTAGCTAAAGAGGGTGCTCCAAATAACTGCCCTGTCTGTGGAGCTTCTAAAGAAAACTTTTCTGAAATAAAATAAATAATTCAGAAGATACTTAAACCAACTTCCTTCTATTTTTTATTTTAAAGAATATCAAAAAATCCCGGACACGTTTTGTACCGGGATTTTTATTATTTTAAAATTCTCTTTTAAAATTAGTCCTACTCAATAAAAGTTAAGGCTGTTCCTTTTTGATCAGCTCGTCCAGTTCTGCCAATTCGGTGTATATAATCTTCATAAGTAGCTGGGACATCAAAATTAATTACATGGCTAACTTTAGGAATATCTAACCCTCTAGCTGCCACATCAGTAGCAACTAGAATATTAACTGCATTCTCTTTGAACATTTTTAGTGCTCGTTGTCTTTTATTTTGAGGTTTGTCTCCATGAATGGATTCTGATTTAAAACCTCTTTGACATAACCCTCTAGAAAGTTTATCGGCTCCGTGTTTAGTTCTAGAAAAAATTAAAACTTTTTCAAATTGAGATTGAATAAGCAAATCATGAAGCATCTCCATTTTATTCATTCCACTTTTAACTCGTACAACATCTTGATCAATCTGACTCGCTGTATCTCTAGATTGAATAACAATTTTTTTCGGATGGACTAAAAAAGTATTCACTATTCTTTCAATTTCATTTGAAAAAGTCGCCGAAAATAACATTATTTGACGTTTTTTAGCTACTAGAGATAATAGTAATTTTACGTCATCGATAAATCCCATATCTAACATTCTATCAGCCTCGTCTAAGACAACACTGCTAAATTTAGTTAGGTTCAAAGCTTTTCTAGTAATTAAATCTTTTAATCTTCCTGGCGTTCCTATAACTACATTAGGTAGTGCTCGTAATTTCATAATCTGTCTCTGAATATTAGCACCTCCAACAACCACCACCGCTGAGATTCTTAATCCTTGAGAAAAAGTCAAAAATTCTTCTTGGATTTGAATAGCTAATTCTCTAGTTGGAGTAACAATAAGAGCCTTCTCTTGAGGATTAAGTAATATTTTATTAATAATAGGAATTAAAAAAGCAGCTGTTTTGCCAGTTCCTGTATTAGCTAAACCAATAATATCTTCTCCTGCTAAAACAACTGGAATGGCTTTGTCTTGAATTGGAGTTGGTTTACTGAAACCATGCCGAGCAATCGTTTTTTTCAGACTAGTATGAATTTGAAAATCATCAAATAAATATTTTGGTTGAAAAGCCTCAGCTGGTTTTGCTTCCTCAGCTTTGTTGATAAAACGATTAACATCAATTGTTTTACCTGTAAATCTTCTCCTATTAGTAGGAAATCTATTTCTTGATTTATTTCTCCAATTAGTTTTGCTACGTGGTTGATGCGTATTATTTCTTTTATACATTGTATCTAACATAAAAATTAAAATATTTTATGTTTAGATACCAAGGAAGTATTAACATAAAAGATAACTATATCACCTAAAGTTAATTCTGTCAAATTAAACTAACTTCAAAAAAACAATCGCAACGCTCCTATGAAATAAAAAAAAGTGGCAGGTTTTTCCTACCACAAAGATATTTAACTAAATGGGTTTTAATATCTGCTATTAAAACCACCCCCACAAACCCACTTTGTGAGTTCTATTCTTTTTTTCCAATATTTTTCTTCTTTTTTATTATCAGAAAAAAAACAACACTCAGCTTTATCCTGAGAAGGAGTAAGCCCAGCCAAACAGCCATCCTCACTATGATATCTAAAATTATTACATTTCTGACATAATTGCATAATGTCCTCCAGCTGGTAAAGGTTAAAATAAGAAAAGAACTCTTTATGCTAAAATTATATTCCTCTTTTCTTTATGTGTCCAAATTATTGACAATTTTCCTAGTGTCCTATATACTTAGAAAATCTAATAATTAGCCTACTTAATAAAATGAGCCACTCAATTGATGAAATAATTTCTTTGATTTTTAAAGTAAGACGAAATCTCGTTGAGCAATCTTTTAAAAATCAACCTACTAATTTTTCCTTCCTGCATTTTATTTCCTTACGTTTTATTGAGAAAAATAATCCTGTTATGAGAGAAATTGCCGATTTTTTGGCAATTACTCCCCCTTCAGCCACTTCTTTAACTAACACTCTTTTTTCACAAGGATATATCGATAGAGTTGCTGATAAAGATGACCGTCGGGTTGTCAGAATTGTGATTGCTAAAAAAGGAATTCAACAAATCAGAAAATGCAAAGAAAAAATGAGATTAAATATGCAAGAAAATCTTTCAAGGCTAAGTATTTCACAACAAAAGAATTTCATAAAAATTTTAACCAAATTAATTAAACCCTAATTTCAAATAAAATAATGAGTAAAAAAATTATTACCCTAATATCACTCTCCTTAATCATTTTTGGATTAGGAATTATTAGCTTTATTAAATTCAATTCAGCTGATTTATTAAAAAACACTGTTAAGGTTACCAATAATAAAAATACATCTAAAAAAATAAGCTTTGATGGAGTTGTTACAGCAGAAAAGTCTGCAAATCTTGGCTTTCAAATGAGTGGAAAATTAGTTTCTCTCCTTTATAAAGTCGGAGACCAAGTAAAAAAAGGAACTGTTTTAGCTAAGATTGACAAACAAAGTGCTTCTGCTGAATATAATCAAGCAATTACTGGAGAAAATATGGCCAAATTAAGAGTAAACCAACTCAAACAATCCCTAAAATCAGAAAAGTTAGAATTAAAAAAACTTAGACACGCCGGAAATAGAGATAAAGAAATTCAAAAAGCCAAAGTTAATGAGGTTCGTTCCAGTATTAGTGAGCAAGAAGAAGTAATTAAACACGCTCAGTCCAATGTTAGATTGGCTAAAATTAATTTAAATAAAACTAATATCATCGCTCCTTTTACTGGGACTATAACAAAACAAGCCGTAGAAATTGGAGAAACTGTGACTGCTAATGTATCCATTATTAGTTTGGAAACTATCAATAACTTGAAGCTAGAAGGCTATGTCTCCCAAGCTCAACTTGGAAAAATAAAAATTGGTAATCAAGCTCAAGTAGTTTTCGGTGCATCTGGAAATAATACTCCTGTCAATGCACATATAGTTATGATTGATCCATCTGAAACAATTATAAATAACGCTCCCGCTTACAAAATAACGCTAGCTTTTGAAAACCAGCCAGAAAATATAAAACCCGGGATTAGTGCTAATATTAATATCTTAAAAAATTAATTATTTAATTGGAAACAAACTTATGGAAACTGATAAAATAAATTCTAATAAAAATGAAATCAGCAAAAAAAAAGGTATTTTAACTTTATCAATAATATTTATAATCGTTGGAGGATTGGTTGGGTATTTTTATTGGAAAATTAATAGTACCAGAATTTACATTGAAGACGCTCAGATTTTGGCACCGAAGATTGCACTTTCTTCTGCAAACGGAGGTGTTTTACGAGAACTATTTGTAAAAGTTGGAGACACTGTTTCTGCCAATACTAAAGTTGCCCAAGTTGGTTATAATATAATTACCACAAAAGTGCCTGGAATTATTATTAATGTCAAAAATAATATTGGAGAAAATTTTTCTCCAGGACAAGCAGTAGCAACTATGATAAATACGTCTGATTTACAAGTTGTAGCTAGCATTCAAGAAAATAAAGGTTTAAATAAGATACGAATTGGAGATAAAGCCTATTTTACAGTTGATGCTTTTGGATCACAAAGATTCCCTGCTATTGTTGATGAAATAAGTCCAACTTCTAAGACCGCTGACGTAGTTTTTAATATTTCTGACAAAAGGCAGGAAAATTATTTTAATGTAAAATTAAATTTTGATGAAAATAAATATCCACAGTTTAGAAACGGGATGTCAGCTAAAGCCTGGGTGTATAAGACTAAATAAATATGAGAGCAAACAGAAAAGAAAAAAAGAATTTCAAATGGTTCATCCTTTTGACTGTTATTGTGGGAACTTTTTTAGGCAGGCTTGACCAAACGATTGTTAATTTAGCTTTACCAAAAATAATTGATGATTTTAGTATTTCAATTAATTCTGCTGGTTGGATTATTACTGCCTACATTTTAGCTAACGCAATTTTTGTACCAATTTGGGGAAAACTTGGGGACCTTAAAGGACAAAAGAAAGTCTATATTATTGGTTTTTCGCTTTTTATCTTTGGATCTGCCCTTTCTGGATTTGCTTGGAATTTAGGTTCTATGATTGTATTTCGTATTATTCAGGCAATCGCCAGTAGTGCTGATTATCCAACCGCGATGGCAATCTTAGCTTTAAATTTTAAGGCTGGACGAGAAAGAGCTCAGGCATTGGGAATTTGGTCATCTTCTTTTGCAGCAGCATCAGTTATCGGACCACTTCTTGGAGGACCACTAATTGATAATTTTGGTTGGCGCAGTATTTTTTTAGTTAATATTCCAGTAGGAATTATAGGCATCTTAATGGCTATGGCTTTTATTAAAGAAAGTGATATTCAAAGAGAAAAGGGAGCTTTTGATTGGTGGGGTGCAATAACCTTAGGAATTTCACTTAGTACTCTTGTTTTAGTCTTAGACAAAGGTATGGATTGGGGCTGGATTTCAATTTCGGCTCTATTTTCTTATTTAACTTCTATTATATTTTTTTATTTGTTCGTCAAAATTGAAAATAAACATCAGAACGCAATTATTAATTTAAATTTTTTTAAAAACAAAGTTTTTGTTACAGTTTTAGCAAACAGTGGAGTTGTATTTATGGGTATGATGGGTGCTATTTTCTTGGTTCCAATCTTTGCTCAAATGTTTTTGGGATATAACGCAACTCAAACTGGCTATCTTTTTATCCCAATGGCGTTTTTACTTGTAATTTCAGCTTCCATCGGTGGACGATTTAATGACAAACTCCCTGTCCGTCCAGTTCTAATTATTAGCACTTTCGTAGCAGGGCTAGGATTCTATTTATTCTCTTTTTTAGATCCGCGTTCTGGAGCTTGGGCAATTATGATTCCCATGAGTATTTTAGCAATTGGAATAGGATTTGGAATGCCACTGAGAACAAACATTATCGCTTCTTCTGTTGAGCCCAATGAAGTTGGTTCCGCTTCTGCAGTAATGGCCTTAGTTCGAAATATCGCTGGAGCCTTTGGAGTAGCCCTCTTTGGGACTCTTTTACAAAATTTTCAAGAATCCAATGTTTTGAAGATTGCCCAACACTCAACAATTCATATTCACAGTATGCAAATTTTTAAGCAAGCTATCGGACTGATAATCCTAAAAGCAGATATAAGATCATATGATCAGGTTTTCTTTTGGGCCGCCATGTTGACAATGATTGGATCATTCACCGCCTATTGGATAAAAATTAAAAATAAAAACCAAAAAAAAATTTAAGCTTGTCTTTAAAAAAGGACTACTTTTCTTAACTATATATTTAATAAATCCGATTTCAAATAATTTTCTCCCGCTTGCTAAATTTTTCTAGTAAGTCTATAATAACCTATCACTTTTATATTTAATAAAATTTAAGATGAAAAATAATTTTGAAAAATTTGATATCGCAGTCATCGGTGGTGGACCAACTGGAATGATGTCTGCTATTCAAGCTAGTGCTAAAGGAGCTAGAGTTATTTTAATTGAAAAAAATAAATATCTCGGCGTGAAACTTTTAATGACTGGCAAAGGACGTTGTAATATTACTAATAACTCTTCTATTGAGGATATTATTGAAACAATTGGAAAGTCTGGACGCTTTCTCTTCTCAGCTCTTTATCAATTTGGTCCAACGGATATTATAAATTTTTTTGAGAAAGAAAATGTGCCTTTAAAAACAGAAAGAGGAAAAAGAGTTTTTCCTCAAAGTAATCAAGCTAGAGATATTTTAAAAATCCTTCTGCAAACTTTGAAAAATAATAAAGTTACTGTTCGCACTAACTCGCAAGTCGTCAAAATAACCCAGGAAAACAATTTGATTTCTAAACTTGTTTTAGCTAATAAAAAAATTATTTCCGCTGATAAATTTATAGTTTGCACTGGCGGAAAATCTTATCCCTTGACTGGTTCTACAGGAGAAGGCTATAAATGGTTAAAGAAACTTGGGCATACTATTGTTCCTCTATTTCCAGCTCTGACGCCTATTATTATCCAAGAAAAAATTCCAAAACAGTTAGAAGGATTAAGTTTAAAAAATGTAACTATTAGTTTTTGGAAAGATAATAAAAAAATTATTTCTCAATTTGGTGAAGCTATTTTTACCTCCGAAGGAATGAGCGGTCCAATTATCATTGAAGCAAGTAAGCTCCTTGGCTCTTTTTTGTCGGCTAACCTTCAATTATCTATTGATTTCAAACCTGGATTAAATTATGAACAGCTAGATAAGAGATTGCAAAAAGATTTTCAAAAATTTAATAATAAGCTTTTTAAAAACAGTTTGGAAGAACTTCTACCTAAAAAACTTATTCCTATTATAATTAAATTATCCAAAATAAATCCTCAAAAAAAAGTTAACCTAATTACCAAAGAAGAAAGAAAAAAATTAAATCATCTACTAAAAAAATTCACCCTTACTATTAAAAATATCGCTGGTTTTGAAAAAGCAATAATCACTAGTGGTGGAGTAAGTTTAAAAGAAGTTAATCCTCAGACTATGCAATCAAAAATTTTCCCTAATTTATTTTTAGCTGGAGAAATACTTGATTTAGATGGACCTACTGGTGGTTATAATTTACAAATATGTTGGAGTACTGGTTATGTAGCCGGTCAAAACGCTAGTTTTAATCTTGCAAAATAAATTCTACCCGAGTATATTAAAAATAGCGTCCTAATTATCTTGAGAGAAGAAACTTGATGAATTCACCTTCAAAAAATTTTACTCTAATTAAAAATCTCTTTGATTTAGCAGATATTCAAATCAATGGTAATCACCCATGGGATATTCAAGTCAAAAACGAGAATTTATATTCCCGTCTTTTAAAAAATCCTTCCCTAAATTTAGGTGAATCTTACATGGCTGGTTGGTGGGATGTTCAACAACTAGATAAATTTTTTAGCAAACTTCTTAAAGCCAATCTAGATCAGAAAATTAGAAAAAGCCCTCAATTGCTTTGGCAGTTAGGATTGAACATCATTTTTAATTATCAAAATAAAAGACACGCTTTTGAGGTTGGGGAAAAACATTACGATTTAGGTAATAATCTTTACTCAGCAATGTTAGATTCTCGTAAAGTTTATACCTGTGGTTATTGGAAAAAAGCAACCAATCTAGAAGAAGCTCAAGAAGCTAAGCTAGATTTAGTTTGTCAAAAATTAAATTTAAAACCAGGGCAAAAAATCCTTGATATCGGTTGTGGTTGGGGAAGTTTTGCTAAATTTGCTGCAGAGCGATATGGAGTAGAAGTAGTAGGTATTACAGTTTCTAAAGAGCAAGCTAAACTAGCGCAAGAACTTTGTCTTGGCTTACCAGTAAAAATTTTATTAAAAGATTATCGGGATTTAAACGAAAAATTTGATCATATTGTTTCGCTTGGTATGTTTGAGCATGTTGGACCAAAAAATTATCGTAATTTTATGCAAATTGTTAGGCGCTCACTTAAAGACAATGG
>VAPM010159564.1_pt1 | contig 14361 bp, 9 predicted proteins | sample 3395091 | NCBI WGS metagenome assembly VAPM01 (sample SAMN08290445, study PRJNA428436) | hydrothermal vent metagenome | isolation source: Deep-sea hydrothermal vent chimney 3 | place: Pacific Ocean: Juan De Fuca Ridge | reverse complement strand
TTCAGCGCTCCCCCCATTATCATCCGTAATCGTCACACTATTAGCCGTCGGCGCGCTGTTGCTAATCATCAAACCACTCGACGTCACCGCACTGCCGGTGCGTATTCCAACAGCGGCAACCGGGGTCACTTCAAAAGTAATAGGTTGATCGCTGTCCACGGAGACTACGGTATAGTTTAATGCGGTAGCGCCACTGATCGGCATCCCATCGCGTAACCAGCGGAATGTAGAGGTATTTTCGATATCACCATCCACATCACTGTAAGTATAATTTCCCGTCAGTGTATCTCCAACTTCAGCGCTCCCCCCATTATCATCCGTAATCGTCACACTATTAGCCGTCGGCGCGCTGTTGCTAATCATCAAACCACTCGACGTCACCGCACTACCGGTAAGTATTCCGGCAGCGGCAACCGGAGTGACTTCAAAACTAATAGGCAGACCACTGTCCGCCGCAACTAGCGTATACGTTGATGCCGTGACACCGCCAATAGGTGTCCCATTGCGCAACCAGCGGAAGATCGATGTGCCTTGCACATCACCATCCACATCACTGTAAGTATAATTTCCCGTCAGAATATCTCCAACGAAGGTACCACCACCATTGCCATCGGTTATACTCACGCTGCTGGCCGTCGGCGCGCTGTTGGCGATCATAATGCTACTTGAAACTGAGGCATCACCCATAATGACCCCATCTATCGCTACCGGCGTCACTTCAAAACTAATGAGTTGACCTATATCAGCAACGGTCAGCGTATAGATTGACCCTGATCCCCCATTAATGGCAACCCCATTACGTAACCAGCGAAATATCGATGCCCCTTCTAGGTCATTATCCGCATCAAAATAAGTGTATTCACTTATCAAATTACCTCCGAGTACAAAATTACCACTGATACTCACTCCACTGATGGTAGGTGCATTATTCACTACCGTGATACCACTGGCAGCGACGGCACTACCCGTTCCTGCTATCGCCACAAGGGTCACTTCAAAAATAATCGGCTGGCCGCTGTCAGCGACAACTAAAGTATAGGTTGACTCTATTGCACCATTTATAGGAATACCATGACGTAGCCAACGGAAAGTAAATGTGCCATCAATATTGCCATTAACATCGGAAAAACTGTAGTTGCCAGTCAACGTATCCCCAACCACTGGACGACCTGCGTTATTATCAATAATAATCGCACTACTCACTATTGGCGTATTATCTTCAACTACAGGGCTACCCACCTTGTTATTGATCGTGCTCACAATACTGTTGGGAGACGTGCTATTGCCACCGCCTCCCCCGCAGGCTGCGAGTAGCATGCTGACTACAATCAAAATGCAGCCTGTATAAAATAGACGTTCTCTTTTCATATTTTTCTCTTTACAATCCGAAGACCCGTGGCGATCAAGATTCAGACTTGCATGGCATACCCTCTTCATTTCATCATTACACTGAAAACGTTTCACAACACTCTTTGGTATAACGTCTTCACCTGAGTAGCTATTAAACTGTATTTTCTTATTTTGTTATAAAGTCGACACAAAAAAATAGACTTCAAAATTCAACCCAAGTCTGAACAACCGAATGCTCAAGTTTCGGTCTATTGGGGTCGATAAACCCGTAGGAATTTATTTAATAATGACTCATCTTTCAACATGGAGTTTTGCAGTCATAATGACACTGCTAGATATTAAAAATATCAGATCAATTACTTATGTTGCCCTTGTTATTGTCTGCGCAAATGCTCAGGCTATTGATACTGACGAATCGGACTTTGATTGTTTGATAGAACCCTTTGTTCAAGTCGATATTGGGAGTCCGATTAAAGGCGTATTGTTATCGCTCAATGTTGAAAAAAATGACAATGTGAAAAAAGGACAAATACTTGCCAAGCTAGAATCGACTGTTGAAAAAGCTAATGTTAATCTGGCCAGGGCACGTTCAAAATTAGATGGAGAAATACAATCTGGCCAAGTTACATTAGCTATGGCGGCCCGGCAGCAAACAAGAATTGCCGACCTTTTTGAAAAAAAGGCGGTTTCATCCCAAAAAAAGGACGAGGCCGATATGGAAAAACAGCTAGCCGACCTCAATCTTAAAAAAATGAAACAAAAGAAAGAGTTGGCTCGTCTTGAGTTGCAAAGAACCATCGCCAGTCTGGAGCGGCGTACCGTTCGTAGCCCTTTGAGCGGCATTGTCGTTGAACGCTATATTTCTCCTGGCGAATTTGTCAAAGAACTACCTATATTAAAAATAGCAAAAATTGACCCTTTGAAAGTAGAAGCGGTTCTCCCTGCGTCCCAGTTTGGTAAAATAAAAAAGGGAATGAAAGCAGAAGTCATTCCGGAATTCCCTCAAAACACCATCCTACACGGCAAGGTTTCAGCAGTGGATCGTATTATTGATGCATCAAGCGGTACCTTTCGAGTCAATGTACTGCTCCCTAACGAAGATCATGCAATGCCGGGTGGTTTACGTTGCAAAATTAAATTTCAAAATGGATGAGCTAGAACCCCGAATTTTGATGTCTGCCAGTCTCGAAGGTTTACTGGTGAATGACAATTTTAATGAAGTCAATGACATCAACTACACCGAACCCTCTGAACATTTGATTATTGCTGAAAACGAAACCTTTGTCGCAGCTGAAATAAATGATGGAATCCGTCGCGAACTGGTCATCGTTAATTCCAATACGCCAAATTTTCAGTTTTTGGTTGATGGCTTTCTCAAACAACAAAGTAATGAACTTCAGTTCGACACTTTGATATTAAATAATAACCAAAATGGTATTGAACAAATCACAACAGCATTAAACAACTATCAAAGCCTGGATGCAGTCCATATCATTACCCAAGGTAACAATGGTCAAGTACAGCTCGGAGATAGTAATCTTTCTTATGACAATATCGATGCCTATAGCGGTGACATAGCCAACTGGGGCAACGCACTTTCTCAAAATGCAGACTTCTTGATCTATGGATCCAATCTTTCGAATAGCGATACAGGCTTAAGTTTGATTGATAGCCTCTCCGTATTAACCGGTGCAAATATCTCTGAAAATGAGGATTTTATAAAAATTGAAAAATCAAATAGTGACCCGGGGTCGGAATATAAATATGGCAATATTGGAGCGAATACTGCGTTCAATTTAGAGGCTCAGAAAAACTGGAATCCGGCTTTTGCCAGCTGGGCTGTGAATGATACGCTGACCGATGTCAAAAATACCGTGGTGACCAATGAAGACACGACATATGTTTTTACGCTGAATGATTTCAATTTCAGTAATTTCAGCAGTGATCGTCTCGAACACATTTTCATTACGAATCTAGAGAGCTCCGGCTCATTGAAGCTCAATGGGGTTGATATCTCATTATATCAAGATATCACAGCAGCTCAGATTGTAGCAGGTGATTTTGTATTTACACCAACGACGAACGCTAACGGTATAAATTACGATCATTTTGAGTTTTTGGTTAACGATGGTTCTGTCTATAGCGAAAATGCTTATACTTTAACAATAAATGTCAACAGTGTTAATGACAACCCGGTAGTGATGAATAACACGCTAACAATAGAAGCCAATACGCTGACAACGATCAACATCGCAACCCTGATAGCATACGGTAGCGACCTCGATGGAGATACCCTGAAACTCGCGCAGTTTACTCAACCTGGACAGGGTACATTAACTGATTATGGAGATGGCACCTTGCGTTATCTTCCTCAGTCTGATTACAACGGTGAAGACCGTTTCACCTACACCCTTGTGGATGGCCAGGGAGGCAGCGTTATTGCAACATTAACTCTGATTATCACGCCAATTGAAAACATTCTCATTCCCGACAATCTGTTTAACGCTATAAACTCTACAAATGAAGTGAGCGAAATGGAAATAATACTCGCGGAAGATTCGATACAAGGACTCACTCAAAGTATCCAGCAACAAAACCAGGCAACCGCCACCCTTGATGAATCACAGACCAGAGCTACTCTGGAACAAGTTATGACAACCAACAGCAAGGAAGAAAAAACGAACGAAGTCCAAGAAGAAAAACAAACAGACCAGCAAGACCTTGAAAATAACTATCCTGTTTATTATTGGGATGATCAGCCTGGGTCATCTCACCAAGGGGATACCGATTCCAGTCAACTTGGAAAAATTAGTTCTGAGTTGACCAACGAATTCAGTGTATCTCTGGGCATAGCTGAATTTTTAGCGAAAACAAGTCAATCTACAAATAACAGTAACAATATTAATATTTACAATCATAATTACAATACTCATTCTCTATACATCAACGATGCCGCATTGTGGAAGGCGTTGGATGAAATGGCTATATCCATGAGTAACGGCACAACAGCTCTTGGCCAACAGCAAGAATTGATGGTCAGCGTAGCCACAGGAGCCGCCTGGTCTCTTTCCGCTGGCATTGTTGCCTCCTCGCTACGCTCAGGTTCCTTGATCGCATCCTTAATGGCCTCCGTGCCACTCTGGAATTGGTTTGACCCCCTTCCCGTCCTCTCCATTTCAGATAAAGAATTAATCAAACAACAAAAACAATATAACAACGAAGCTGACAAAGAAAACAAAAAATATCGATTTTTAAAAAAAATTGTAGGTTAACCAGGAAAAAACGGGATGTTAAAAATATCACCCACATTACGCATTAGTTTCGCACTGGTATTGATGACTATAAGTTTTCTATTCTCTGCACAACTTTTGGGTTTAGTTCCTGACCCTGATAAAGCTGAAATGGAAGCTCGACGGAAAATATGCGAGACACTCGCTGTACAGTTTTCCATAGCGGCACAAAACAATAATTTTCCGCTGATCAAGGCAACAATAGAAAAAATTGTTGATCGTAATCAGGATATTTTATCTGCCGCCTTGCGCGACAATAAAAATAAAATTCTAGCTGAGGCAGGAAATCACGACACTATTTGGGTCAATATGCCGGAAGAAAATTCATCGTTCACTCATGTCCGTGTCCCTATATTTCAGGGGGAAAAACGTTGGGGTATAGTAGAAGTCAGCTTTGCACCACTAACCAATACATCCCCTTTTGGTCTGAACATTCCAGCATTCTATCAACTTGTCATATTTATCACTCTACTCGGTTTTTGTGCCTTTATTTTATTTATGAAAAGAACATTGCGTCATCTCGATCCCACCGCAGTTATCCCCGGTCGTGTCAAATATGCCTTGGACGCACTGACAGAAGGCGTCGCTATTCTCGATGAAAAAAACAGAATTATTCTCGCCAACGCCTCGTTTTTGGAGGAAATAGATATAGAAGAAAAAGAAATCATTGGCAGAAATATTGCGAATATTGGCTGGAAAATACCAGAAGGTCATTTTGAATACCCTTGGGTAACCGCAATTAAACAAGCAACAAGAATCACAGGTCAACCCTTAACTCTCGATAGAAAAAACCATAAAAATAAAACATTTATGGTTAATGGTGCGCCTATTCTCGATGCCCAGGGCCTCTGTCGGGGCGCGTTAGCGACTTTTGATGATGTCACTCAACTTGAGCATAAAAATGTACAACTGGAAAAAACATTAAATATGCTTAAAAAGTCTAGAGATGAAATACATCGCCAAAATCAAGAACTGAATATCCTTGCAACGCAAGACCCATTAACCCATTGCCTAAATCGTCGTTCATTTTTTGCACGCTTAAAAGTTGACTTCTGTTCTACAAAACAGAAGCACAATGAACTGTCCTGCATTATGTGTGATATTGACCATTTCAAAGCCATTAATGATACTTATGGCCACTCCGTTGGCGATGAAATCATTAAACTCATGTCTGGAACCCTTAAAAACTTCGCACTCACTGACAACTATGTTTGCCGATATGGCGGTGAAGAATTTGTTGTTTTATTACCCAGCAGTACATTAGAATTAGCGCATGATATGGGTGAAAAAATACGCCTAGACATCGAAGCCATGCGTTTTAAGAAAAAAGGCATTGAAAAGGAAGTACGCTTTACAGCAAGTTTTGGTGTATCTTCCAGTCGCTTTGAGGCCACAACGCCAGAAGATTTAATCGACCAAGCAGACAAGGCACTTTATATTTCAAAAAACCTGGGTCGTAACCGTGTCACAAACTGGGATAACGCTCTAGCCAAACAAGTTTTCGATCTTGAAACTGCAGAAACTCACAGAAAAGAAATCGACACAACAGATCATTCTAAAACCTCCCAAAAAGAGCTTGATACTGAAATAATAAATATGCGCGCACATATCAAGGAGCTACAATATAACTACAAGCAGAGAACGGCCGAATTACAGCGCATACAGCGACAAGATAATCTTACCGGCCTGCCGAACCGTATTAGTTTTATAGATCAAATTCAACAGGAAATCGCTAAAAACACATCTCGTATATTTGCCGTAGTATTACTTGATGTAAATAAATTAAAACGCATCAATTCAACTTTGGGAAGACAGGTTGGCGATCAATTATTAAAGGAAATAGGAGAGCGGATACACCATTTATTGCGAACCCATGATCGGGTCGCCCGCTTAGAAAATGGCAATACGTCCTCTAATATATCTCATATATGTAGTGATGAGTTTGGTATTTTATTAACTGATCTTACAAAAAAAGAAGACAGTATTCCTGCCATTACTCGTATTATCGAGCACATAAACAAACCCTTCTACATCGAAGAAAATAAGGTCTACACCCACATTGGTGTGGGTGTCTCGATCTATCCAGACAATGCGAATCAACCCGACTTACTTTTACGTTATGCTGATATAGCACTCCACTTTTCTAAATCGCAAAACCCAAACAGCTACCAATTTTACGACAGCTCAATGCAACAAATATCAACTAAGCAATTACAACTGGAAAACCACTTACGTCATGCAATAGAAAATGACGAGTTTCTTCTTCATTATCAGCCAAAAATCGATCTCCATAACCATGAAATCAGCGGCGTTGAAGCACTCATCCGCTGGCATTACCCGAAAACCGGAATGATCAACCCCGATGAATTTATTCCTGTTGCTGAGCACACCGGTCTGATTAATGACATTGGTGAATGGGTCATCCGCACCGCTTGCAAACAAGCTCAACAATGGCAAAAACTGGGATTAGAGGTTCCCGTCTCTGTGAATCTTTCGGCCATACAATTTCATCAACATAACCTAATTGAACTGATTGTCTCTATTTTGGATGAAACACAGCTTGATCCCCGTTTTTTGGAGTTAGAACTCACTGAAACGGCCATAATGAAGGATACAGATTCGGCCGTAGCCACATTGAATATGCTGCACAATCTGGGCATTCGTATTGCGATTGATGATTTTGGCACGGGTTACTCCTCACTCAATCACCTCAAACGATTCCCCATTGATACTGTAAAAATAGATCGAGGGTTCATCAAAAATGTGAATAATGACTTCAGTGATGCTGCCATTGTTACGGCAATTTTAGATATTTCACATAAAATGGGCTTAACTGTCATTGCCGAAGGCATCGAGACAAAAGATCAACTCAAATTTGTTGACGACCTAGAGTGTGAGGAAATTCAAGGGTATTTATTCAGTCGACCTCTGCCGGCAGACGAAATAACCGCCATACTTAAAAAACCCAACATCATTCTTGAACCGCTAAATACGAGATGTGATGCTGAAACAGTCACTTAAATAACACTTGCTTAAGCGTGATAATCAAACACATGGATCGATGATCCATCGGGGCTCACAGCATACACCATGTGAAATCTTGAATTTATTACGCTATACTCATATTTCGTTATTTACTAAAAAAATAAAAATCGATGACAGGAAACCCGCTACGTGGCGCTTCATATCTTTTACGCGGCTTTGGCTTTATTTTTAAACGCTCTCTTTGGCGTTACATGATGGTGCCGCTGTGCATTAATGTAACGCTTTTTTCTGGTTTAATATTTTTAGGCATCAATCAATTTGAAACTTTTCTTGCGTGGATCATGCCTGATCTACCCAATTGGCTACAATGGTTGAAGCAACCTCTGTGGGTGCTCTTTACCATCAGTAGTTTGGTCTTGGTTTTTTATACGTTCAGTATTATTGCCAATATTGTAAGTTCACCATTTAATGGCCCACTTGCTGCTGCTGTGGAACGAGCAATCAGCCCTGATAACGTAGTCCGAAAAAATGGGAAGACTAAGCTCAGCATAATACGTGACATTGTCGTCAGTATTAACAATGAACTCGGAAAAATACTCTATATGGTGCTTTGTTTCGTACCAGCATTAATGTTGTTTTTCATTCCCGTTATTAACATCGCGGCACCCTTCGTCTGGTTTTTACTGGGCGCATGGTTACTGGCTCTTGAATACACTGACTATCCGATGGCTAATCACGGTATTAATTTCAAAGATACCAAGAAAAAATTACGCGAAAAAAGACTCACTTCGATGGGATTTGGTACGATGGTAATGACCGCGACTATTATTCCCGGTCTTAACCTGTTTGTTATTCCAGCAGCGGTCGCAGGTGCTACGATTATGCGGATCGAAAATTTTGCAGATGCTTGAAAAAGCGATGAACGTACAAGGCATTCTGGTAATGCGCCTCAAGTAGCCAAACAAACACGGACATTTTAAAGATTACTTCAAAGTCCGTGTTGCCACTTGAGCGCGCTAAACCAAGCAGAAATAACTTGCCTTAGTCTAGAAGCCCTTTTGCCTCACTGATATCCACTGACTCTTTCGCTTTATCTAAATCAACAGATTCGGCTACGCCTTTTAGATCAACAGACTCTGCTGCACCGTCCAAGTCAACACCATCACCACTAACCGCACTCTTCAGCTTTTCCGTATCCACAGATTCCGTGGCTTTTTCGGTATCAACAGAATCAGCTAACTTACCTAAACTCATTTCCGCAAAAACCGAAGAACTCATTGTAAACATCAATGCAAATAGTATGATACTCAGTTTCATAATATACTCCCTTAATAAAGTCAAGATTAACAACCATCTATCATAACAGCACACTTAGAAATGCGCACCAAATAACTTGCTCATTCGGCCTCCTTATAATGTTGAGTAATGGCTCGAATTATAGGCATTGTAGAAAAAACTGCCTCCTAGCGCACTGCCAAAGCCACCAAGCGCCCTTGTTCTTTACTATAGTCCACCGCAATCGTTCGCCGTAATCCCGCCAAGGTCAGCAAGAGTTCCGAGCTGGCAGAAAATTCGATAGGAGAACCCGTCTCGGCATCAAGCAAAGTAAACGTATCCGCGCTGATCGCCGTCACTTCACCAACATGTACATTAGTCCCTGCACTCTCACAGGCATAAACGGGCGAAAGAAAAAGCAACACTAATACTATTGAAATGAAAATCCCTCTGAGCATATCCTTAACCCTCCATAACTTTATCGAATAAATTATTATAACCGATAACAAAGCCTCTCCCGATCTGGGCAGCAAAACCCGAAAATGGGTGACCAACGAGTTTGCCTAAGACTTAACCCTATGAAAGCACATAATTTGTGCCCCCAAAACCGTTTTACTGCGTTTACAGCAACATTTAAGGCACGATACACCTTAAAATACCGCTCTATTTAAAGTGCCCGAACCTAATTTTTTATGCCACGATTAGAGTTAATCTCACAGTACGTAACATTAAAATTTGTTTTTATGTTGCGTTCAGGGGTAAAATGCGGGGTTATATTGCATTGTAGTGGTCTAAAAAACACAACAACTAACCTTACTTGCTTAATATCTTTAAGAACTTACAAGAGATATTAAGTACAATTTTCAAGCTAAAAATCAGAAAATCAGAAAATCAGAAAATCAGGGAGAATAATTAATGGCGACTAATAGCTATCTTTTCACATCAGAATCCGTATCGGAGGGTCATCCAGATAAGGTAGCGGATCAAATATCAGATAGTATTCTCGATGCCATTTTTGAACAGGATCCTAAAGCGCGTGTTGCCTGCGAAACGATGGTCAATACCGGCATGGTCGTCATTTCTGGAGAAATCACCACTTCGGCCTGGGTCGATATGCAAACTGTCGTACGACAAACAGTCAAAGACATTGGTTACAACCACTCTGACATGGGCTTTGACTGGGAATCCTGCGCGGTGATCACGTCTATCGATAAACAATCAGTTGATATTGCCCAAGGTGTCGATGAATTCGAAGACCACGAGCAAGGCGCAGGCGATCAAGGTCTGATGTTCGGTTACGCCTCAAATGAAACCGAGGTATTCATGCCTGCGCCAATCACTTATGCTCACCGCTTGGTTAAACGCCAAGCCGAAGTCCGTAAAAATGGCACTCTGCCCTGGTTACGTCCTGACGCAAAAAGCCAAGTGACTTTTCGGTACGAAAACCATAAGCCCGTCGGCATAGAAGCGGTGGTTCTTTCTACTCAGCATCAGCCCGACATCACAACTGAAGCCCTGCGCGAAGCGGTGATGGAAGAAATCATCAAACCGATATTGCCTGCCGAATGGTTAAGTGCGGACACGCAATATCATATTAACCCAACAGGTCGATTCGTTATCGGTGGCCCAGTCGGTGATTGCGGACTAACTGGTCGTAAAATCATTGTTGATACTTACGGCGGGATGGCTCGACATGGTGGCGGAGCCTTTTCTGGCAAAGACCCGTCCAAGGTTGATCGTTCAGCCGCTTATGCTGGCCGTTATGTCGCCAAAAATATAGTCGCAGCAGGCTTGGCTGAACGCTGTGAAATCCAAATTTCTTACGCCATTGGTGTCGCTGAACCCACTTCAATTTCGGTGGAAACTTTTGGCACCGGCAAAGTAGCCGATACCCGTATTATAGACTTGGTACGCGAACATTTCGACTTACGCCCTAAAGGGCTGATCGCAATGTTAGACCTACTACGCCCAATTTACCGACCCACCGCAGCCTATGGTCACTTTGGCCGCAGCGATATTGATTTACCATGGGAAAAAACAGATAAAGCAGACGCATTGCGCGACGCTGCTGGTATTTAATACTCTTAACTTTTTTTTATTACCACCTTTTTCTGAGGAGCGCTGCGACAAACTCCCTGAAGTTTGCCAGGCTCGGAAAGAGGCTTCATTAACAACGGCGCTCGGTTAATTTGGAGGACAATCATGTCTGAATTTACCGATTACAAAATAGCCGACATTTCACTGGCCGATTGGGGCCGCAAAGAAATGAACATTGCCGAAACCGAAATGCCAGGGTTGATGGCACTGCGTGAAAAATACGGCACAACAAAACCTCTTCAGGGTGCCCGTATTATGGGTAGCCTGCATATGACCATTCAAACCGCCGTACTGATCGAAACCCTCATTGAACTCGGCGCTCAAATACGCTGGGTCTCCTGCAATATTTTTTCAACTCAAGATCACGCCGCTGCCGCAATTGCCGCTGCCAATATCCCAGTTTTTGCCTGGAAAGGTGAAACCCTGAAAGAGTACTGGTGGTGTACCGAGCAAGCGTTTAAATGGCCTAACGGCGAAACGGCTAACATGATCCTTGACGATGGAGGTGACTCTACACTGCTGGTGCATAAAGGCGTGGAATATGAAAAGACCGGCGTTGTACCTGACCCATCGACGACCGATAACGAAGAGTTTAAATGCATACTCGGCGTATTGGCCAAGGTGATGAAAGAAGATCCACAATTCTGGACCAAGCAAGCCAAAAACATTCAAGGTGTCACCGAAGAAACCACAACCGGCGTTCACCGTCTCTATGAAATGGTTGAAAGCGGTGAGTTACTGTTCCCCGCGATGAATGTCAATGACTCGGTTACCAAATCAAAATTTGACAATCTTTATGGTTGTCGTGAATCGTTGGTTGACGGCATCAAACGCGCTACTGATGTGATGATCGCCGGAAAAATTGCCGTTGTCTGTGGTTATGGTGATGTTGGCAAGGGCTCTGCCCAGTCGTTGAAGGGGCTGGGTGCAACAGTATGGATCACCGAAATTGATCCTATTTGTGCCTTGCAAGCGGCGATGGAAGGCTTCCGCGTCGTCACTATGGAAGATGTTGCCTCTCAAGGTGATATTTTTGTCACCACCACAGGGAATAAGGACATCATTACCCATGACCATATGGTGCAGATGAAAAACCAAACCATCGTCTGCAACATTGGCCATTTCGATAACGAAATCGATATCAACGGCATGCGCCAATACCAGTGGGAAAACATCAAGCCACAGGTTGACCATATCATCCTGCCTAACGGCAATCGCATCATTATGTTGGCCGAAGGTCGTCTGGTTAATCTGGGTTGTGGTACCGGCCACCCCAGCTTTGTGATGTCCAATTCTTTTACCAACCAGGTTTTGGCACAAATTGAGTTTTTTGTTAGACCCGACCAGTATGAGATCGCCGTTCATATCCTGCCAAAACATCTGGATGAAGAGGTTGCGCGTCTGCATTTGGCAAAGATCGGTGTTAATCTAACCACGCTTTCTCAAGAGCAAGCAGACTACATTGGTGTTCCAGTGGAAGGTCCTTATAAACCTAATCACTATCGCTACTAAACACTAAGGAACGTACACGTTCCTAACGCTATACAGGGGCAAAGCAAGGACTGTGAAAAGCGGTTTTTTCCGGCAACCACCTGAGCATTCCTTCTTTGCCCATTTTTTAAGGACTTCACTATGAAACCATCCGGCGAATTTAGCCTAGAGTTTTTCCCACCTAAAACAACAGTAGGCGCAGAAAAACTACGCGCGACCACAAAAAGCTTAAGCACGCTGAACCCCAGTTTTTTTTCAGTGACCTTTGGTGCGGGTGGCAGCACTCAAGACGGTACATTGGAAACTGTCGTAGAGCTGCAAAAGTCAGGACAACAAGCCGCTCCCCATTTATCCTGCATCGGCTCAACAAAAGAAAACATTCGCCAGATACTGAAAACTTACCAAAAAGAAGGGATCAAACGTATCGTCGCTCTCAGAGGTGATATGCCCTCTGGCATGCAGGAAATAGGTGAGTTTCGTTACGCCAATGAGTTAGTTGCATTTATTCGTAGTGAAACGGGAAATCACTTTCATATTGAAGTGGCGGCCTATCCTGAAACGCACCCTCAGGCAAGTAGCGCACAAATCGATCTGGCCCATTTCAAACAAAAAGTTACAGCGGGCGCAGACAGCGCGATCACCCAATATTTTTATAATATTGACAGTTACCTTTACTTCGTAGAAGAGTGTAAAAAATCAAACATAAACATTCCTATTATTCCAGGCATTATGCCAATTACCAATTATATCCAACTCGCCAGGTTCTCTGATACCTGCGGCGCTGAAATCCCAAGATGGATCAGACAACGACTAATTGGTTACGAAAACGATACCGAGTCATTACGCGCATTCGGACTCGACGTAGTAACGCGTCTCTGCCAAAACTTACTTAAACAAGGCGCACCTGGCCTACATTTTTATACGATGAACCGAACCCAACCCACTACTGCAATTTGGAATAATTTAGGTCTAACTTAGAACTTAAGAAATGGACACGTAATAACTTCCCATTTTGGCGCTCAGCTTTAAAGAGACAAAGCTGCGGAATGCGGAAGCTTTGAATAAAAGTACAGGAATAGTTGCTTTATTTCGAAGTTTTGAGCTTGAAGAACGGACAAAGACGATTTTAAAGTTACTATGCCTGGATGAGAATCAGTAGAGTTTTCCTACCCTTACCATTACAACCACAGACAGACCATCATATTAATGGTCAAACAGCACATTATTTATCGCGCGTTTTACGTTTTAAAAAAGGCCATCTATTCCATGCTTTTAATGGAAAAGGTGGAGAATATATCTGCGAAATTACACACGTTGACAAAAAATCGCTACAATTTAAAATATTACGCTTTTTAAATATTGACAAAGAATCTCCTTTAGCTATCACCCTGCTCCAAGCAATATCCAAGGGAGATCGCATGACTTATGCTATTCAAAAAGCAGTTGAACTGGGCGTTGCAGAAATTTACCCTGTCATTACCGCACACTGCGAAATTTCACTCAAAGGCATACAAGCTGAAAAAAAGCTAAGTCACTGGCAAACCATAGCTAACAGCGCGTGTGAGCAGTGCGGACGCAATCGCATCGTCAGAATTAAACCCATTACTGCACTCAAAAAAATACTACCTACGTTAGAGAGTGAATATAAGTTGCTACTGGATACACAAAGTAATACGAGCATCAGCAAAATAACCAAGCAGCCTGATAGTGTATCTTTGTTAATCGGCCCGGAAGGGGGCTTACATGCCGACGAAATTAAATATGCACTCACCCACGGCTTTCATACCATGCGTATGGGTCCGAGAATATTGCGTACAGAAACAGCAACCGCTGCCGCGTTGACCAGCATTCAAATGTTATGGGGCGATTTCAG
>VAPM010621641.1_pt1 | contig 14372 bp, 13 predicted proteins | sample 3395091 | NCBI WGS metagenome assembly VAPM01 (sample SAMN08290445, study PRJNA428436) | hydrothermal vent metagenome | isolation source: Deep-sea hydrothermal vent chimney 3 | place: Pacific Ocean: Juan De Fuca Ridge | reverse complement strand
TTTTGTTCCGAGCGTGCCGTATAATTATCCAGTTGCTGCTGCTTAAGTTCAGCACGTTCCAGTTGCCAGAAGCCAAGCGACATTAAAATGGGCAGCACAATAAGCGTTGCAATACTTGGTGCCAATTTTGGTTTAAATTGAATTGCCATTATAAATATACTTTGCCAAAGCCTCTCGCTAAGTTAGAATATCCCACTATGTTTTAAACCTGCAAGGTTTGCTCGTCGGAGATAATTTGTGATAGTTAAAAGTATAATTGTACTGGTTTTCCTGTTCATTGTATTTAGCTTGTTTTTTGCATTGTACACAATGGCAAAAGATAAAAGTAAAACCCATCGAACGGTTAAAGCTTTAACCCTGCGTATTGCAGGCTCAATTGCTCTGCTTGTCTTTTTGCTTATTATGTACAAACTAGGCTACATTTCACCTCATAATTTTTAGTGTCTCTTAGTTGCTTCGCAACTTAGAGACACTTATGTCGAACGAGCAAAGCAAGCGAGACATCTCTCTAACCGGCTCAATCATCCTTAGTTGCCTCGCAACCTAGAGACACTTATGTCGAACGAGCAAAGCAAGCGAGACCTCTCTCTAACCGACTCAATCATCCTTAGTTGCTTCGCAACTTAGAGACACTTATGTCGAGCGAGTAAAGCATAAGACTCGACCAATCAAGAACTCGCTACCTATTTCGATACCCAAAAGCCAGATATACAGCTCTGGATTCCCGCCTTTGCGGGAATGACGGCATCGAATAAGGCTTTGGCTATTGCACAAGCAACCAGAATTGCGTTCTATCACTCGCAATGACATTCATTTTCTAAAATTCACACGTAAAAAAGGCGGAGCACGCTCCGCCTTTTCCCCAGGCTTCAATTTTCTTATATCAACCAATACACAAAAATAAATAAACCCAACCAAACCACATCAACAAAATGCCAGTACCAGGCTGCGGCTTCAAATGCAAAATGATGCTCGGCCGTAAAATGGCCTTTCATTGCACGAAACAACATAATAATCAACATCGTAGCACCAACAAATACGTGGAAGCCATGGAATCCCGTCAGCATAAAGAACGTAGTACCATATGCACCCGTTGTTAATTTAAGGTTCAAGTCGTTGTATGCATGGCCATACTCATAAATCTGAAAACTTAAAAACAAAATACCTAAAACAACCGTTAAAAATAAACCCAGTACCAACTGGCTATTTTTACCTGCTTTTAAAGCATGATGCGCCCAGGTTAATGTCACACCCGAAGTTAATAGAATAATAGTATTCCATAATGGCAAACCTGTTGCGGGCATGACTTGATAGTCACCACCTACATTAGCTGGACCATTGGTTGGCCATACCGCCTGAAATCCTTCATGTAATATTGCATTCGTCATTGCATTATTACCTTCACCACCTAACCATGGCACTGAAAAATTACGCATATAGTAAAGTGCGCCAAAGAATGCCGCAAAGAACATAACTTCTGACAAGATAAACCACATCATACCCATACGAAAAGATGTATCGACTTGTGAGTCATATTTGCCGGCCATGCTTTCCTTGATTACAGTACCAAACCAGCCAAACAGCATAAAAATAACAATAGCCAGACCAATATACGATACGGTCATATTACCTAGTGCACCATCGACACCATAAGTTAATGCATAAGCAAAACCACCAGTGGCAAGAAATAAACCAATCGATCCAACCAGTGGCCAGTGACTTGGCTCTGGAAGATAATAGCTGCCTTCAGCGTGTGACATAACTACCCCTCTTTCTCTTTTAATATAATTAAAATTATTTTACCGCTACTGGTTGTGTATCAAAAAATGTATACGACAACGTAATAGTATTAATATTTTTTGGCAGGGCTGGACTCACCATAAACCTCAGTGGCATATTCCGTGCTTCACCTTTTTTAAATATTTGTTGCGTAAAACAAAAACATTCTATTTTCGTAAAATATTTTGTTGCATTACCAGGTAAAATTCTCGGTACTGCCTGGGCAATAACATCTCGCCCTGTTAAATTCTTTGCGTAAAAATCAACTGTATTCATAACACCTGGGTGAACAACGACTTCTTTTTGCAGGGATTTAAACTCCCACTTCATTCCACCATTCAAAACAGTAATAAACTCCACCGTGACATTGCGCGTTAAATCCTTATTCGCAGCCATGTCTTTAACAATTTGCTCTTGTGCCTTTGGATCGTATTTTCCCGACTCAATATCTGCAAATCGACCTATGCCTAAAACCTGACAAACAACATCGTATAAAGGAACCAGCGCATAGCCAAAACCAAACATAGCGACAACAACAATTAAAAGTTTCCCTGCTGTTTTTTTATTAGTTTCTCTGGTTTTAGCACTTGCCTCAGTTTCCATATCTATACCTGAAAGAACAACCAAAAATAAAATATTACAACCACGATAACTAAAATAGTGACTGTTTTACGTACGCCTTTCTTTTGTTCTTCATTCATTTTTAGTATCTCTTACCTGGGACAAGTTAGAGACACTTATGATCTCTTTCTCGAATCTAGTACAACTTATCTTTAATGCAAGTTAAACTTCTTATCAAAAATCAGAGCACCTTACAATTTTAGTAAGGCACTCTTTTTGCTACTTAACAATCGGCGGCGTTACATGCGTATGATAAGGCGCTGGAGATGGCATTTCCCACTCAAGACCTTTTGCATCTTCCCATACTTCGTCAGATACTTTGTCGCCACCTTTAATACATTTAATAATGATGTAGAGGAATAACAATTGTGTACCACCAAATACAAATGCACCGATTGATGAAATTTGATTAAACTCCGCAAACTGTAAAGCATAGTCAGGAATACGACGAGGCATACCGGCTAACCCCAGGAAGTGCTGCGGGAAGAATAAGATATTCACCGAGATAGTCGATATCCAGAAATGCCACTTACTGAGAGTAATATCGAACATATTACCCGTCCATTTAGGTAGCCAATAGTAAACACCACCGATAATTGCATACAATGCACCGGTTACTAATACATAGTGGAAATGCGCTACCACAAAGTAAGTATCGTGGTATTGGAAATCAACTGGAACAACACCCAGCATCAAACCAGTGAAGCCACCTATCGTAAACAGGAACACAAATGCAATAGCCCATAACATGGGTACTTCAAATGTCATCGAACCTTTCCACATGGTTGCCGTCCAGTTAAAGACTTTAACCGCTGTAGGTACTGCAATCATAACGGTTGCATACATAAAGTAGAGTTCACCCGCTGCTGGCATACCCACGGTAAACATATGGTGAGCCCATACGATAAACGACAGGAAGGCAATCGCCGCTGTTGCATACACCATTGATGCATAACCAAATAAAGGCTTACGTGCAAAGGTAGGAATGATTTGCGAAACAATACCAAAGGCAGGAAGAATCATAATATAAACTTCTGGATGACCGAAGAACCAGAATACATGCTGGAACAATACCGGGTCACCACCACCGGCTGCATCAAAGAAGCTGGTACCGAAGTATTTATCCGTCAACATCATGGTTACCACACCAGCCAGTACTGGCATTACCGCAATCAATAAGAAAGCTGTAATTAACCATGTCCATACGAATAATGGCATTTTCATTAACGTCATGCCAGGTGCACGCATGTTGAGGATAGTTGCAATTATGTTAATGGAGCCCATAATGGAAGAGAAGCCTAACAAGTGCACTGCAAAGATAAAGAACGCAAGCTTGTCGTACTGACCTGACAATGGCTCATAGAAAGTCCAGCCAAATGCCGGCCCCTGCCCTGCCATAAAGTCACCACCCATAAACATAGGTGCAACGAGCATGATGGCTGCAAATGGAAGTATCCAGAAGCTCCAGTTATTCATGCGTGGTAAAGCCATATCGGGTGCACCAATCATAAGAGGCACTTGCCAGTTAGCAAAGCCCACCATCGCTGGCATGATGGCACCAAACACCATGATTAAACCGTGCAACGTTGTCATCATGTTAAAGAAGTTAGGATTAACAACTTGCATGCCGGGCTGGAATAATTCAGCACGAATAACCATGGCCATTGCACCACCGACGAATAACATGGTGAATGCAAACCATAAGTACATAGTACCGATGTCTTTGTGATTGGTTGTAAACAACCAGCGTTTAATACCTGTAGGATGATCGCTCATTTTTTAATCTCCCAATTAACGCGCAGCTTTAGCTGCTACTGGTTGAACGGTATCGCCGGTGTTATTACCCCAGGCATTACGCTCATAGGTAGTAACGGCAGCGATGTCTGCGTCTGATAATTGCGCTCCGAATGGAGGCATAATGCCTTTACCGGCAATAATTAATTTCAGATGGTTTTCTATCGATCCGGTTGTTGCCACTTTAGAACCGACAAGTCCCGGGAATGGCCCGCCACCTGAACCATCTACCTGATGGCAAGCTGCACAATTCGCTTTATAAACTGTTTCACCTTTTGCCATTAACTCGTCGTGGGTGAACGTTTTGTTTGAATCACCAGCTGCAGCTGCAATGGCCGCTTTCTCGGTTTTTAGCCAGGCATTATATTCGGCTTGCTCAACCACTTTTACAACGATGGGCATAAAGCCGTGGTCTTTACCACAAAGCTCTGCACATTGCCCACGATAGATACCTGTTTTAGTTGCAGTGAAATGACTTTCATTTATAAAACCGGGAATGGCATCACGTTTGACTGCAAACTCGGGCACCCACCAGGCATGTATTACATCATTTGATGTCAGTAACAAACGAATTTTTTTGTTTACCGGTACAACGATGGGCTTATCAACATTTAATAAGTAGTTATCCGCCTTTACCATCAAAGAAGGGTCAGCACCTAATTGACGGGCTTCATTACTGTCTGTCGATAAATTACTAAAGAAGCTTAAATCTTCATCCCGGTAATTGTATTGCCACTTCCATTGCCAACCCGTTACCTGAATTGTCACATCTGATTTTGAAGGGTCTTCAATATCCAGCAACACACCCGTTGCTGGGACCGCAATCGCAACCAGAATGACTAGCGGAATAACTGTCCAGACAACTTCTACTGTCGCACTTTCATGAAACTGCGCTGCAACCGCACCTTTTGATTTACGATGATTGATAAGTGAATAGATCATCACTGCAAATACAAGGATACCTGCAACTGTGCAGATCCACATGACCAGTTGATGTAAGTCATATATATCTTTACTGATCTCAGTAACACCTTGTGTCATATTCAGCGCGTAATCAGCTAATGCAATGCCCGGCACGAGTAATAACCCGAGCAGCACTGTTAGCTTTTTCGTAATGTGACTTGCTGACATACCATTACCTCTTGGTTTGGAATTTTCAAAGTTAAATAAAAAAACTTTATCTTTATGTTAAAGCAATTATTTTTATAGTTTGCTATAACACCCTCATTTAATGACTCAAGTTGATAGTGGCCTGAGAACATTATTGTTATTTTTTTAAATCAAAATTTAGCTTGGCTTAAAAAATAAATTCTTATCATTTTTGCATTTAAATCAAATGTTCTTGATTTAGATCATTATTTTAGTCAGGTATTATTGATATAGATCATTGACGCGCATCCTACCCAAGCAGGGTATGAACCGCAACTGAAAATTTTAAAAAATCTTTGTGAATCAATAACATATACTAATATACTAATATACTGGTTTATTAATATAATAATGTTTGACTAAAGATTAATGACTGTAATTACAAATAGTTAGAAAATAGGGCTGATTACAAAATAAACAAAAACCCTTCATATAGAAGGGTCTAGAGCTCAAACTAAATTAAAAATTTTTTTTCGCTATAAATTATTTTTGTGCAAGAGTTGGCTAATAAATTGTGTAGTTGCGTTGAAGGGAATTTCGGCTACAAGTGGTTCTTGTATAAATGTTTTAAGTGTGGCAATGTTTTCTGAATAGCGCGGCATTTCATCTTCCAGAGTATTCGCTACCCAACCATAAAACTTTAGTCTGGTATCTTTTATCGCTTGTGCGGTTAGTAGAGCATGGTTCAAACAACCCAGCCGCATTCCAACCACCATGATCACCGGTAATTTTAATTGCCGAGCTAAATCTGCCAGCGAATACTGCTGTAATTTTTCAGTACCCGCCGCCAAAGGTACTTGCCAGCCACCCGCCCCTTCTACCACAACCACATCCGCTTTGGCTGAAAGCTGTTGGTAGGTATCTACTATATAGGGGAGCGATATTTCAATATTGTTTTCCTGTGCTGCAATGTGTGGCGCCACTGGTGCCTCAAATACGTAAGGGTTAACCAGCTCATAGGGTATATCCAGACCACAGGCATCCAGTAATTGTTGCGCATCGTCATTGCGTAATTCACCACTGTCATAATTTCCACCGCTGGCTACCGGCTTCATCACCGCAACCGTTTTACCTTGATCGCGTAAAGCATGCACCAGAGCAACACTAAAATGGGTTTTACCTACACTGGTATCCGTACCTGTTATAAAATAGCCTTTTTTCATTTATACCCTTAGCTTAAATCATACTGAAATTTCTATTCTATATTGATTGTAATACAAGTACACTTTGGATTATGAATAAAATCCACAATATGAAACAACGCCAGTATATGGCATTAGCACCCTTGCTATCGCTGGCAGGAATATTTATTAACCCGATGGCCAGTACCCTTGCACCCCTGGTACTGTATTTTATTTTTCGTGATAAACGGCCGGATGTGGGCACGATTGCATTGCGAACCGCTGATCTCGCATTCAGTATTCAGCTTTGGCTGGTGCTAATCAGTTTGGCATTTATGCTGGCTATTTCAATGGATCTTGTCGTAACAGGTGATGTACGGCAAATGATGGGGCTGGCAACGATTATTATTTTAGCAATATTTGTCGTCTCGCTTGCCACCGCTATTTATCAAGCTTTCAAAGGGAACGTCTATCGCTACCTTTTTTCTTTCAGAATAGCAGAGCGTGTATTAAACCTTGTCGATAAACGCAAGAACAACAGCTAGGATAAAAAATCAACCAGACGTGCCTTGTGCTTTTCAGTATCGCCATGGGGTACAATCTCATTCAGCATTGCTAAAAATAATTCTGCCGTGGCTATCGCATCCATAAGTGCATTATGTGCTTTGTAAGCCGGCATATTACGTGCACGGCGCAAATTAAACAGTCGTAAGTCATTATTGTTATACGGTAAATTACAACGCTCTAAACTGCGTTTGGCCAAAACCTGTGTATCAATAACCGGTATAACAAAATCACTCACATATAATGCCTGACATATCTTGCCAATAAACCCCTGCTCTACTTTTGCATTATGAACCAGCATCACTTTGCCTGCTAAACGCTCCAGTAGTAACGGCATAGCCTGCTCAATACTCATTCCTGTTTTAATCTGGTCATCTGTAATTTGATGTATAACGACACTTTGCTTGGAAATATTTTTTTTAGTCTGAATAATCTGGTGCCAGCAGGAACCCAGATTTATTCCTGAACGCTTAATTTCAACCAGACCAATACTGACTATTTTATCTTTACCGGGGTCAAGCCCTGTGGTTTCAAGATCAATGGAAACAATATCCACATCTGCAATAAAACTTTTCCTGTCGGGAAAAGGCTTGTTTAAAAAATGCTGCATCACCGAAGAGCTTGCTGTTGCCAATAAGCGTCGCCGCACAAAATCCTTACCCAGCAGAGAATAAAAATGGTTTAGGAGTTTCATGTAGAAGGATAACGACTTTCAAAAAAGTGCTGCATTGTTTTAATAATAGAAAAGGAATCTTTTAAATGACTTTTCTCAAGGCCAGACAGTTCTTTTGGTGAAACATAATTATCAACACTCACACCTGTACGTATTTGTTCGGCCTGATGCCGGATACGTAACGAGCCAATAAATTCCAGTGCATCGAGTAAGTTATCACGCATTTCAGCACTTAAAGCCTTGTTCTCAAAAGCAGCATTGAGCCTTTCTACTGTATTTGTAGCACTTATCCCTTTTTTTAAAGCAAGTACCCGCGCAATATCAACGATGGGGATAATGCCGCGCTGCTTTAAATTTAAAGTATTTTTATGTATATCGTCCTGCACCATCACAAAGTTTCGGAAGAAACCTAACGGAGGCTGGTGCTTTAAAGCATTGGCAACCATATGAGAAATAAAAAGCTGGTTATCTTTAGTGCGCTTAAGTACGGCATGTTGTAACTCGGTTAATAATGAAAAATCGCCATACACCGAACGCAAATCAAAAAAGATACTCGACAACATCAATGCTTTTGGCTCAGGGCTATTAATCCAGTGAGTAAATGTCTGCTGCCAGACATTCAGTGGCTGACACCATTCAGGGTTAGTCGCCATCGCATTGCCTGGGCAATAAACATAACCACAGGCATTGAGACCGTCACTAACAAATTTTGTTAATGTTTTAAAGTAGGCAGCATGTTCGGGTTTAAAGTCGTTGGAGATAATTAGTGCACTGTCCTGATCAGAGTGTGAGGTTTGTTCATTTCTCGCCTGCGAGCCGCCTGCTGCCCAAACATAATCGACCGGTGGTGCACCGTATTGTGCTTCGGCTAATTCAAGCAGGCGGCAGGTTATAGAATCGGTAATCGAAGAAATAACTTCACCAATATGTTTAGCTGTGGCACTCGATAAAGATAACTGTAATTGCAGTTCTGGCAGGCGGCTACTTATTTTTTCCAGTGCCTCAAGTGAATGAGCTTTAACAATATCCGTGGCAATTAATGCCGGGCTGGTACTTAAATGCCGAACCACATCGGCGGTGGTTAAAATACCGATGGGCTGGTTATTTTTTAATACCGGTAAATGCTGGATCTGTTTGCGAGTCATCACCAGCAGCGCTTCGGATAATAAGGTCGAATCCGATACCGTTTCCAGATCGGTACTCATAATCAAACTAACAGGTTTTTCCAGTGCTATCCCTTGTGCAACACAACGTGAACGAATGTCCCGATCGGTTAACAAGCCGATAAGTTGGCTGTCTACGGTAACCAGAATTGAGGATACTTGCTCTTCAGTCATTATTTTTGCGGCTTGCTGAATGCTGGTTGCCTTGTCAATAATAACCGGAAGCCGGTCGGTTAAACCACTAACTTCCAGCTTCATTGCGCTTAAGTCACGCATATTCTCGGTATGGGTATGTTCTACCGCATCACGAAGACGTTCATTGATTGAGCAATTAAAGTGGCGATCAAAAGTAACCGAGTTTTTTCGTAACTGTGCCAATGTCTCACACGGCAACATATAAACCAGCGTATCTTCAACACAAATACCCTGTCCGCTAATATCAGACTCAGCCGCATCGTCAGCCGTCATGCATTGCTGTGAATAAATATCACCTTCTGCCAGTTTGTCTATTAACAGAGCTTCCCTGTCACGAAATTCGACTGCACCGGAGCGAATCATATAAAGGTTTTTTTTATCCACATGCGACTCAGGGAAAGCATGGCCACGGCGAAAATAACGGATGGTTAAATTTTTTGGCAGGGTATCAAGTACAGAATCATCCAGTACATCAAACGGAGAGTAACGCTTGATAAAATTCTGGATTTCAAGAAGTTCGATTTCCATACTGTATTTATAACTGAAATAGGTTAAAAATTATATTATCCAATATAAAAAACCCTGCCTGGCTTATATCAGGCAGGGTTTTTATACGTCATAGAAGCTTATTAATGTTCTGCTGCTGCCGCCGATCCCGCAGGAATACGAATATCTTCAACAAGATGTTGAATATGTTCCGGTGGTGGCGCAGTCATTTTAGAAACACCAATTGCAACGGCAAAGTTAGCCAGAGCGCCAATGCAACCAAAGGCATTTGGTGAAATACCAAAGAACCAGTTAGGTGACATGCCGCCCAGGAACGAAGTACCGGGTATAAACATAATACCTTTATGCTGGAACACATACAGCATAGTAATACTAATACCCGTTACCATACCGGCGACTGCACCCGTGCGATTTACCTTTTTATTAAAGATCCCCATCATCAACGCCGGGAAGATAGAGGATGCCGCTAAACCAAATGCAATCGCAACCGTACCTGCTGCAAAATCAGGTGGATGCAAGCCAAAGTAACCCGCCAGCGCAATCGCACCGGCCATCGCAATACGCCCAGCCATCAACTCGTCACGCTCAGAAATGTCAGGTTTAAATATACCTTTAAGCAAGTCATGCGATATAGAGGACGCAATGGCAAGTAACAAGCCGGCTGCCGTTGACAGTGCCGCCGCTAAACCACCGGCAACCACCAGTGCTATCACCCAGTTAGGCAAGTTAGCAATTTCCGGGTTTGCCAATACCATAATGTCACGATCCACCTTGACCATTTCATTGCCTTTCCAGCCGTATGAGTCAGCTTTTTCGGCAAAGTCCTTGTTTTTGTCATTGTAGTATTGAATACGACCATCACCGTTCTTGTCTTCAAATTTCAAAAGACCTGTCGCTTCCCAGTTTTTAAACCACTGCGGACGTTTATCGTATTCAAGATTGGCTGTTACTTCGCCTACCGGGCCGGTTTGAATGGTGTTCATTAAATTCAAACGTGCCATTGAACCAACTGCAGGTGCGGTCGTGTAAAGAATAGCAATAAAGACCAATGCCCAACCCGCTGTTGCACGTGCATCTTTCACTTTAGGTACGGTGAAGAAACGAATAATAACGTGCGGTAAACCGGCTGTGCCAATCATTAATGTCAGGGTATAGGCAAACATATTCAGTTTGCTACCCATCACCTGGGTGGTGTATTCATTAAACCCCAGTTCGGAGACCACCAGATTTAACTTGTCCATCATATAGGTACTACCATCGGCCATGGTGCTTAAAATACCCAGTTGCGGAACCGGATTACCGGTGATATTAAGTGAGATAAAAATAGCCGGAACCGTATACGCAAAAATCAGTACGCAATACTGTGCTATTTGTGTATAGGTAATACCCTTCATGCCACCCATAACCGAATAGATAAAGACGATACCCATGCCAATGTAAAGGCCGGTGTCATAATCGGTTTCAAGGAAGCGCGAGAAAGCCACACCGATACCTTTCATCTGACCAATTACATAAGTAATCGAAGCCAAAATTAAACAGATAACCGCCACCACGCGTGCAGTACGCGAGTAGTAACGCTCGCCGATAAATTCCGGCACGGTAAACTTGCCAAACTTACGTAAGTAAGGGGCAAGTAATAAAGCGAGTAAAACATAACCGCCGGTCCAGCCCATCAGGAAAACTGAGGCACCATAACCGTTAAAGGCAATAAGCCCGGCCATGGAAATAAAGGAGGCAGCCGACATCCAGTCTGCGGCGGTCGCCATACCATTTGCAACAGGATGAATCCCTTTTCCTGCAACATAGAATTCACCAGTTGTTGATGCACGTGCCCAGAAGGCAATACCTATATATAAGGCAAACGTCGCACCAACAAACATATATGTGACTGTTTGTAAATCCATCGAGCGTCTCCCCTAGTCTTCGTGTACGTTGTATTTACGATCAAGTGTATTCATTTTTTTTGTATAAACAAAAATCAATACCAGAAACGTATAAATAGATCCTTGCTGCGCAAACCAGAAACCCAGCCCGACACCGCCGATACGAATTGTATTTAAGGGCTCGACCAGAATAATGCCAAACAGAAATGAGACGGTAAACCATATTGCAAGCAATATTGAAACAAGCCGCAAGTTCTCCTTCCAATAGCCAGTATTATTATTCATTATTTACTCCTCAGGTGACTAAACAAAAGTTAGTTCGACAGAAAATAAAAGATCTGCTTGCTAACCACCAACAATTATCAACTGTCCCAATATAACAACTTAATGAGCGAAAGCAATAAAATTTATAAGTAGATTAGATATATTAATAGATGGTAATATTTTTAATTTACAAAACAGACTGCTATACACAGTTTATGCATAGCATTTTATTTTTTATTGAAGCTAACATTGACACTACCTATAACTTCCCACGCATGTCCATAAACAATTTCATAGGTCATGGGTAGTACACCTTCATTGCGGAACGTTTCATACTCTGCCACCATTGCCTGCAACCGTTTTTTACCGGTTAAACTATGGCGGCGACCATTTAAAACATTGTGTGCTCCAATGGTTTTTAAATCGCGCATAATTTGATACACGTCTTTGTAAGTAACGGTAATAGTCTCAGTATCCATAACAGGATCCTTAAAACCGGCTTGCAGCAAAGCATCGCCAATATGATGCATATCAATAAAACTGTTCACATGGTTATTGTTATCCACTTTATGCCAGCAGTGCCTTAATTCTTTTAAAGCATCGGGACCAAAGCTGGTAAACAATAAACAACCACCTGGTTTTAAAACCCGCTTAAATTCTGTAAAAGCTTTTATATAATCGTTACACCATTGCACCGTCAAACTGGAAACAATTAAATCGACACTGTTATCGGCTAATGCTATCTTTTCTACATCGCTGCTAACATAACTTATATTATTATCAAGTTCTGTTTTACTACGCGTTTGCTGCAACATACCTGATGCAATATCCAGCGCAATGATCTGCGCAGCTGGATAACGCTGCGCAACATCTAACGTGCAATAACCGGTTCCGGCACCGGCATCCAGAACAACCTGTGGTTCGATCAACATATAATTCAGGCGTTCTAACATTCGGCTTGCAACTTCACGTTGTAAAACTGCGGCTTCATCATAGGCCTGAGCCGCTTTTTCAAAAGCACGCCGTAATAACTTTTTATCAACATAAAAATCGGGTTCAGACATAGATTGTTCTGGCGCTTTACTCATGAGTAAATTCGTTGATCGCCTGTATAAATTCATCTGGATGGGAAATAAAAGGTGCATGCCCCGCACCTTTAATCATCGTGCTTTGTGCATTGCTAAATAACACCTGCATCGCGTCTGCTGCCTGATACGGCATGAGCCGGTCATGTTCACCGCTTATCATTAAGGTGGATTGCGATAATGTTTGTAGCTTTTCTCTTAAATCGGTTTTTTTTAAAATACCCAGGCCACTACGTAATGCCTGCATTGACGGTTCAGGGCGACTGGCAATTGAGCTTTTTAACACTTTAAGTGAATTTTTGTAATCATCTGTACCGAACATTTGTAAGGCCATAAATTTATCAACTGTTTTTTTATAATCCTGTTCCAGTTGTTGTGCGAAACTATCTAATACCGTCGCATCTAAAGCATATGGCCAGTCTGGCTGTTTACAAAAGCAGGCATTCGCTGTTATTAAAATTAATTTTTTTATCTTAACGGGGAAATAACTTAAATAATCCATTGCAACCAGCCCGCCCAATGACCAGCCGGCTAAAATAATATTGTCTGATTCAATACTATTAATCAGCAGATGCAATACTTCACGCATATTATTCAAATCAAATGACTTACTGTTACCTGCTTGCGATTCACCATGGCCAGGCATGTCCACAGCATAGCAATGAAACCGCTTATTGAGTTCAGGTAAGATGCTTTGCCATACACCGCTGTGCAAACCCCAGCCATGAAGCAGTACCAAGGGCGTACCTGAACCTGACTCAGTCACAGCAAGCATAAACTAACAACACCCCTTGTCATTGCGAGAAGGAATTAAAAAATATCCATTTTTTAATTCTGACGCGGCAATCTTGTATCTATTACCACTGACCAGGCAGATTGCCACGCTCATGTTATTCGCTCGCAGTGACAATCGCTTAAAGCAGATAACAACGCATTAACATGCTCTTTTGTATGATTCGCTGAAAAAGTGATACGTAAACGCGAGGTATTTTGTGGCACCGTTGGTGGACGGATAGCACTGATCAATAAACTTTTTTTCTGCAATACTTCACTCAACTTTATTGCTCTATCTGCCGACCCCACAATAAGCGGCTGAATAGCGGTATGGTCACCGTACTCGGGAGCAGCCGCAACCGGTATACCCAGCTCATCACAACCATTTCGGAACTGGGTAATACGCGCCTGTAATTTTTCTCTTAACCCGTCACCCTGTTTAATCAGTTTTAAGCTGGCATGGGTTGCTTCGGCTACCGCGGCAGGCATGGCCGTTGTATAAATATAGCTCCGTGAGAAGTTAATCAAATTTTCTATTAATGCTTCGCTACCTGCAACGAACGCACCGAAGGTGCCAAACGCTTTACCGAATGTGCCAACTAATACAGGCAAATCAGACTGCGATATGTCAGCGTCTACCTCTTCAATAATTCCACGGCCACTTTTTCCCAGTACGCCAATACCATGCGCATCATCAATCATAAGTACCGCATTATTTTTTTTTGTGATGTTAACCAATGCCATTAAATCTGCTTTATCACCGTCCATACTGAATACACCATCACTAATAACAAATTTTG
>VAPM010318608.1_pt1 | contig 14390 bp, 13 predicted proteins | sample 3395091 | NCBI WGS metagenome assembly VAPM01 (sample SAMN08290445, study PRJNA428436) | hydrothermal vent metagenome | isolation source: Deep-sea hydrothermal vent chimney 3 | place: Pacific Ocean: Juan De Fuca Ridge | reverse complement strand
TAGATTTACTTAGTGGGCGTATAGTGAGCTTAGTAATTCATCATCTTCCGAATTTTTTAAAAAAATGTGCCCGCACAAAGGCGGACATAACACACAGTAGTATACTGTATAGATGTCTCATGTCAAGTTGCTCCCTAGGTGGGAATGATCCATCCATGTGGTCATGTTCCAAGAATTAAGCTTTTCATTATATTCACAAATAGTTATGCCGGTATTTCTTGTTTTCATAAATAACCCTAGATGTGTGTAAATGTTTGAATCAAGCTCTTTGTCGAATATCATAAGTGAGATTAACATACGTAAAAAAACACCATGTGTAATAACAGCTATTTGAGAGTCAGGTTGTGTTATAAGGAGTTCAAGTGCTTTAAGCGCGCGATTTTTCAGATCATTAAAATTTTCTTCATTGGAATAGTGCCAGTTTGGTATATGAAAATTCTGTAAGATTGTATCTTCTATTTTTTTTGCGTTTTGGATCTTCTCTGTGGAGCCCTTTTATTTCTGAAGGACGCTTTTGTTCTATAAATAGGTCAGAGTAAGTAGACGGTTTGTTAAGAAGTTTGTTGAAAATAATCGCAGTTTCTTTTGTGCGTACAAAAGGACTTACAATAATAGAATCAATGGGGATAGATTGAAAACGTTGTGCCAAGAATGTTGACTGTTCTATTCCTTTTTGTGTTAGCTTACCTTCAGCTCCCATGTAAATTCCAGAAGAGTTTGACTCACTTTCGCCGTGTCGCACAAAGTAGAAACGTTTCATATTGAAGCTAATATAACATGGTCTGTTGAGAAGTTAGGTAGTTAGTCGTGAGTTTCTTGATATAATTAAGACACTTATGCTTATTGGAGCAAAACAACTCAAGCGTTTTCTTGTGGATGCTGGTTTGGTATCTAACACTCAATTTGAGACAGCTGAAAAAGAAGCGAAAAAACATGACACAAGTGTGAGTGAAGAACTGGTGTCAAAAGGAGAACTTTCTGAGAACGACCTGAGGAGAGTTGAAGCTTATGTGTTGGGGATTCCTTTTGTTAGTTTAAAAGATCGCAAGATAGAGTTTGAAGTACTTTCTCTTGTGCCAGAACCAATAGCTAGGAATAATAATATTATTCCTTTTAAAAAAGGGGATGGGGTGCTTGAGGTAGCGATGCTTAACACTGATGATTTAGAATCCATTGATTTCATAAAGAAAAAAACAGGGCTAAAGATCTTACCTAGATTAACCGACACTGAGTCTATAAAGCATGCGCTAATTCAGTATCAGAAAACTCTAAAAGATGAATTTGGAGATTTGATTGAGAGGGAGGCAGGAGAGCTTAAAGAAATTCCTGAAGGTGAGGATAAGGAAATGTCTGAAGGCGATCTAAAAAAGCTCGCAGAAGATGTCCCTGTTGTGCGCATTGTTGATGCCCTCCTTAAGCATGCAATTATACAAAATGCTTCTGATATTCACATAGAACCGATGGAAAAAGAAGTTTTGGTAAGATACCGTATAGATGGAATATTGCATGACGCAATGACTCTTCCAAAGTCTGCTTCATCTTCAGTTAGCGCTAGAGTAAAAGTGCTTGCAAATTTAAAACTAGATGAGAAACGTCTTCCTCAGGACGGTCGGTTTAAAGTTGAGTCAAATAGTGAAAAAGTTTCTTTTCGTGTATCAGTTTTGCCAACATATTTTGGAGAGAAAATAGTAATGAGGCTTTTAAAAGAGAGTGTCTCTGGTTTTACACTAGAGAGTCTGGGTTTCCATGGGGAAGGGCTAGAGCGAATTTATCGAGCAACGAGGAAAAAAACCGGATTGATTTTAACTACAGGTCCGACTGGGTCAGGAAAGACAACAACTCTTTATACAATGCTTGATATTTTAAATACTCCAGAAGTAAATATTTCAACAATTGAAGATCCTATTGAGTATCAGATGCCCCGGATAAACCAAACACAGGTGCGTTCTGATATAGGGTTTTCTTTTGCGCAAGGCCTACGTTCTTTAGTTAGACAAGACCCAGATATTGTAATGGTCGGTGAGATTCGAGACACTGAGACAGCCTCTTTGGCTATTAATGCTGCTCTTACAGGTCATCTGGTTTTTTCAACACTTCATACGAACTCTTCTGCTGGAGCCATTCCACGTCTTTTAGATATGGAAGCAGAAACTTTTCTTTTGGTATCTACTCTTGAGGTTATTATAGGTCAACGTCTTGTGCGACAATTATGCAAAGGGAAGATAGAACACAAACTTTCTGATGAGGAAATTAAAGTGCTTGGAGAGTCTGTAGATTTAGATGCCGTTCTGAAGACTCTAAAAGAAGAAAAAATTATTTCAAAAACTGCAGAATGGGAAGATGTCTCCTTTTATAAGCCAAAAGAGACAGCAGAGTGCAAAGATGGTTTCAAGGGACGGATTGGTATTCATGAAGTTCTTGATGTAACGCAGTCTATTCGTAATTTAGTTATGAGTGGAGCTACTACAAAAAAGATAGAAGAACAGGCAAAAAAAGAGGGAATGTTGACTATGATTGAGGACGGTATTTACAAAGCAGCAAAAGGGATCACTTCTATTGAAGAAGTTTTGCGAGTAGTGTCCGAATAAGAGTGGTAATAAACTTTTTATTTTTATGAAAAAATTTATATATACGGCAACAAACACTAATGGAGAAGCTTATACACGTACAGTTGAGGCGAAAGATAGATTTGAAATATATGATTTGGTCCGAAAGGAAAACGGGACGATTGTTTCTATTAAAAAAGCTGGAAGCTTTTTTGGAGGTGGTTTTTTTAGCAAAGCGGATGCTTTTTTGGGGACAGTAAAAGAGGCAGAAAAAATAATCTTTGCAAGGAATGTTTCTACTATGATCAAGTCTGGGTTACCGCTGTCTAGGACCCTAGATGTTATGATACGCCAGACAAAAAATAAAAAATTTAAAGAAATCTTACGAGCTATTATTAAGGATATAAATGCAGGAGAATCCTTATATACTGCTCTTGGGAAATTTCCAAAAGTATTTTCTCCGCTTTTTGTATCTATGGTTAAGGCTGGTGAAGAAAGCGGAAAGCTCTCAGAAACTTTTTTAGTAATTGCTCACCAAATGGAAGAGGCTTATTCTCTAAAACGTAAAATACGTGGGGCACTTATATATCCATCGATTATATTAATAGCGATGTTTATTATAGGGATACTAATGATGATGTTTGTGGTACCAACGCTTTCGTCAACTTTTGAAGAACTCGGAGCAGACCTTCCGAAGTCTACCCAAGTAATTATCTTTATAAGTGGTTTTCTTGTAAATAACACATTGATATCGTTGCTTAGTATTGTTGCTGTGTTTTTTGGTTTAATTGTGGCGTTACGCACAAAACGTGGTAAACGTATGGTAGATTTTATTATCTTGCGAGTGCCAGTTATTTCGGAGTTGGTTAAGGAGACTAACTCTGCTCGTACAGCTCGGACACTTTCCTCTCTATTATCTGCGGGAGTTGGAATTGTTTCTTCTTTTTCTATTACACAAGATGTTTTACAAAATTCTTACTATAAGGATGTTCTAAAAACCGCAAAAACTAACGTAGAAAAAGGTAGCCCCATTGCCCAAGTTTTTGTGGAAAATACTGATATATATCCAGTAATGGTGGGCGATATGATTTCAGTAGGTGAAGAGACGGGACAACTTTCGCAAGTTCTTATGGAGGTAGCAGATTTTTACGAGGAGGATGTTTCTCAGAGGACAAAAGATCTTTCCACAATTATAGAGCCTTTTCTTATGATAATAATAGGTACAGTGGTTGGTTTTTTTGCTATTTCAATGATTACTCCTATTTATTCAATTTCGGGAAGTATTTAAGAGAATGACTGGAACATATAAACACAGTCAAGGTACGTCGTTTATAGATGTGTTAATAAGCATAGCTCTTTTAGCTCTTATATTTTGGGGAATATTTGGAGTATTTCAATTGGCTTTAGAACTTGTCGGTAACTCTCGTGCTAAGGCTGGTGCTCTCGCACTCGCTAATGAGCGAATGGAATTTCTGAGGTCTCTCTCTTATGATTCAGTGGGGACTGTTGGTGGGATACCTTCTGGCAATATAGCTCAAACGGAGACAGTAGTTCTTAATAGTCTATCTTATACACGACGTACTTTTATACAGTTTGTGGATGCTCCAGAAGATGGTATAGGGGCTCTTGACTCAAATGGAATCACTGCAGATTATAAAGTTGCAAAAGTCGAGCTTAGTTGGAATACCCGTAGCGGTATACGACAATTCTCATTAATATCAACGATTGTCCCAAAAAATATTGAAACGGTGGCTGGTGGAGGAACCCTACTTTTAAACACCATTGATGCTTTTGGTCTTCCTGTAGCAAATGCTTTAGTGCGGGTACAAAATTTTGCCACCACTCCAACAATTGATGTTACTACTTTCAGCAATATAAACGGGCAGGTGATTTTTCCAGGTAGTCCTGCTGCCGGGAGCTATCAAGTTACGGTTACAAAAAATGGTTATAGTACTGCGCAAACATATGATGTAACTACAGGGAACCCCAATCCAGTTCCTCGACATTTTACTATAGTTGAGGGTGCCACCACCGCGGCAACTTTTGCTATTGATAGTTTGGTAAGCAAAACGATACGTACGTTAGAGCCTATAAAGGATGCTGAATTAGAAGATCTGTTTAATAACCAAAGTTTAATTGAGACACTCTCTCAAACAGTTGTCGTTGGAGGCGGAGTCACTCTTCTTGATTCCGGGTCAGGGTACCCTGCAAGTGGTAGTGTGATTTCAAATAGCGTGACCCCTGCGTATCTTAATCAGTGGACGCTTCTGTCTTGGAATGACACAGTACCAGTAGGAACGGCTATTTTATACCAGGTGTATTTTGAGGTGAGCCCGGGGGTGTGGCAGTCTATACCAGATAGTGATCTTCCTGGTAATACTGCAGGATTTTCGACTTCAGGTGTTGATCTAACTTCGTTAGCAACTAGTACGTATAGTTCTGTAAAACTTTACGGTTCACTTTCAACAAATAATGCTTCCTCAACTTCTTCAATAGAAGACTGGAAACTTGATTATAAGGTTGGCCCCACCCCTATCTCTAATGTGGCGTTTTCAATGAGCGGAGCAAAGACGATTGGCACAGACGATGCAGGTAATCCTATTTATAAATATGAACAAGTTCTTTCAACAGATAGTAATGGAATATACGCAACCTCAACTCTTGAGTGGGATGTTTATAATATTACTATCGATGGCACAACAGAAGGTTTTGATATTTCTGAATCTTGTGATCCACAACCAAGGTCGCTTTCGCCAGGCGGTAGTATAGACACAGATCTTTTTTTGTTACCACACACAACAAATTCGCTTCTTGTGGTAGTTCTTGATGGTATGGGGGCAATTATTCCAGGGGCGAGCGTTAACCCTGTATTAGGGTTGTTTAACCAAACAAAATCTACCTCGTTATGTGGACAGGTGTTCTTTCCGTCACTTTCTAACGGGACATATAATGTAACAATATCCGCAAGCGGTTATCAGACTGAAATAACTACTGCAGATGTAAGTGGGACGACTCAAATGTTGATAACACTTATTACACCATAGTCATATGTATAAGAATAAAAAATCTACCAATCCGCGTTTTTTACTTTTCTTTGTAAAAGAAAGGATGTCTTCTATAAGTATGGTTAAAAAAACAGCATTTGGGTTTACTTTGATAGAAACAGTCGTTACTGTTGGTATTTTTGCTTTAGTAATGCTCACTATCACTTCTTCAGTTCTCTATTTTTATCGAGTGAACGCAAATGCGATTGAGCAGGCTTTTGCTATTAATAGTTCTCGCAGAGGGATTGAATTTACTGTACGTGATATTCGCGAAATAACCTACGCTGACAATGGAGCATATCCAGTCATGTCTATTGGAAGCACCACACTCTCTTTTTATAGTGATATAGATCGGGACAGCAGTGTTGAGTTAGTTCGTTATTTTTTAAATGGTGACATATTGCAAAAAGGGGTAACAAAAGCAACGGGCGATCCGGCCGTATACAACACCCTCAACGAAGTGGTGTCTGTTATTTCAACTGATGTGCGAAATGTTCCAAACGCTATTCCTATTTTTAGATATTTTGACAATACAGGAACGGAAGTCACTAATTTTACAAAAGTGACTGATGTTGCTTTTGTAAACATTACGCTTATTATTAATATAAACCCATCACGTCTACCAGAAGATTTTACACTTCAGTCTAGTGCGACACTACGTAACCTCAAAATAAATCTATGAGTACATACCCTTTAGTACATAATAATGCGAGGGGGTATTTAATGTTGTTAGTTCTTGTATTTGGAGCAGTTTTTCTTGCGGTGACCTCTTCTCTCACTGGTTTTATTTTTTCACAACAGAAATTACAACTTGCAAAGGAGAATCGTGAAAATGCGCTTCAAATTTCCGAAGCAGGATTAGATTATTATAAATGGTTTCTAGCGCATTTTCCTGACGATCTCCAGAATGGTACTGGTTTACCTGGTCCTTATGTGGTTCCTTACAATGATCCTGAGGGTGGGGAGTTGGGAAAATTTTCACTTGAGGTTTCAGGAAATAGCAAATGCAATGCTGTTTCTTCAATTGACATAACATCAACGGGTTGGACCAACGCAGACCCATCTTTTACCCAGACTGTTTTTGGGCGTTATGCACGTCCTTCTGTCGCAGAGTATGCATACATTATAAATAGTAATGTATGGGCGGGATCAGACCGTAATATCGTAGGGCCTTATCATTCTAATGGAGGGGTACGGATGGATGGCACAAGTAATTCAACAGTAACGAGTGCAATTGATCAATGGCTATGTACCTCGAGTTTTGGCTGTAGTCCAAATCAAAATCAGCCGGGAGTGTTTGGTAGTGGTAACAGTGAGTTGTGGACATACCCAGTTCCACAAATTGATTTTGCTGGACTTACAGTTGATTTAATAACTATGAAATCACAAGCACAGACGGGAGGTCTTTATTTTGGTCCTTCTGGTCGTGGATATAGAATTGTTTTTAAAAATGACGGCACAATTGATGTATATAGAGTCAACAGTACAGCTTGGGTGTGGGGGTATTCATCTGAAAATGGATGGCAACGTGATTACCATCGAATAACGAGTGAAAGTTTCCAGGGAAATTTCACCCCACCCGCCAGCTGTCAGCTCGTTTTTGTAGAGGATGATTTATGGATTGAGGGGAATGTTAGTAACAAGATTACTGTAGCCTCAGCTGATGTTACTAGTCCTAATATTGACACTACTATTATATTGAATAATGACATAACTTATACAACTACTGATGGATCTGTAGGATTAACAGCAATTGCTGAAAAAGATGTTCTTATTCCACTTGTTTCTCCTGACAACATGACTCTTCGCGGCATTTTCATGGCTCAAAAAGGTCACTTTGGTCGTAATTATTACACCACTTCAGGGTCAAGGGATGTTCCTAATTGGCTTAATAATTATGTTAAACAAAGCAGTCTTACTATGACAGGCACAATAGTCTCCAGTGGTCGTGTAGGTACTAAGTGGTCGTGTGGATGGAGTGGTTATTTTTGTTCTGGATATGCAACTCGTTATAATTTCTATGATCGAAATCTTGCGAACGAACCTCCTCCTTTAACGCCGTTTGTCTCAACAGATTTTCGTTTTATTGAGTGGAGGGAGGGAATGTAGACGGTACTTAGAAGCTCTGTGTTACAATGCTTTTATGAAAAAGAAAGGGTATGTTATTGCCAATTGGAAGATGAACCCAGATACGGTAGCAGATGCCAAGGAGCTTTTTTTTGATATAAAAAGCGTTGTTGGCAGACTAAAGAATTTAAATGTTGTGATAGCCCCACCTATTATTTTTCTCGCTGAGCTTCGTAGGCTTTACTCAGGTCGCCAACTTGAATTTGGAGCACAAAATATTTCTTTTGAAGAAAAAGGATCTTTTACTGGCGAAACGAGTGCCAAAATGGCTAGAAGTATAGGAACCACTTATGTGATAGTTGGACATTCGGAACGTCGTTTAATGGGAGAGACAGATAAAGATGTAAATAAAAAAATTGTAGCCGCTCTTCTTCAGAAATTTACCATAGTTCTTTGTATTGGGGAAAAAGAAAGAGATTCTCAGGGGAGTTACCTTTCTTTTTTAGAAGAGGAGTTGCGGTCTGCTCTCACTGGAGTTTCTAAAAAGTCACTCAAGCATATTTTAATAGCATATGAGCCAATATGGGCTATAGGTAAAACTGGTAAGGAGGCGATGAGTCCTCGTGATGTACATGAGACTTCTTTGTTTTTACATAAAATTCTTATGCAAATTTATGATAGAAAGTCAGCCTTTGCTGTGCCTATACTTTATGGAGGTTCGGTTGAACCGGAAAACAATGAAGAGTTGCTTCATGGCGGTGGAATCTCAGGTTTCCTTGTTGGGCATGCTAGTTTAGAAACATCTTCATTTTTATCTATTCTTAAAACATCAAATAATTTTTTCGGAAATTCCTAGTATGAAACTTCCACTTCTGCGAGAAATTAGTAACCTTAAAGGTAAGCGAGTATTAGTACGGGCTTCGCTAAATGTTCCCTTAGAGAAAGGAGCTGTTTTAAGTGATTTTCGTCTTGTGCGACTGTTTCCAACAATAGAATACCTTCGTGAGCATGGAGCACGAATTATAATCATTGGACATATAGGTCGTGATCCAAAAGAAACACTCAAGCCTGTGTGCCAGTATCTCAATAAGAAGTTTGATATTACTTTTGTAAAAGATAGTATTGGGTCGTATGCGAGTGATGTAGTAGCTAATATGCAAAATGGGGACATTGTTCTTCTTGAGAACCTAAGGCAGAAAGATGGAGAGTATACTAACGATGAAAGTTTTAGTAAGCGCCTCGCATCTCTCGCGGATATATATGTTAATGAGGCATTTGCTGTTTCACATAGGAAGCATGCGTCTATAGTAGGAGTTCCAGCATATTTGCCGAGTTACGCAGGTCTGGCTTTTGAAGATGAGGTTGAAAATTTATCTAAGGCGCTTAGTCCTAAAAAATCGTCTTTATTTATTCTAGGCGGAGCAAAATTTGCAACGAAAGAACCTCTCATTAGAAAATTTCTTAATGTATATGACTGTGTGTTTGTAGGAGGAGCTCTCGCAAATGATTTTTTTAAAGCGAAGGGTCTTTCAGTAGGGAAATCCTTGGTGGCAAAAGCTGATCATCATCTTAAAGATATTGTAGATCATCCAAATTTGGTGTTACCGAAAGATGTTATTGTTCAAAATTTAGAAGGTCGTGTTATAAAAAAGCCAGATAGTATAGAGGAAGAAGATTCTATTTTAGATGCTGGTCCTGAAACTATAGAAGAGATTTTTTCTCTCCTAAAAAAAACCTCTTTTGTTTTATGGAATGGCCCTCTTGGAGATTATGAGAAAGGTTTTAATGAACACACAGAACAGCTTGCTGAGGGAATAGTATCTTCTGGTATTGAAAGTATTGTAGGGGGTGGGGATACTATCGCAGCTCTTTCAAAACTTGGGCTTTTAGATAGATTAAGTTTTGTGTCCTCGGCTGGAGGGGCGATGCTTTCTTTTTTACTTGAGGGTACCTTGCCGGGGATAGACGCTCTGAAGAAATCTAAATCACCAAGTTCTTAAAATTACTCTATAAGCCTCCGTATTTTTTCAGCAATATCTTTTTCTTCGTTGTTTTTGTAAGAGATATGTTTTGGCTGGGAGTAAATATTGTCCCCTTCAAATCGAGGAACTATATGTATGTGGGCATGCATCACTTCTTGTCCGGCAGCTTGTCCGTTATTCATATGAATATTTATACCGTCTGCGTTTAGAGCTTTTTTAACGGCCAGTGAAAGTTTCTTTGCGGTTTTTATCATGTCACAGAGAATGTTCTCAGGGATGTCTAAAATATTTTGATATTTTGTTTTTGGTATAACCAGTAGATGTCCTTTGTTGTGCGGGTTAATGTCAAGAATAGCAAAAGTATTTTTGTCTTCAAATATTTTTGTAGATGGTATTTTCCCAGCTAGGATATTAAGAAATAGATCTTCCATTGTTAAATGATACCAAAAACCGCAAAGAAATAAATTACTTCGAGTGTCTTTTGGGGTATTTGGTCATGTTATAGTATGTTTTATGCAGCAGTATACAGAGAGACCTTTTATTGGGGATGATAAACGTAAAGGTCTAAAAATATATCCAGAACTTCTCCAAGAGCTTTTATTGGCTCGAGAAATAGAAACCGAAGAAGAGGCAGAAAAATTTCTAAATATTGACTATGAGAAGGGAATACATGATCCCTTCCTTATGAAGGACATGGATCGTGCTGTGTCTAGAGTTTTGTCAGCTATTTCAAAAAAAGAAAAAATAGTTATATATAGCGACTATGATTGTGACGGTATCCCTGGAGGGGTACTTTTACATGATTTTTTTAATCTCATCGGGTATCAGAATTTTTCTAACTACATTCCACATCGTCACAAAGAAGGATATGGAATAAATATACAAGCAGTTGAAAAAATAAAAGAGGAAGATAAGGCAGACCTTATTATTACTGTTGACGTTGGAATTACTGATGTTGACCAAGTAGCTCGAGCTAATGAACTTGGAATGGATGTGATTATTACGGATCATCATTTACCAGGAGATGTGTTACCACCTGCGTATGCAATCCTAAATCCAAAACAGAAAGATGATTTATATCCTGACAAAACGCTTTGTGGTACGGGAGTGGCTTTTAAGTTAGCTCAGGGAATTTTAGCGAAGGATCGTTTTGGTGTGAAAGAGGGAAGAGAAAAATGGTTATTGGATTTAGCAGGTCTGGCAACTATAGCAGACATGGTGCCTCTGGTCGGGGAGAATCGTGCATTTGCTTATTTTGGCTTAAAGGTTTTGCGTAAATCTCCTCGATTGGGGCTTCAAAAACTTTGTCGCAAAATACGCATTAACCAGCAGTACATAACCGAAGACGATATTGGTTTTATGATTGCTCCGCGTATTAATGCGGCAAGTCGTATGGATGAGCCAATGGAAGCTTTTCATCTTCTTGCGACTTTGGATGAAGCAGAGGCTGATGTGCGCGCAAAACACCTCAACAAAATTAATGATCAGCGCAAGGGTGTGGTGGCCTCAATGGCTAGGGAAATTAAAAAAAGAATACTTGAACGTGAGGTTCTAAACAAGGTGATTGTTGTCGGAGACCCTCGTTGGAAGCCTTCTCTTTTAGGGCTTGCTGCGAATAGTTTGGTAGAGGAGTATAAACGTCCTGTTTTTTTATGGGGACGCGAAGGGGATGATCGTATAAAAGGGTCGTGCCGTTCAGACGGTAGTGTTGATTTGGTCAAACTAATGAAAGGGGTTGGGAGATTTTTAACAGAAAGTGGCGGACATGCTTTTGCTGGAGGATTTTCTGTGCTTCACGAAAATGTTCATTTACTTGAAAAGAAACTTTCAGAGGTTTATGTGAAAATTGGACAAAGTGAAAATTCTATAAAAAGTATTATTGTTGACCGCCGTCTTTCTCTTGAAGAAGTTAGTTGGGAGACATATAAAATAATAAATAGACTAGCCCCTTTTGGTATAGGGAATGAAAAACCAATTTTTCTTTTTGCTAATGTTGAGATAGAATCTTTGCGTAGTTTTGGTCGAGATGGGGCACATCTCGAGGTTTCTTTTTTAAAAAATAATAATAAAATTATCAAAGCGATTGGTTTTTTTACTACAGTAGACCAGTACAAGAAAGTTCCGAAAAAGGGAGACAAGATAAATCTTATTGCTAATATTGAAAGGTCTATGTTTAAGAATTATCCAGAATTACGTTTGCGGATTATTGATATTAATTAAGAATTTTATAATTTTTTATGGAAAAAATAATTGTTTATACGGATGGTGGTGCTCGTAATAACCCAGGTCCAGCAGGCGCGGGTGCATATGTGGTTGATGAGTATGGAAAAATGCTAAAGGAGGCGTCGCAATACTTGGGTGTACAAACTAATAATTGGGCAGAGTACGAGGCGGTTGCTCTTGGATTAAATACTATAAAGAAAATTTTTGGTAAAAAGACAAAAAATATTTCTGTTGAGGTTAGGTTAGACAGCCAGCTAGTTTCTGAGCAGCTTTCGGGCAGATATCAGATAAAGGAAGAAACCTTATTTCCACAATATATAAAAGTGCATAATATGCGTGTCAGAGATTTTCCAAATCTATCCTTTACTCATATTCCACGAGAGAAAAATAAAGAGGCAGATCGTCTGGCAAACGAGGCGATGGATTGTGGGCAGGTTATTCACTAGTGCTTTTCCAGTGATTTTGTTATAAAAGTGAGAGGAAAGAGGAAAAATGGAGGACTAAAGTAATGTCTGACAACGCTGACAACAAAAACAGAAGTAAAACTCTGGATTACAGAAGGATCACGGCTCGGCTGTTTGTTGAATCAATTAATGAAAGTGGAGGCTTGGACACTTTCTGTATTAGGTGGAGTTGTTTAGATCAACCTCCCGACCTTCCCAAATTGCATTCGTTTGTAGAAGCCGTTGAGAGAAAGTCAGGTATAGAGGTTGTCGATGTGGAATTGTCTTACTTTGTTTTTAACAGAGACGTTGATTTTTTTCGAGTCTTTAATTGTGGAAATAATCTAGTTCAATAAAATTTAAATAATAAAAAGATAGTCACAAGATTTGTCGTATGTCATATAATGAGAACACTTCTCATTATATGAACATGCGATACATTTGGATCTATTTTTTTGTTGGAGGATTCGGAATAGGAGTGCTTTGGCGCTCCTTTTTTTATTTGGGAGTGGGGTTTTCTGTTTTTGTTATCGTTCTTGCTGTAGCTTTATTTCTTCTCTATTTGGGATCTCGTCACGCGTTACATTTTTTTTCGGCGCTTGTTCTTCTAGGTGTCGCTTTTGGTGTTATTCGTTTTGACATCGCTGATTTTTCGCAAGGAAGTTTTTATTTTAATGAACGAGTTGGGGTGGAGAGTTCATTTGAAGCTGTTGTTATTGATGAGCCTGATTTTCGAGATACTAATACAAAGCTCATAGTTCTTGCGGGAGGTGCTGCAGTTACGAGTAAAGAAAAAATATTAATCACGACGGAACGATATCCGCGGTATTCATATGGTGATCGTCTGGAAATTGAGGGTGTGCTTAAAAAACCAATTGCATTTGCAGGCAACGATGGGAAGGTGTTTGATTACCCCGCGTATCTAGGGAAAGATGGTATCTATTACACAATGTTTCCTAGGTCTATTAAGAAAATAGGAGAAGGTGGTGGGAATGTTGTAAAACGAACTCTTTTTAGATTAAAATCCGCATTCCTTGAACGTATCGGGCGGGTTATACCTGAGCCGCAGGCCTCTCTTTTGGGCGGTTTGGTGGTTGGAGCGAAGAGGTCTTTAGGGGGTGATTTGCTTGATAAGTTTCGTCGCGCTGGAATTATACATATTGTGGTGCTCTCCGGCTATAACGTTACTATTGTTGCGGAGTTTATAATGCGTACACTTTCATTTTTACCGAGTGTTTTGACTCGGTCGTTTGGAGTTGGTTCCATTGCTCTTTTTGCGGTGATGACCGGTGCGGGGGCAACGGTGGTGCGAGCTTCTATTATGGCGATATTGGTAGTTATAGCTCGTGCGACAGGACGAACGTATCAAATAACACATGCGTTAATTGTCGCAGGGTTTTTTATGGTTCTTCAGAATCCAAAAATCATTGCTTTTGATTCGTCTTTTCAGCTTTCTTTTATGGCAACTGTAGGACTTATTTATCTTGCGCCTAAACTAGAGTCATATTTTGGGTGGGTGCCAACTAAATGGCAGTTACGAGAATTTGCTACCGCTACTATTGCAACTCAGATTTTTGTTCTTCCTATGTTGCTCTATAAAATGGGTGCGTTGAGCATTGTCGCATTTCCAGTCAACCTTCTCGTCTTACCAGTTATTCCCATCACTATGCTCCTGGGCTTTTTTACTGGAGTAGCTGGTTTTGTGAATACATTTTTTGCACTTCCTTTTTCATTTGTTACAACGGTTTTACTTTCTTATCAGTTATTTGTAGTTGATATTTTTGCTCGTTTGCCGTTTGCTTCAGTTACTATTGAACACTTTTCTCTTTTTGCGACGGTGTCTACATATGTCTTGTATGGAGTAATTTTATTTTGGTTACATAAAAATATAACTAAATAATTTTTTTAAATTGAGAGAACCGAGATTGATTTTGATTGGTGTTTATAGGTAAATAGAATCGTTTTGTCTTGTTAGGTAATTTACTTTGCGTTTTCAAAGCGTTTTTCTATAACTCCCCAGTTTAAATTCTTGAAGAATGCTTCAATATATTGTCTTTTCTCTGCAGGCGTGTAGTCCATCATGTA
>VAPM010059796.1_pt1 | contig 14391 bp, 14 predicted proteins | sample 3395091 | NCBI WGS metagenome assembly VAPM01 (sample SAMN08290445, study PRJNA428436) | hydrothermal vent metagenome | isolation source: Deep-sea hydrothermal vent chimney 3 | place: Pacific Ocean: Juan De Fuca Ridge | reverse complement strand
TCGTTAAAAATTTACTTGACAAAAAGTTGATTTTGGGTAATAATCTAATGTTGTAGTTATTTGAAAACTTTTAACTGGCGATGATTTCAGGTTTTGGAATTATTGCTGAAATTTTAAAGGAAGGAGAGAAAGGAATATGAAAAGATTTATCCTAATAAATCCGTTGGCTGTTCAGCTAGTGGTAAAATATATTTTGGAGAATCGGAAGACTGAGGTAATTTTCCGAACTCCTGAAAGAATGAAAAAAATTTCAAGGGAAATCGATTTGAGCAAGCTGATAATGATAATCAATAATCTTGATGGAGAAATGCCCATAGAGATTCCTCTTGTCGGTGAAAAAGAGATGTTATCCTCCGATTGGGTGGAGGATGTCTTTGTATAATTTTTGTGTGGAGGGATAGCTCAGCAAGGTAGAGCACCCGGCTCACATCCGGGCGGTCGTTGGTTCCAATCCAACTCCCTCCACCAACTTTTTTAAATTACAAGGCCCGAGTGAAAAAATGATTTTGTCGTTTACGAAACTTCGTAGATAATAAAACAAAATCAGGTTCACTTCGGGCTTTTATAATCTAAGACTTTCTGCAAAATAAATTATTTATTAAAATTCTTTTATTTTTGTAACTTATTGTTTCGAAAATATTCTCAAGTAATATACAGTATTTAATTCTCTGAATAGCATTATGAAAAAATATAATAAATTTTTAAGAATTAGCTTTTTCCTCTTCTCGCTTAATTTGTTTTTTAATATGACTTTTGGCATTAGAAGTTTTTACAAAATCTAACCATTTAGTATTAGGTAGTTTGGTTTCTTTGGATTTTAGAATTTCTACTATCTGACCATTTCTAATCTTGTAATCCAATGGTACCATTTTACCATCCACTTTGGCTCCCGTTATAGAATCGCCAACTTCACTGTGAATAGCATAAGCAAAATCAACTGGAGTAGCTTCTTCAGGCAAATCGATAGCATCTCCTTTTGGCGTAACAGCAAATATTCTATTTTTAAAAAAATCTATCTTTAATCCCTCCATAAATTCTTTATTATCTCTGCCAGCTTCATTTTGCCATTCGCGCAATTGCTTTAGCCAAACCAATTCATTTTCAGTAAAAGTTTCTTGCTGACGGAAATAATTTTTCCAACTCCTTTTTTTGTTTTCGTTATAAATCCAATGGGATGCAATTCCAAATTCAGCTTCATTGTGCATTTTTTGTGTACGAATTTGAACTTCCATAATTTTACCCTTTGGTCCGAAAATTGTAGTATGGATAGATTGATAGCCGTTCGGTTTTGGCAAGGAAATATAGTCTTTTATTCTGCCAACCATTGAGCGATATTTTCTATGAACAACACCTAGCGTTTCATAACAATCGGCAACGCTGGGAACAATGATGCGAATAGCAATTAAATCATAAATTCTACCAATGTCCATTTCGTGCTTTTTTAATTTTAAAAATAAGCTACTTAAATGTTTGGCACGCCCGTAAATTTTAATTATTTTAATGTTTTTCTTTTTAATAGAATGTTCCAATTCCTTAATAGCTTGTTTAACAAATGCTTCACCCTCTTTGTAATAGGTATCTCGCATTTCTTTTAATTCATTGTAATTTTTTGGATCAAGGAATTTAAAAGATAAATCTTCCAATTCAGCTTTAATTTCTCCAATTCCCAACCTGTCTGCTAAAGGAACATAAATTTCCATTGTTTCATTGGCAATTCGCAATTGTTTTTCTGGAGGATTGAATTCTAAAGTTCGCATATTATGTAAGCGATCCGCTAATTTGATGATCACGACTCTAATATCTTCTGCCATTGCCAGAAACATATTACGCAAATTTTCCAGAAGATATTCTTCTTTTGTCTCGCGAAGTTTTATTTTACCCAATTTGGTAATCCCTTTTACTAAATCGTGAATATCTTTACCAAATTCTTTTTTAATTTCTGCTAAAGTGATTTCTGTGTCTTCTGGAACATCATGAAGTAGTCCAGCGGAAATTGTTTTAGATCCCATCCCAATCTCTGCCAGAATTTTTGCGGTAGCAATACAATGCTGAAAATAATCTTCACCGGATCTTCTTTTCTGTCCTTGATGAGCTTTTTTGGCAAACTCAAAAGCCTTGCTGATAAGCTTTTTCCGCTCATCAGTAGCTTCTATCTTAAGTGACTTAAAAATGTCTTTTAAAGTAAGCATAATGTATATTTTTTCTCTTTTCTGAGTGTAGTATAGATAATTTAAGACAAATAAGCAAATAATGCGGTTTCTGTCTGTTAGTAGGTAAGTAACGCTATCGTTTTAACTTGCTAAAAATTTTTTTTTGGGATAATATAAATTGAGAGTAAAATATTTTAAGAAAATAAAAATATGCAAGTTATTTTATTAAAGGATGTTAAAAAGATTGGAAAGGTAAATGATGTTGTTAATGTAGCGGATGGCTATGCTCGTAATTTTTTGTTTCCACAGAAAATGGCTGAGGTAGCAACTAAAGATGCTGTAACTAAAATAGAGGAAGTGAAACAAAACGAAGAGAAAAAAACTGAGCAAACCTTGAATGATGCTAGGGAAACGGCAAAAAAAATTGCTGGTCAAAGAGTCATAATAGAAACAAAAGGTGAGGGTAAAAAACTATTCGGTTCAATTGGAGCAAAAGAAATTGCTGAAAAAATTGGAGACAAAAATATTTCCGAAAGAAATATTATTTTGGATAAACCGCTAAAAGAAGTTGGCGAAAAGGAAATTGAGATAAAATTAATCGGCGATATTGAATTCAAAATTATTGTTATAGTAAATGTGGTATAGTTTTTTTAGATACAAAAAATTTTAAGAGTGCTTAACGCTCTTCAGATCAGAGGATAAATAATTAGTTTATAATTTATAGTTTATAATTTTTTAAGGTTATGAATAAAAAATATATTTTTGTATTGGGTGGAGTGATGTCGGGAATTGGTAAAGGTGTTGCCACTTCTTCATTGGGAGCAATTTTAAAAGCTCGTAATTATAAAGTAACAGCTTCAAAAATTGATCCTTATGTAAATGTGGATGCCGGAACAATGAATCCAACTGAACACGGGGAAGTTTTTGTAATGGATTGTGGATTGGAAACTGATCAAGATATGGGAAATTATGAAAGATTTATGGAGATAACATTACCGGCGGGTAATTATATGACAACTGGAAGTGTCTATCAAAAAGTTATTCAGAGAGAGAGGAACTTAGAATACAAAGGTAAGTGCGTGCAAATTATTCCGCACGTAACAGACGAGGTTATTAAAACTATCAAAAATGCCGGTCGTAATAATAAAGCGGATATTGTTTTGATAGAAATTGGTGGGACAATCGGTGATTATGAGAATATGCTTTTTATGGAAGCAGCACGACAAATGAAATTAAAAAATCCAAAGGATGTTATGTTCGTGATGATTTCCTATTTACCATATCCACCAAAAGTCGGGGAGATGAAAACCAAACCGACACAACAAGCTGTACGAGAATTAAATGCCAACGGAATAATTCCAGATGTTATTATTGCCAGAAGCGAAGTGCCGATTGATAAAAAACGCAAAGAAAAAATTGCCTTGTTTTGTAATGTTGATGAAAAGGATATTATTTCTGCACCGGATATAGAATCTGTCTATGAAGTACCGATTAATTTTGAACGAGATGATTTAAGTCGGCGAGTTTTGAAAAAATTAGGATTACCAGCTAGAAAAACAAATCTTAATCGTTGGTATAATTTAGTGGACAAAATCAAAAAATCAAAAAAGACTTTGACAATTGGCATTGTTGGAAAATATTTTGGAACCGGAAATTTTATTCTAGGTGATTCCTATATTAGTGTTATTGAAGCAGTTAAGCACGCTTGTTATAACGCTGGGGTACGACCGGAAATAAAATGGTTGAATAGTGAAGATTTTGAAAAAGGAACTAGCGGATTTAAAGAACTTAAAAAATGTGCTGGAGTTATCGTCCCAGGAGGTTTTGGTTCGCGGGGAATTGAAGGAAAGATTAATGTTATTAAATATTGTCGAGAAAATAAAATTCCGTTTATGGGATTGTGTTATGGAATGCAATTGGCAGTAATAGAATTCTCCAGAAATGTTTTAGGGCTAAAAGATGCTCATACGACTGAAATAAAAAGAAATAGTAATAACCCTGTGATTGATATTATGCCAGAACAAAAGAAAAATTTAGAAGATAGGAACTATGGAGCGACAATGCGACTAGGCGCATACCCAGCATTTTTAAAGGCTGGAACGATTGCTCGCAAAGCTTATGATAAAAAAGAAATTTCCGAACGACATCGACACCGTTGGGAAGTTAACCCAGAGTATATCGAACGAATCGAAGAGGCTGGGTTGATTTTTTCTGGAAAATCGAAGGATCAGACATTAATGGAAATTGTGGAGCTTCCAAAAAATAAACATCCTTTCTTTTTGGCTACACAATTTCATCCTGAATTTAAATCAACTCCGCTTAGCTCGCATCCGTTATTTTATGAATTTGTAAAAACGGCAAAGAAAAGAAGTTAATTAAAATAAAAAACACTCCCATAACTAGAAGTGTTTTTTAATAAATAGTGCGGATAAGCTATTCAACATTTACAAATCTTCGTTTAACAATTTTTCCAGTAAAGCTTTTGACTTTTTTCTTAACAAATTTTACAATTCCGGACTTTGAGGCGTAAAGAGTATCATCTTCTCCACGACGAACATTTTTTCCAGGATGAAATTTAGTGCCTCGTTGACGAATAATGATATTTCCAGCCTCAACTTTTTCACTACCAAAAATTTTTACACCCAATCTTTTTGATATCGAATCTCGTCCTAAACGGGTCGAACCGCCGGCTTTGCGATGTGCCATATTTTTAATTTAGTAATTAGTAATCAGTGCGATATTAATTTATCGGTAACTGTTAGCTAATACAATCTATTGAAGTATTACAGCGTTTAGTATAACATAAGGAAAGCCTATGTCAAACAAAAAATTTACTAAAATTCAAAAATTAGTGAGAACTTTTTGGGAGGAACATGAACAAAAAGTTGTTTTGAGTATGGGAATGGTCTTGGTGGCATTTATTTCTTTTGAAGTCGGAATTTTGCAAGGACAGAAATGGCAACAAAAACCTTTAATTATTGAAAAAACTAATGGACAAGTTTGCGAAGCTTTTTCAGAAAAAACAAATCTCAAGGAAAATATTACTAGTAAGAGCAAAGCTAGTACCACTTTTAAAGAAAACAAATTGAGTGAAGAAAAACTACTGGGGGAGAGAAAGAGTTGCGTTTTTGTTGGTAGTAAAAATTCCAATAAATATCATAAAATGAGTTGTCGTTTCGCAAAGAGGATTAAACCTGAAAATATAGTCTGTTTTAAAAGCAAAGAAGATGCTAAAGAAAAAGGGTATGTTCCGGCACATTGTGTTAAATAAAAATCTAAACTTTAAAAAATTAATAAATTTTCCAAGTATGACATTTCTAAAAAAAAACAAAGGTACGATATTTCTAAATGTAATTGACAATAGGATTTGAGAGGTTGCTTGGAGAATTAATAAATGGTATTATTAATTTGTAAAGATATAAAAAGAAATCATTATTTTTTGTTTTTTAATATGTTTAGAAAAAGAGAGATCGGGAGAGTTGAAAATTTGAATTTAGATAAAGAGCCTGAAAGAGGATCTAATTTTTCTGTTAAAAATCAGGAATCATTAGAAAATTTTGAAAAAAAACAAGAGATTTTGAGTAATCAAATTAAAATAATTAATTTGGTAGCGGAAAAATTAAAAAAGAAATATTCAAAATACGAAGTGCTAGCTACTTTTATTGATCATTTGGCTAGTACGGAAAAAATATTTGTAATTGCTAAATCGGAAAATAGTGGTTTTGTAGAAGTTAAAAATTCTTTTCTTAACGCAGAAACTCAATTAATGTCTAGTCAATTAGGCTTTGAGCCACTAGTATTCGAACAAATAACAGAAATTTTCAGGGATGCGAATAATAATGTTGCGGGTATTATAACAACAGCTGAAAACCTTAAGCGCCTGTATGTTGATGATAAAAAAATTATAGAATTCATCAATTATATGGAAAAAGTTTTATTAGCATTCCTAGAGATAACCGACAACTATGATGTTAACATTGATATTGACAAGCAAAAAATACTAGAAATAGAAAAATATATGAGTGAATTATCTGCCAATGGTGATCCTCAATTAGAAAAATTGAAAGAAATTTATGAAGAATTTAAGGAAGAGTTAAAAAAGATAAAGCAAGAAAAAAAGAATGCCAATTAGAAAATTTTATTTAATTTTACACCGAATTAGAAGTGCTTATAATGTTGGATCAATGTTTCGAACAGCTGATGGCGCCGGAATTGATAAAATTTTTCTAAGTGGCTTTACTCAAACGCCCTCAAGCAAAGAATATCAACTCCAAACCAAAGCAGAGAAAATGCTTTCCAAAACAGCCTTGCAAGCGGATAAATATATTTCTTGGAAACAAGAAAAAAATATCTCTGTACTTATTGATAAGCTAAGGAATGAAAGTTTCCAAATTATAGCATTGGAGCAAGATGAAAAAAGCATTGATTATAAAAAATTTAAACCACAAAATAAGATAGCTTTAATTGTTGGCAACGAACCGCGAGGAATTGATAAGAGAATTTTAAAAAAATGTGATAAAATTATTGAAATACCGATGCATGGGAAAAAGAAGTCTTTGAATGTTGCGGTAGCAACTGGGATAGCTAGTTATGAATTAAAAAGATAAATAAAAAATAAACTGAATTAAATTCTGAAATAGAGCATTGTAGCTTGTGCCTATAATTGAATATTAAATAGAAATACAAATATGACAAAGAAAAAAATTGCTATTTTTGATATAGATGGGACAATATTCAGAAAAAATTTACATTTTGAGTTGATAAGTGAATTAGCTTGGCTGAAAATTTTTCCGCGAAATGTTAAAAGTGAGTTAGTCAGACTTTATTCAAATTGGCTTGAACATCGAGGAACCTATGAAAGTTATCGTGAAGCTTTGGTAAAGCTTTATGCCAAACAAATAAAAGGTTGCACAACAAAAGATATTTTAACCGCCAGTAAAATAGTTGTGCCGTTTCACAAAAATAGAACTTATGTTTTTGCTGAAAAGCTAATAACTAAATTAAGAAGTAATAATTATCATATTATCGCTGTTTCTGGATCACCTATTGAGATCGTGGAGGAGTTTAACAAATTACATCTAAATTTTGATGAAGTATTTGGAACGGTTTATGAAACAGATAACGAAGGTATTTATACTGGAGCAGAAGAATTTGCTCCAGTACGAGATAAGGGACAACTGATTAGGCAATATATTTTTGAGAATAATTTAGAGTTAAAAGAATCATATGGGGTGGGAGACACAGAGTCAGATGCTAGTTTTTTGAAACTTGTAGATAATCCAATTGCATTTAATCCTAATTATAACCTAAAAGAAATTGCTGAAAAAAATAATTGGCGGATAGTCGTGGAGAAAAAAGATGTAATTTATGAAATAAATTAAAAAATATGTCATTAAAAGATACTGAAAAAAAACTCTACGAGTCTAATTCAGAAATTGAAAAAAGAAAACATAGTGCTAGCGTTTTTGATTTTGATTATAAAAATAACAATCTAGAGTCAGAAAAAAAATTTTCTGCGAATAAAAACTGGTGGAATAAAATGCCTTTTTTTCAATTAAATCTTGAAACACGAGCTGTTATTTATTTTGGTGGTATAGTATTGGCAATTATAGCTACTATTGCTGGGATGGTTGTCGGTATTTATAAATTTAAACAAACTGCCTTTAGCGAAGACAATGTAGCCGTTTCTATTAGTGGCAATACTATTGTAGATAGTACTAAATCAATCAAATATTCCATTGAGTGTGAAAATAATAATCGAACAAAGCTAAAAAATGTTGAAGTAATTTTGAATTATCCGGAAAACTTTTATCCAGAGGAGAACAATCAAGTAAAAAGAATTAGCGATAGGAGTAGTAAAATATTAATTGGTGATATAAAAGCACACAGTAAGAAAAAAATAGAAATTAGTGGAAAATTTTATACAGCGGAAAACTACACAGTTTATTTGCGTGCAATAATGAGTTATACTCCAGCAAATTTCAATAGTGTTTTTCAAATGAAATCGCAAATTGGCGTTAGAGTTACTAATTCTCCAATTGAATTAAATATAATAGCACCTAAAGAAATACTAGATAAATCATCAATTGAGTATGAAATTAAATATACAAATAAAGGCACCATACCTTTAAAAGATTTGACCTTACGAATAGACTATCCAGTCGGATTTACTTTTCAAGGCGCCACATTGCATCCGATTGATGAAATAGAAAATGGTAATATTTGGCATTTAGGAGATTTAGATGCTGGTACTGCGGGTGATTTTAAAATTAAAGGAAAAGTTAACGGTAATCGTTATGATTCAAAGTTGGTTAAAGCAACTATTTTCAAAAATGGTAACAACGAAAAGGAAATTGTTTATAGCAAGGCAGAGGGTCTAACTAAAATAGTTGTTCCGCCATTAGCGATTAGTCATAGTATAAATGAGCAAAGTTTTCTCAATGTGAACTTGGGTGATGTTTTGAAATATAAAATTAAATATGCTAATAATGGTGATAAGAACTTACGAGATGTAATAATAAAATTAAAAATAGATAGTCCTATCATTGATTATCAAAAAATTAAATTAAATAGGGGGGCTTTCGAAAGCTCTTCAAAAACAATTACTTGGAAAACTTCAGATATCGAAGGTTTGCGAAATATAGAGCCAGGAGCAAATGGGCTTATACAATTTGAAATTCCACTAAAAAAGAATATTGAAGTAAAAAATTCTAATGATAAAAATTTTGTTATTAAATCAATTGCTACAATTGATAGCTCCGATGTCGCCTTTAGTTCTTTGGGCATTAGCAAAAATATTAGTAATGAAGTAATTATTAAATTAAATTCCAGAGTAAGTCTCAATACTAGCATATATTATAATGACAACTCCATAGAAAACTCTGGACCGTTGCCACCGAAAGTTGGTGAGGAGACAACATACACTGTCCATTGGAAAATAGCTAATTTGTCAAATGATATTTCCGAAACAGAAATTAAAGCTTATTTGCCGACTGGAGTAAAATGGACTGGAAAAATCAATCCACAAAATGAAAATTTAGTATTTAATGAGCGTACTCACGAAGTGATTTGGAAAGTCGGAAATTTGTCAGCGGGTGTTGGATACCTTTCTGATACGAGAGAGTGTAGTTTTCAAATAGCGGTTATACCAGAAATAAATCAAACTAATCAAGCTATCGACTTACTATCGGAAACTATTTTGACTGCCAAGGATAATTTCACTTCTGTCAACACTACTGTAAAGAATGAAATAAAAACAACACGAATTACTAATGATAAAAGTGTGAAAGACTCTGAATATTTGGTTGCAGAGTAAATATTATTTTTTATGAATTTTTTGAAATTCAAGATATATCAAAATAAAATTGTTTCAACAAAAAGCGGGGAAATAAAAACTCCGTTTTTTATGCCTGATGCTACACGCGGTTTTGTTAAATTTTTAAGTAATTGTGATTTGAAAAATAGTGGGGCTTATCCGCTAGTTGTAAATACATATCATTTGTATTTAAGACCGGGAATGAAATTGATCAAAGAGGCTGGTGGTATTCATAAATTTATGAATTACAATGCTCCATTGCTTTCTGATAGCGGTGGTTATCAAGTTTTTTCATTGATACATAAAAATTCTAAGATGGGAAAGATTACTGATGAGGAAGTTGTTTTTCGTTCGCCGATTGACGGTTCAAAACATATTTTAACACCGGAAAAATCTATTCAAATTCAATTTGATTTAGGTGTCGATATGATAGTTTGTCTTGATGATCCTCCACCAAACAATTACAGTCAGCAGAAGATTGAAAAAGCTGTTGAACGAACAATTTTATGGGCAGAAAGATGTTTAATTGAGTATGAAAAGCAATTGCGTGTTCGGAAAATTGGAGATAAGAAAAGACCTTTAATTTTTTGTGTGGTGCAAGGCGGTGAATATATCGACTTAAGAAAAAAATGCATTGATGGTTTAAAGAATGTTGGCAAGAAAATCGGGAGAGATTGGGATGGTTATGGTTTTGGAGCAAGACATATTGATGCTGATGGAAATTTTATGGAAAATGTTTTACAAAAAACAGCAAACTTTATTCCTCGGAAATCTTTAAAGTTTGCTTTAGGAATAGGTACACCTGAAGATATTGTTCGGTGCGTAAAACTTGGCTGGGATATGTTTGATTGCGTTATTCCAACCAGAGAAGGGCGTCACGGTAAGCTTTTTTTGTGGGATAAAGAAAAAAAGGATGATTTTTGGAATGATGAGAAAAATTTTTATAAAAGAATGCAAATCACCAATGAAAAATATAAGAATGATTTTAGGAATGTGGATAGTGACTGTGATTGTGAGTTGTGCAAAAAACATTCGCGCGCTTATTTACATCATTTGTTTAAAAGTAATGACCCATCTGGTATGCGTCTAGCCTCAATACACAACTTGCATTTCTATTTTAAATTGATGAAAAAAATGCGATGATTATTTACAAATTTATTTTTTGTGTCATACTGTAGTTGAGAGCAAATTATTAAAAGAAAATTTTTATTTATTATGAAAAAATATAAAGTGACAATCGGAATGGAAATTCATGTGGAACTGAAAACTGATTCCAAAATGTTTTGCAGTTGTAAAAATGAGCTGGGCTTAGATAAGGAACCGAATAAAAATATTTGTGAAGTTTGTACGGCACAACCAGGAACATTGCCAGTACCAAATGAAAAAGCCGTGAGATTTGTCCAATTAGCGGGATTAGCTTTGAATTGCAATTTACGCAAAGAGTCAAAATTTGACCGTAAAAATTATTTTTACCCAGACATTCCTAAAGGTTATCAAATTTCTCAATATGACCAGCCGTTGTGTGAAAAAGGGGAATTAAAAATAAATGGTAAAAAAATAGGTGTAACTAGAATTCATTTAGAAGAAGATACTGGAAAATTAACTCATCCAAAAGGAGTAGACTATTCTCTGGTTGATTTTAATAGAGCTGGAGTACCGTTAATGGAATTAGTGACCGAACCCGATTTTGATAATGGAGAAGAAGCTAGAATTTTTTGCCAAAAATTACAACAAATTTGTCGTTATATTGAAATAAGTGATGCGGATATGGAGAAGGGTCAGATGCGTTGTGAGGCTAATATTTCTTTATATAAGGATGGTGAGGATAGATTAAGTGGAACAAAAGTAGAAGTAAAAAATATAAATTCATTTAAATTTGTTGAAAAAGCGATTAATTATGAAATAAAAAGACAGATGGAAACACTGGAAAGCGGTAAGAAAGTTATACAAGAAACTAGAGGTTGGGATGCCAATCATAATAAAACTCTTTCTCAACGCGTGAAAGAAACTGCTGCCGATTACAGATATTTTCCGGAGCCGGATATTCCACCGATGAAATTTTCTGATGAATATATTGAGAAATTAAAAAGGAAATTACCTGAATTGCCAGACAAAAAGTTGAAGCGATTTTTAAGTGAATATGGTTTGGATGAGAAGGATGTAGAGCTTTTGGTAAATGAAAGGGAAATTGCAAATTTCTTTGAAAAAGTTGTTAGCGAAATTGAAGAAAAAATTAAGTCCAAAGAAATTAGTTCTGACAAAAATAAGGTCATCAGGTTAGCAGTTAATTATTTTAATACGGAGTTGCGAAAGTATTTATTTGAAAATCAAGAAAAAATACAAGACATCAAAATCACACCTGAAAACTATGCCGAGTTAATGGGTATTGTGGCTGATGGGAAAATAAATTCTAGTACTGCACAAACCGTTTTACTTGAAATGTATGAAACTGGAGTCGACCCATCGCAAATTATTGAGGAGAAAAATTTAGCACAAATGAATGATGGTGGTGAATTGGAAAAAATTATTTTGAGTATTATTGAAAAAAATCCCGAGTCAGTAACAGATTATAAGAATGGAAAAGATAACGCTTTGAAATTTTTGATGGGGCAAGTAATGAAAGAAACCAAAGGCAAAGCCAATCCGCAAGTAGCAATGGAAATATTAAAGAAAAAAATTGTTTAGTAGAAAAAAGCTTCCAAAAGGAAGCTTTTTTGTTAGTTATTTTTATTCAGAACATTTTTAGAGGAGGAAAAAATGAGAACAGAAAAGAAAGTCGCTTACTGCACGCAGTGTGGTAGGGTGGAATATTACTCCTATTTTAGTAATGATACTTGTTGGAGAAGAGGCATCTTACTTAATAGAGGTGGCGTGGGAGGAAAACTCTTTTGCCCAGATTGTCTTAGAATCTTTGAATTAAAAAAAATTCTTCGTTTCTGGAGTTAGTTTTTTCTTGTTCTATTATATGTTAAAAGGCGTTTCGATAAGACTGAAACGCCTTTATTTATTATAGTTAGGCAATTTCACTATTGAAGAAAATTTATCGTTGCTTTTTCAGTAGTATTATAATCTTCTAACCAAAGTATATTATTGTCTTTTTTAAACCAAGTCATTTGTCGCTTAGCGTAATTTTTTTCTGCCAAATATATTTTTTCTTTTAATTCCTCTTGCAAAGAAATTTCTCCGCGCAAATATTGTGGAATTAGTTTAAAGCTCAAGCCGAATTTTTCAATTTCATTCCAGCTTAAATTTGTATGTAATTCTTCAATTTCTTTAATCATTCCTTCGTGCATTCTATTTTTGATATTTAGTTTTATTCTTTCGTGTAATTCTTCTTTTGGTCGGTTGATTCCGATTTGCAAAAATTCCCAATTTGAGTGAAAAGAGGTCGTTCCTCGAGGAGGAGCGATAGCGACGGAAGAGGTGTGACCTCTGGAGAGTATTTTAGGAACTTTCCCTAATTTTTCACAAATTTCCAAAGCCCGAATTAACCGCACTTTATTTTTAGCATCAATGGTTTTGGCGCGAGTAGGGTCAACTTTTTTTAATTTGGCAAATAATTCTTCTGTGCTTTTTTTGTCCAGTTTTTCTCGTAGCTTCCAATTCGGTTTTACCTCCGGAAAGCTAACATCATTAACAATTGCTTTAATCCAAAAACCGGTGCCACCACAGATAATCGGTAATTTGTCACGCAATAAGATATCGGTGATTATTTTCTCCGCTTCTCTTTTAAATTTGGCGACACTATATTCTTCGGTTGGTTTTGCAATATTAACAAAATAATGAGGAATTCCGTCACTGACTGCAATAATTTTCTCATTATCTTTTTTATTTGTTATAGGTACGGCTCCGCTATTGATCTTCATTCCTTTGTAAATTTGTCGACTATCGGCGGAAATAATTTCTCCGTTAAATTTTTTGGCAAGTTTAATAGCTGTACCAGATTTACCCACAGCTGTTGGACCTAAAATCACCAGTATTTTATTGGATGTTTTACTATTGACATTTTTCATAAAATATGCTATATTGAAACATCGTAGCTCATTAACAACTACATAGTTATTTAAGCATACAATCGCTTAAATACGCAAATTGTTCCAGTCTTAGCCGAGCTGGAGTTAAAAAAACAAAAACCAAGTTGGCGACTTGGTGTTTTCCGGGAGGAAAAAATGGGAAAGAAAACCGTATTCGTTGTCGGCGCTATGTTGTTGGGTGTTTTGGCAGGGTGTGATCGCCCTGCCGATGTGGCGTCAAAAAATCTCTCTTTGGCGGCCGACAACTTCGAAATCAATCGTCGAGTTGTGTTTTACAATGGCATAACCGACACATACATGTTGACCGTCGAGGGGCGATGCTCTCTCGGCAATTACGACAGCCAACGTCAATTGACGATAACTTGCAAAACTGGAGAAAACCAGTATAAAAAACATTTCCTTGGGCTTTCCGACAATGTGACGTACTTTGTTGAGCAGTTAAGTTCTGCCGATGTCAGTACGTACCATTATCGGGTACAGTTCCGGCCGCAGACCATTATTCCAGATGTGGAAGTGGATGTTAGCATGCCGGAGCTGATGAAGAACCGGCACTGAAAATGAGTTATCTCTCCGGGTAAATTCCCTGTTCGGAGAGTGAAAAAAATAAGAAAGGGAATAATTCAAAAAGCCGATGTCGGCAAGGAGGTAATTATGATGTAAATTCACGGTTGTCCCTCCGTTATGGGACAGGGTGCTCCGGGTTGCATTCACATTAGAACCCGGGCAAGTTTGAGAGACTCGTTAAAAAAATTGAATTTCTGCTGAAAGGGAATATCATATCCCTTGACGACTATTTTCTGCGGAAGATATTCGGTGGTGGTTTGAAAGTTTTTTTGGCAAGAATCGTGCAGTGACGCGATTGACTTGTGGTCAAAATCTCTTATCATTTTGC
>VAPM010470818.1_pt1 | contig 14407 bp, 11 predicted proteins | sample 3395091 | NCBI WGS metagenome assembly VAPM01 (sample SAMN08290445, study PRJNA428436) | hydrothermal vent metagenome | isolation source: Deep-sea hydrothermal vent chimney 3 | place: Pacific Ocean: Juan De Fuca Ridge | reverse complement strand
TCTCGAGCTAGGTTTTCGGCGACCGATGAACCCACTTGACCGGCACCAAGAATAATTATTTTCATGTTGTTATAACGTCTCAGTCCTTAAGGTTAATACCCAGGCTTTTTAGTTTTCGGTATAAATGAGTTCGTTCTACTCCCGCCGCTTTTGCAACCTGGCTGATGGCACCATCCGTTTCTTTCAAAAGATGTTCAAAGTAGGTTTTTTCAAATTGTTCTCGGGCTTGTCTCAGTGGCATGTCAAAATGATTTTTTGGTATTGATAGCTGATTTTGAATAATTTCAGGTGCAGACCCTAAGGCGGCATTGACTTCTGCTATGTCTATGTTCGAACCGGCACCTAGAATCAGCATTCTCTGGACTAAATTTTTCAATTCACGGATATTGCCTGGCCAGCCATAGTTACGCAAGCAATTTTGTGCGCCGACACTAAACTCGCGAAAAGGCAGGCCATCGGTTTGCGCAAAGCTATTGACATAAAAGTTAAGCAAATCGGGCACTTCCTCTTTGCGCTCTCTTAGCGGCGGAACATCAATGGGGACGACGCTTAGCTTGTAGTATAAATCATGTCGCAGGTGGTTTGACTTTACCGCCTTTACTAAATCATATTGTGTTGCGGCAATAATACGGACATCAAATTTTACAGGCTCACTCCCGCCTACTCTTAAAAAAGTACGACTCTGCAACGCCCCCAACAATTTGGCTTGAATGTCGAGATCCATGTCGGCAATTTCATCAAAAAAAAGCGTTCCCCCATTAGCTCGTTCCAGTTGGCCATAATGCAGGGTTTCTCCGTTTTCACTACCAAACAGCTCAACGGCGGCGTTTTCTTTAGTTAGGGAGCCCACACCGACATCAACAAACAGACCTTTGGATCTCACGCTTTGCTGATGCAAATAACGTGCACAAGCCTGCTTGCCCGTTCCCGCTTCTCCGCGAATCAAGACCCAGACATCGGTTTTGGCAATGCGATCCATTTGCTCCTTAAGGGTACGCATGCTTGCACTCTTGAATAACGGTTCAGGTAATTCAACAACATGTTCGCGTAGCCCTTTATTTTCTATTTTTAATTTATCGGCTTCCAGAGCACGTTGAATCGTCAGCAATAGTTTAGCTAATGATAGCGGTTTTTCCAGGAACTCATAGGCACCGAGCCGAGTAGCTTCAACGGCTGTTTCCACCGTGCCATGGCCGGAAATCATTATGACCGGGGTGTCAACTTCGCCCTCGTCGAACCACTCCTTAAGCAGCGTAATACCATCGACATCTGGCATCCAGATATCGAGTAGAATAAGGTCTGCACGCCGCATTTGTCTTGCCTTACGTGCCGCTTCTCCGTTTTCAGCCAATGTGACCTCATAGCCCTCATCTTCGAGAATTTCCTTAACGGTTTCTCGAATGCCTTCTTCGTCGTCAACAACCAGGATATGGGCTCTACTCATCCGTAAACATCCTCAGTGGAATATAGACTAGAAAAAAGTTAAATATCATGCTTAACAATGACCGTGAGTTCATGATCCAGTGGGAAGCGAATGGTGAAACAGGCGCCCCCTTTTTCGTTATTGTTTGCTTGAATAATACCACCATGTTCTTCGACAATTTTTTTAACAACGGCCAGACCCAAACCGCTGCCTTTGGGTTTGTTGGTTACATACGGTTCAAACAATTCACCTTTCATATCTTTAGGTAAGCCTGGGCCATTATCTTCAATGATCATTTCAATCATATCGATGACATCAAAATTATTTTTTTGCAATCGCTGTGTTGTAAAAAGGACGACAGGGTTGTCTGTCTCAGTCATCGCTTCACTGGCATTTTTTATTAAATTATGCAACAACTGACGGATCCGTGCATCATCGGCTTTCATTTTAGGTAGTGAAGCGTCGAAATTCGTCAGCCAGCGGATATTCTGCGCTCCTCCCTGGTATAATTCTACTACTTCTTCGATTAATTGGTTCAAGTTAAGTGGCTTAACGTTTAATACGGGGGTACGTGCATAATCAGAAAAAGCTTCCACCATTTCTTTCATTGCTCCCACTTGTTGGACAATAGTATGGGTTGCTTTATCCAGTACGACCGCATCTTCTGGATTCATTTTGTTAAGATATTTGTGGCGTAATCTTTCTGCTGAAAGCTGTATCGGCGTTAAGGGGTTCTTGATTTCATGTGCCAAACGACGTGCCACCTCACCCCATGCTGCATCACGCTGCACTTGAATCAAGCTGGTAATATCATCAAAAACAATCACCACGCCCGCTCTATCGCCTTCACCGAGCAAGGCCGCACCGCGACACATTAAAACCTGTCGTCCTGAGGCGCCAAAAAAAGTAAATTCATCTCTCCATTCAGACTCTTCCCGTGCCACCTGTTCGCTGATGAACTCTGAAAAAGAGTTTAACAAAGGGATTTGTTCGCCTATTTTTTGCCAGTGGGTGCCAACAAAGCCCTCTAGCTTGACGTCTAAAATCTGGCAGGCGGCCTGATTTGCTGTACGTAAGCACAATCCTCTGTCCAGGACTAAGACACCTGATGACAGGCGCGTTAATACGGCTTCTAAATAGACTTTTTGTCGTTCTGCTCGTTGTTGGCTTTGCTCTGCTTCGTCTCGAGACTGGGCTAATTTTTCTGTCATATCATTAAACGATTCAACCAAATAGCCGAGTTCATCTTTTCTTTGCGGCGGCAGACGCCAACCGTATTCACCAGAAGAAACCCGTCTTACACCAATGGCGAGGACACGCACAGGTTCAACCAGGCGTCTTGCCGCAAAAAAAGCAGCCCATAATGCGGTAAACAAAGTGAGAACCAAGACCAAAGACAGCGTCAAGACAAAACTGAATTTGAGCGGTTCACGCAAATAGGCCATTTCTTCATAACGAGCATAACCACTTTGCACCGCTTCTGCCAAGACATTGATGCGCTCGGTAACAGGTATCAGAGCCTGTAGTATTCTCGGTTTTGTCATTCTTTCGGCGGCAACGCTCACCACTATTCTTATATATAAACCCTCGTCATATAGCGGGTCAACACGAATATAATCCTTGCCACGGCGTACTTGTGCCAAAATGCTTTCATGGGGGTAGTTCGGTACAATCACTGCCGGGTTAACGCTGGCAATTGCGATAATTTTTCCCGAATGAGACAGCATTAATAATTCTGTCGCGGCGCTGGTGCGCCGTAAATCTTCCAGGATGAAGGAGGCATCATTATTGGCGACATGGATGAGTTCCTTTGCCATACGCCGTGTTGCCTTGAGTTGGGTTTTCATTCGCCCGTCCAAAGCGGCTTGACTTAGTTTTAATGCACCATCCAGTGCGGCTTCTAATTTGACATCAAACCAACTGTCTACGCCTCTGCGCAGAAACTCTACAGAAAAATAGTAGACAATAGAAACGGGGGCAACCGTTAATATAACAAAAACCACAATAAGGCGAACACTGAGGCGTGAGCCAGTGGCCTTATTTCTGTATTGACGAAATAATTTTAGAACATCGCTGCCAATAAAGAGTAACAGAACAATGAGTTCTACTATGGCAACAAGAGACAAAACAGGATATAAAGCACCAAATTTCTCTGGATCCTGGGTGGCATGATGCAATAAATAGAGCGAGACGCCCAGTAAAGCCAAAAGCAAGATTACTGGCCAAACTCCAGATGTACTGCGTTTTACATTCTGAGTGTCCATATGTACCAGTCGCTGCTGAGTTGCCACTCGGAGATGAAATACGCGAACATTCGCAAAGGAACCGGCAAGGCGTCTAAATCCAGACGTATTCGAGCACGAGCGTAGTAACGCTCCGTTGGCTGAATACTTCGCCGATCCAGGATAGGCAGATCATGAATGTCCCCGATTAAGTCCAGTGCAACTTGTAGTGATGAAAAGCTTTCCTTCACTCCGCTGTTGAGGTTTTCTATTAAATATTGGTCTGACAGGGCGTGATAACGCAGCACATAACGTTGCGCGAGCGAAGCAACCTGTTTATCTGGCCAGTAACGTCGACTTCGAGTCACCTCAACATCCAGAACGAGGGTCAACGCGACACCTTTATGTAAGGCTTCTATTACCTTGTCACTCAGTGCGCTCGTCAGCGTGACGTCAACATGATAAATTTCACCGCGCCATGTCCCTGTAACATCGTCAATCCTGAACTTTTGTTCAGCGAAACTTTGCAACGGCAATAATAGCAAGATTAAAAATAAATATTGTGATATTCGATCGCTCATTTATATTTTAACCAGGCAGGCATAATAAAAGCCATCCATGCCCTGATCCCCAGGTAGTACCTGGTGACCGGCACTCATTTTTAGCCCCCATGTGGCCGTGATGACGACTTCGCTTGCATTTTTATTCGTCGCTAGAAAATGTTCTATTTGCGCTGCGTTTTCAGCGGCTAATATTGAACAGGTTGTATACAGGAGTTTACCGCCTACTTTTAATAAGGGCCAAAGCGCCAGCAGCAGTTTATTTTGTGCCTTCACCAAGGCATCAATATCACTGGCCTTACGCAGTGATTTAATATCAGGATGACGCCGAATGACTCCAGTTGCAGAACAGGGCGCATCCAGTAATATTCGGTCATACGGGATACCATCCCACCATTGTTCGGGTTGAGCCGCATCGGCAACAGTCAACTGAGCGTCTAAATGTAGGCGCTGTAAATTTTCCTGTATCCGGCCGGTGCGTTTTTCATCAATTTCCAGCGCTTGTAACTTACTTAATTGCGGTTGATGTTCTAATATATGGCAGGTTTTTCCACCGGGCGCGGCACAGGCATCCAGGACGCGCTGTGCGGGTGCCAGATCTAGCAAGTGGGTTGCCAACTGTGCGGCACCATCTTGAATGGCAACGACACCGGCCTGAAACCGGGGAAGCTGGTCTGTAGCAACCGCTTGTTTTAATACAATGCCCTCTGGCGCGACTTCATGAGGCTGGGCGGCCAGACCACATTGTTCCAACTCGGCTAAATAGTGGTCTCTATCTACCTGTAGTCGATTCACACGGAGCACCATGGGTGGACGCACATTATTTTGTGCCAATATCTGTTGCCATTGCTCCGGCCAGTCTCGTTTTATGCACCGCACCAACCATTTTGGGTGAGACCAACGACAATGTACTTGTTGATTAACTTGCTCAAGCAAGGCGTCTTGATCTCGTTGTGCTTGACGCAAAATGCCGTTAATTAGGCCTGATGCCCAGGGTTTATTGATTAATTTTACAGCGTTGACGGTTTGCGACACGGCGGCATGATCTGCGGTTCGCATATAAAATAACTGATATAAACCGACCAAGAGGATGCAATGTACATCGGCATCTTTTTCCTTTAATGGTTTGTTCAGTAACAAGGTCGCGACAGCGGTAAGTTGCAAGCGCCATCGCAAAGTACCGTAAGCTATTTCTTGAAGTAATGAAGCTTCTTTTGCATCGTCTAAAGAAGCCAGCATTTTCGGAATGACCCGGCTCAGGGATTGTCCATCCCAGCTGACCCGTTTAACGGCTAAAGCTGCCGCAACACGAGCGTTCATTTTGTTAACCCAGTAAAAAAACGACCGACTTCGATGACCCTGGCACGCAGCAAATCAGCAACGGAAACAGGTCGTTTCCCGGGCAATTGCACTTGTGTAATGCGCAATGTCCCTTCTCCTGTTGCAACATCAAGCCCTTGGTTTGTTACTGCAACAATGACGCCCGGAGCCGCTGACTGAGAAGATTCAATCTGCACCGCATGCCAAATCAAAAAAACTTGATTGGCTAGATTCGTTCGTGTGACAGGCCAGGGGTTGAATGCTCTGATTTTTCGTAGTAGTACTACGGCACTTAAAGACCAGTCCAGCCAGGCTTCTTCTTTGGTGATTTTTGCGGCGTAACAGCTCAGAGTTTCATCTTGTTTGGCGGGATGTTGCTGATTCGACTCGATCAATTGCAAGGCATCAAGAACCGCAGCACCCCCCAGGTGTGCCAGTTTGTCATGTAAACTTTGTCCCGTTTCATCATCGTTAATTACGCAGGCGCGACGTAGGAGCATCTCCCCGGTATCTAATCCGGCATCCATTTGAATAATGGTAATCCCTGTTTCATCGTCTCCGGCCATAATAGCTCGGTGAATGGGGGCGGCGCCACGCCATCTGGGTAACAATGAACCATGAATGTTAATGCAACCTTTTTCAGGAATAGACAAGACGTTGACCGGCAAAATAAGACCATAGGCAACGACCACCATGATGTCCGCATCATGCCGGTGTAGCTGTGTCACAACTTCAGGGTTTTTGAGGTTTTCAGGTTGATAAACAGCGAGATTTTTTTCTTCGGCCAGTAATTTCACAGCCCCTTTTTTTATTTTTCGTCCCCGTCCAGCAGGACGATCTGGTTGACAATACACCGCACAGATATCGTGACTTGATTTTACCAGTGCTGCCAAGGCAACAGCCGCAAAATCTGGCGTACCGGCAAAGATTATTTTCACGCTGTATTCCTTAAACTGTTTGTAACGGTTTAGCGCCGGTATGGTTCGTTCATCACGGCGTTGGTTTCGTGCTCGGTTGGCTACAAAGTACGCAAGCGCATTTTTTCCATTTTTTTTGTGATTCTATTTCGTTTAAATTTAGATAAATAATCCACAAATATTTTGCCGTCCAGATGGTCAATTTCATGTTGAATGCAGACAGACAAAAGATCGTCTGCATCCAGTTCAAATTTTTTTCCTTCTTTTGATAAAGCTTTAACGACCACGCGGTGTGCTCGTGGGACTTTTTCATATAAATTAGGCAGTGATAAACAACCTTCTTCTTGTACATCCATCCCTTCTTGCAAAATTATTTCGGGATTAATTAAACAAATAGGCTCGTTTTTCAGTTCCGAAGCGTCGATAACAATAATGCGCTCATGGACATTCACCTGGGGTGCAGCCAGTCCTACACCCGGCGCATAATACATGGTTGCAAACATATCATCCACCAAGGTGCGAACACGATCATCGATGTCAATCACGGGCGTTGATATTTTCCTCAATCGAGGGTCAGGAAAATGAAGTATTTGTAAAATAGCCACAGATTATCATCAAGTTAATTTAAATGGGGGCGATACAATGCTAGTAAGGTTTGAATGATACCGAATTTAGGGTGCTCATGGCCAGACCTAAAATGGATATAGATACGGAAATTTCTCTATTTCAGATCAGAAATGTACACGAAATAATGGCGCTCGATGAGGCGTGGGCAGAATGCGGAAGCGGTGCACAAAAATGCAGAAAATTCGTTTTTATTTGGGCTAAAAACCAGATGGGTCAATTATTCCGTGCATCTTTCTAAATCAGAGGACGACACTTCGATGGCGATATCAAAATACCTCGTTACGTTAGCAATACTCTTGTTTTTGAGCTTGGGTGCTCATGCAGAAACGATTAAAATCAAACCCGATGCGCCTGATCGCTATGTGGTTAAAAAAGGGGATACTCTTTGGCATATATCAGCACGTTTTCTAAAAACGCCTTGGTTATGGCCAGAAATATGGCAGGTTAATCCCGCGATCGGTAATCCGCATTTAATTTACCCTGGTGACATTATTTTCCTCAGTTATGATGCCGAAGGAAAGCCGGTACTTACGTTGCATCGAGGCAGCCCCACCGTTAAGCTCTCGCCGGAGGCGCGTCCATCCCGGATTGACGAGGCCATTTCGGTGATCCCGCTTGATGCGATTCAACAGTTTTTAACTAACAGTCGAGTGGTTAGCAAAGAAGAATATGATAACGCACCTTATATTGTCGCTTTTCAAAACGACCGCGTTATGGCCTCAACAACAGACAAAGCTTATGTGCGAGGTTTTTCTGATAAGACGAAACAAAGTAAATTTAGCGTTCTTCGGTTAGGAAAAGCCTTACGTAACCCAGGAAAAAACAAGGAAATTTTGGGCTATGAAACCATTGAAGTTGCTGGTGTTAGTTTTGATAAACCAGGTGACCCGGCCTCGTTCTTGATTTCTTATGTTGAAAGAGAGACCCTGGCTGGGGATCGCTTATTTCCGGTCATCAATGACTCTTTTTTACAAAGCTATTCACCTCATGCACCAAACCATAAAGCCAATGGGAAAATCATTGCGGTACTGGATGGGGTTTCACGAATTGGTCAATATCATGTGGTCGTCCTTAATGTTGGTGAAGACCAAGGTATGAAACTTGGCCATGTTCTAGGCATATTTCAGTCAGGTCGTCAGGTGCAAGATAAATTTACTGATAAAGCGGGTGGCGAAACCGTCACACTGCCAGATGAACATGCGGGACTGGTACTTGTTTTCCGTGTCTTTGAGAAAGTCAGTTATGCCTTAGTTATGCGCGCAGAACGAGATATCAAACTATACGACCGCGTTGCTAACCCTGAATAGGGGCAGTGGTATTTTCTTACAGCAATAAGGGGGAATGCCTCATAGAGGCATTCCCCGTTTTTTTCTATAATGCTTTTCTTTAACATCCGAAAGAACCTAAGAAATGCAATTGATCCAGCGCGACCGAAATTTTGCGATTAAAAAGCTTCGCTTTGTGCGCGCTTAAAACGCCTGTTTTTGATTTGTGTCTATCTGATTGATTAATTAAGTTATTTACAATGGTTTTTTTTGTCAGTGAAATGCAAGGCTTATTGTCTATATGTGTAAGAGATATTCGCTATGATTTTGAATGTTAGCTAAATGAAAGGGTTGAATATTATAATCAGCTTTTTTTGTGGCTTACACGCTTAATCTGTTACGCAGATCTTATTTATAAAAGGTTTTGTAAATATAAAATTCGTGTCATGCGCGGTAAGTTAACGAATGCGATTTAGAGAAGCTTTAAACAAGTTAGAGAGCAAGATGCGAGCAAGGCGAAAACAAATAAAAAAACAGAGTTTACCCAGAGTAAATGTGTTTTTTAAGATGAAAAGCAGATTCTCTCAAAATGAATGACCTCAACTATTGGTTAGCATTATTGCGTGCTCCGGGAATAGGGCCTGCAAACTTTCACAAATTACTTCAGTATTACAAAACACCCAAAGCACTTTTCGACTGTTCGGCCAGTCAACTCGCGGCATTGCCACTGCGAGCACCAACGTTGCGTTATCTGGCCCACCCGGATTGGAATGCAGTAGAGCGAGACTTACTCTGGAGCACACAAGATCATCATCATATCATTACCCTTCAAGACCCCTTATACCCTGCATTATTAAAAGAAATTCCGGGGGGTGGGCCTCCGTTATTGTTTATCGAGGGTGACATAAATAGCTTGAATCGACCACAAATTGCCATAGTCGGTAGTCGTAATCCAACCCCTTTGGGTCGAGAAATTGCCTACGACTTCGCCCAAAAATTGTGTTCCGCAGGTTATATTATTACCAGTGGTTTGGCCATAGGTATTGATGCAGCCGCTCATCGCGGTGCGTTGGATTGTTACGGTACAACTCTGGCTGTTGCGGCAACCGGCCTGGATCAAGTCTACCCCAAACGTCATGACCGATTGGCACAAAAAATAATCGAACAAGCGGGAGCTATTCTCTCTGAATTTCCGCTCGGCACCGCACCTCAACGGCCTCATTTTCCTCGTCGCAATCGTCTGATCAGCGGGCTCAGTAAAGGCACCTTGGTCGTTGAGGCGGCACTACGTAGCGGCTCACTGATCACCGCTCGCTTTGCCGTAGATCAAGGGCGTGAAGTCTTTGCTATTCCCGGAGCCATTACCAATCCATTAGCTCGCGGTTGCCACAATTTAATCAAAGAAGGTGCAAAATTGACAGAAACGGCCGATGATATATTTGAAGAGATAGGATCAATGCTAAGCACCTCCGTACTTGTTTCCTCATGGGAAGAAAATGAAGAAACAATAGAAACGTCTCTGAACCAAAAGGAGTGTGCTGTTTGGCGATCATTAGGGTATGATCCCGCTCGGATCGATACGATCATTGAGCGCAGTCAGCTCACAGCGCAGGTCGTTTCTTCTGCGCTAACGGACTTAGAGTTACGGGGTTATATCACATCAATTTCAGGTGGTCTATACGCCCGGAATGCGTTAAAAGGCAAAAAATGAAAGAAAATATAATAGATGTCCTGATGTATTTATTTGAACATTACATGGACAGTGAATTGGAAGTCGTCTCCGATCACGACTTATTAAAAAGTGAATTGATTGCTGCGGGGTTTACTCATAATGAAGTTGATAAAGCATTTGCCTGGTTAGATGGTTTGGCTTATTTAAAAGACCATCCGGAAGGGCAAATCATCACACACCATTCTATCCGGATTTTTACTGAACAAGAAAACCAGAAATTGAGTCTGGAATGTCGTGGTTTTTTAATGTTTTTGGAGCAAATCCAAGTTCTTAATTCAAAAAATAGAGAGCTGGTTATTGATCGGGTGATGGCTTTGGAGGGGGATCGCACCGAGCTAAGAGAGTTAAAATGGGTCATCTTAATGGTGCTTTTCAATCAGCCCGGGCATGAAGATGCCATAGCCTGGATTGAAGACCAGGTTTTTGATGAGACCATTGTCGCTGCTCATACCCATTAGCGGACTGTCCAAAAAACAACCCAACTGCAAGTGGCGAGCAAATAAAAACCCGGCTCGCTTGGCTTTTTTCCTGAGTTAATCTTTTGTTAACAATAAGTTACCTGTTTTGTCTTCTTTGTAGTATGCTGGTCGTGCAAAACTATTGTTTGACCAACTACCATTCAGTTTTGTAGAGTACCGCCACTTGCGCAAAATTACGCTTGGCGTCACACCGCCATACTTTGACGAAAGCTTCTGGAACAGCTGCTTTACGGAGCCAAACAGTCGCGTATCGAGAAACTGACTTACATAGATATATAGCATAAAATAATGGGAAAAAACCTAGTCGTAGTAGAGTCTCCCGCTAAGGGAAAAACCCTCAAAAAATACCTGGGGAAGGATTTTGAAATTCTGGCTTCGTATGGACATCTACGAGATTTGATTCCAAAGGAGGGTGCGGTTGATACCGAGAATGGCTTTAAGATGAAGTATGAAGTGATCGAACGCAACGCCAAACATCTTGATGCCATTATTAAATTGCTGAAAAAAAGCGACGCTCTGTATCTTGCAACGGATCCGGATAGAGAAGGAGAAGCTATTTCATGGCATCTGTACGAATTACTTAAAGATAAAAAAGTTCTTAAAGACAAACCCGTTTATCGGGTTATGTTCAATGAAATTACCAAAAAAGCGGTATTGGATGCCATAGCAAACCCCAGAGAACTTTCCATGCCAATGGTCGATGCGCAACAGACTCGGCGGGCGCTGGATTATTTGGTGGGTTTCAACCTTTCTCCTTTGTTGTGGAAAAAAATTCGACGGGGTCTCTCTGCAGGTCGAGTACAAAGCCCGGCGCTGCGCATGATTGTTGAACGAGAACTGGAGATTGAAGCTTTTGAGTCACAAGAATACTGGAGTATCATCAGCGACCTGAACAGTGAGGGGCAAGGTTTTCCAGCCCGGTTGACTCATTTGAACGGGGAAAAACTAAGCCAATTCAGTATCATTAACGAAGAGCAAGCGTCGGCGGCTAAAGCAACCCTGCTCAACGCCGCCAATGGCCAACTTACCGTCACCAAGATAGATAAAAAACAACGACGACGCAATCCGTCAGCACCCTTTACCACGTCAACGTTACAACAAGAAGCTTCGCGTAAATTAGGCTTCACCACCAAGCGGACAATGCGTGTTGCCCAACAACTCTATGAGGGTATCGACACTGGCAATGGCGCGGTTGGCCTGATTACTTATATGCGTACGGACTCGGTACACCTAGCCAATGAAGCGCTAGAAGAAATTCGCAACGTCATCCAGGAACGTTACGGTGCTGACCAAGTGCCTAAAGAGCCGCGCGGCTTTAAAACAAAAGCTAAAAATGCACAAGAAGCCCACGAGGCGATTCGCCCCTCTTCTGCCACGATTGATCCCGAATCGATTAAGGCCAACTTAACTGTTGAGCAATTTAAGCTTTATAGTTTGATCTGGAAACGAACCATCGCTTGTCAAATGATTCAAGCAACTTTTAATACCGTTGCGATCGATCTGGCTGCCGGTTCTGAAAAACAGTTGTTTAGAGCCAATGGCTCTATTATTGTCAAACCGGGATTCATGGCCGTTTATCGCGAAGATGTGGATGATGCCAAAAAAGGGGACGATGACAGCAACAAAATCTTGCCGCCTTTAGAGGTAAAGCAAGTCGTTCAACTACAAGAAATTATTACCGCACAGCACTTTACCGAGCCGCCGCCACGTTACACCGAGGCCAGCCTGGTGCGCGACCTGGAAGAACACGGCATTGGCCGACCTTCAACGTATGCCTCGATTATCGCCACCTTGCAAGACCGGGACTATGTAGAGCTTGAAAAGAAACGCTTCACACCCACGGACGTAGGTCGTGTCGTCAACAAGTTTTTAACCACTTATTTTCATCGTTATGTTGATTATAATTTTACCGCCAAGCTTGAAGATGATCTTGATGCGATTGCTCGTGGCGAAAAAAAATGGGTGCCACTCCTGACCTCATTTTGGGCGCCGTTTAAAGAGCTTATTGACCACACCGAAGAAAATGTCCAGCGTAAAGACGTTACGCAGGAAATGATGGACGAGAACTGCCCAAAATGTGATAAACAGCTCTCCATTCGTTTAGGTCGCCGAGGTCGTTTTATTGGTTGTAGTGGTTTTCCCGATTGTGATTACACCCGCAATATGGACGGTGATGAATCCTCAAATGAACCTGAAATCGTAGAAGGGCGCAGTTGTCCTGAGTGTGACTCTCAACTCATCATTCGCGCGGGTCGTTACGGTAAATTTATAGGCTGTAGCACTTACCCTAAATGCAAATTCATTGAACCATTGGAAAAGCCGGCGGATACGGAAGTGCTCTGTCCAACGTGTAAGGTCGGTACGATGCTGCAAAGGCGCTCTCGTTCGGGTAAGGTTTTTTATTCCTGTTCAAAATATCCGGATTGTAAATATGCGGTTTGGAATGAACCCCTGGCTGAACCTTGCCCTAACTGTAGCTGGCCCATGATTACGTTAAAAACAACAAAGCGTCGCGGCACCGAAAAAGCGTGCCCGCAAAAAGAATGCGGATTCACCGAAGAATATGACGCAAATGAAAAGGAAGAAAAAAAGTAACTGCTCAACGAGCAGTCAAAATGAGCAACCAAGGTAGCCGCGCTACCTTGGTTGCTTGGTTTTAAGTGCGGGTCATGAAGAATGAACCTACATTTTATTCTTGAATGGCCTCTTTTGGAATCAGGATGTAAAAACCATCGCTGGATTCTACCAGGATACGACCATGCCAATTGATGTCAGTAGCATTAATAAAGGTTGTGTTGACATTATTGACCACCAGCTCATTAATATCATGAGCTGAACCGTCACGCCAAATCACGGCTTTGCCACCAGAGCTTCCGACTATATCCCCTCCATCGGCAATAGCGCGGGCCGCGCTGATCTTTGAGCCATTTAGGTGAGGAAGCTGGGTCAAGCGACCAGATTTCCAGGAAACCGCATATTGACTGTGGCCCTTGCTGGCATAGCCCACGGTAATCGGGGCTCGGTTGTTGTTAATATCAAGAGCACGAGAGGTACCACCCAAGTCGGTATATGGGCGGATAACACGGGCAGACTTGCCCCATGAAAAAGCCTTATCAACGCCAGAAACCGGATAATAGCCTACGGCCGTTCCAAAATCATTTGCCTCTAAAGCATAGGTTTCCTGATTGTTATTGCCAATGACGTAGGTTACAGGCCCGTATTGATAGTTTCCTGTGTCACAATAACTGCACCAGAGAAAGCCATGATTTTTCTCATCGGCATTGGCCACTCCCGAACCAGCGATATAGGATGTCATTCGGTTATCCTGACCAACGCCATACGCGGCACTGCTTGAGAACACAGTGTCTATTGTTGATAATAGAACCGGGTTATTATAGGGCCATCGGACAGCATTATTATCCTGTTGGCCTATCATCACATGATTTGCGGTAATCGCATGTGCAACGCTTTCACTTCCTGAAAAATCTGAATCACTAAAATAGATATTACCGGGTGATCGATCATTCACGGTCATCCACACCGCATGAGCCTCTCCTGCCTGATTCACGGCCTGTCCAGAAACCTTGTCGTAATTGCTCAGTCCACCGAGCTGGGTTAACCGTTCATTGATGTTAAACCCGCCGCCTCCGTAGGCATGACGAAGCTCAATGGCCACATAAGACAGTGTTTCAACTTTGTGATTACAGCTTAGACCATAAGACAAAGTGTATTGCTGATGGGGACAAGCTTCAGCGGGTGTTAACGCATTCGAGTCCTGTACAAGTGGTTCTCTGGTATTGCAATCAAGCCGAACCCCATTTTGCGTGCAGGTTCTAGTATTGGTCTGCGTGTTGGTGTTGGT
>VAPM010212478.1_pt1 | contig 14426 bp, 9 predicted proteins | sample 3395091 | NCBI WGS metagenome assembly VAPM01 (sample SAMN08290445, study PRJNA428436) | hydrothermal vent metagenome | isolation source: Deep-sea hydrothermal vent chimney 3 | place: Pacific Ocean: Juan De Fuca Ridge | reverse complement strand
TCATGCGTAATGAATCATTTCTTACTAAGTCAAGTAACATATTTTTTAAAATTTCTGTGTTATTTTGAGGAACGAGAAACCCATTGCAGCCGTGTTCAATCATATTTTTAATACCAGGAACATCACTGCCTACAACCGCCAAACTTGAAGCCATTGCCTCTATAAGACTGATTGGCAATCCTTCCGTCTTAGAAGTTAGACAAAAAACATCCATCACGGACAATAATTCTGGAATATCAGCTCGATAACCTAACATAATGACTTTATTATTGAGATCATGTATCTCAATAAAATTCTTTATTTCTTTTTCGGTGTTCTCGGGGTCATCTTTAAAACCTTGACCGATAAGCATTAACTTGGCCTTATCATATTCTTCCGCCAGCTCTTTAAAGGCATTAAGGAGAAATATATGGTTTTTCACCTTTTTAAGGTTGGCTACAATTCCAATAATTTTATCGTCAGGCCTGAACCCAAGTTTTTCTTTTATAGTTAATTTGTTTTCAATAGTTGAAAATTTTTTAAGATTAACGCCATTTTCTATTGTTTCAAGCCTTGATGGCAGAATAAAAAATTTTCTCTGTAGACAGTCAGAAATAGCAGAACTAACGCCCACGGTTCTATCCACACATCTTAATAGTCCCGTACCTAACAATTGCCACTTTTTAGATATTGCCTCTACCTCCCACTCTGAATGCTCGGTATAGATGAGCTTGGCGTGTCTTTTCACTTTACAGCCATAAAACGAATAAACCATCGACATGAAATGATGGGCGTTGACTACGTGAATATTATTCTCAGTCAAGATTGCTGCAAGGTGCCGCATGGTATTAAAATCAAAGCGTTTACTCTTCGGTACATGAAATAACGGAATATTTAGAGCGGCAAATTCTTCTAATACAGTATCGCCAAAGAACCATGCGACGGAGGGGGAGAAGCGGTTACGGTCAAGATTTCTTATAAGATTAAGAACTAACTGCTCAGAACCTCCCAGCGCCATTTGGATTATTACAAATAACACATTAACTTTCTGCATGATATTTATCTGGCTGTGATTTATTGATCAACAAATACTCATTATAAGTGTCGTTTAGTCCTCACCCATTTGCCCCTCCCCTTCCCCAAAAAGGACAAAATGTCAATGCTCATTTTCCAAATCAGAAAAATCGGGGCGATAAATATCGACATAAAACTCTTCAATTTGTTTCTTGTATAAAATACTGCGGATGTAAAAATCAGTACCTGGCATAATATGAGGATAGCAAACCAATTAACCCAAAAGATATTTTTATAAATAATGAAAAATAGGAATGAAAAAATAAGCCCTAACGCCGTAAGATTTATTGCCAGCGAGGGGTTTGGAAAAATAAGTGGAAGAGAGGCATCAAATTTCAATAGATTTTTTTCAATTAAACCCTGCCAAAAAAGTCCTATGCCATATTGTTTTAACACTGCGAATCTACCACTTGACCAGCGCATACGCTGAGGTGTTGCCTGTTTTAATGAAGTCGATTCTTGATGATAGACACGGACATCCTGGGCAAAAGCAATCCGTTCACCTTTATTGATTATTTTTGCATAATATTCCCAGTCTTCGCCAATAGAGAAGGCGTTCCAGCCATATTTGTCAATAATTTCTCTATGAAAACACATGCCGTTACCCATTAGATGGGAGGACAGACCTAATTTTTCTTTAGCTGGTTCCATAATATCATTTTCAAGTGTTCGTGCCACATCCATCAATAATGTAAACCAACTATCTTCAGGGTTAGCCAGAGCATTGTTACATTGTAAAATTTTCGTCCCTCTGAAGATATGCTGATTAAGAGTGAGTAACCCATCCCTGGCAAGAACACTATCTGCATCTATAATGAATAAGGCATCGTAATTAAAATCCGACATATTATCCAAAGCATATTTAATCGCATATCCTTTGCCAAAATCTTTAGCCGATTTCCTTACCAGTATTTCGACGTTATCACCTGAAACACAATTTGCAGTATCATCAGTACAATTGTCGGCAACAACTATAAGTTTAAACAAGTCCGAAGAATAATTCTGTCTGGCGAAACTGTCTAATATCCTTTTTATGAAAAGTTCTTCATTGTGAGCTGGAATAACAACTAAAAACATAGCCTCTTTCTCATAGTCGATTTTATCATTTGGCTTAACTATAATATTAACAATCAATAAAAAAACATTATATGCAACATATAATGATAAATAGAAAACTAAAACAAATAATACAAAATTTAAAAATAAAAATATCATGTCTTCACTTAATTGTTAATTCCATGTAGAGCTGCTCTATAGCCTTAATCCAGTTCTTTAAACTATATCTTTCTTTTATAGACTTTCGGGCGCCATTTGACAGCTTTTCCTGTAACTTTTTGCTATTTAATAATTTTAAAATTGAAGCGGCTAATTCGGAATCATTCGATGGTGGGATAAGGATACCATTCTCCTCATTATTAATAACCTTCGGAATTCCACCAACATGAGTAGCAACAACAGGTATACCATATGACATGGCCTCCAGCAGAGCCATTGGAGTACCTTCAGTAAGCGATGGGAGGACAAATATATTTAAGGCAGGCAATAAGTTAACCACATGTTTTTGAAAACCCGTAAATATTGTAAATTCTTGCAAACCAAGGTTTCGTGTTATTGTTTCTAATTCCAACTTTTGTGGGCCATCACCGATTAGCAAAAACTTTACTTTCAATCCGTTTTTAAGTAGCTCTTTTCCTGCTGCAAGAAGATACTTCACACCTTTCTCTTCACTTAATCTGCCTACATATCCGATAACAATATCATCGTCATTAAAATCAAACCTTTTCCTTACCGAGAACCGCTTCTCAAGAAACTCTTCTTGTGTCAATTTTGGCAATTCAACTGCGTTACCAATGGTTAAAACCTTACTTTCAGGAACACCGAGAGAAACCAGTTTCTCTTTAAGATCAGTCGCAACAGATATAATTTTACTACTAAACTTTAATAGAAAAATGTCAATTTTATTATAAGACCTTAATTTTCTATCATTTTGGATAAAACCATGACATGTTGCCACTAATGGAATATGAAAAAATTTAGAAAGTGGTACCCCGAGTATATCTGCAAAATAGCCGTTGGTATGAACAAGATCAAAATTTCCTTGTTTTAAAATTAAAAATAATCTTTGGTAACAACGAATAATTCTGAAATAATCCCTTCCTTTATTTGAAGGTTTTATTGCGACAGGAATAGTAAGATAATTTATCTTATGTTTTTCAATTTCTTGTATAAAAAAATTTCCCCTCTCCCAAGGACGAATTAACAAAATTGGTACTATTTCAAACTGGTCGGTGTTAAAATTTCTTAAAAAATTTAAGCTTACCTTTTCGGCTCCTCCAAAATCAACAGGAGTCAGGGCATAAGCGACTTTTATTTTTCGTTTTCCTGATATATTGCTCACTTCCAAATACCCTTTAACGAATCATGGACTGAGGGGGCCATGGATCTGTTCATTAGAATTTTTTTTAAGGCATCAAAAGACCAAACCATAAAGGGGAAAGGGTCATTTAAACTTAGATCATCAAAGAAAATATTTTTATCTCCGGGGAAAAAATAATTTTTCAAAAATTTTAATTTAGCATCCGAGCGTTTTAAAGATGGATAAAATGTTCTCAGATCTCCTCCAACCCAGCGAGACTTAACACCTTCTTGAAAAGAAGAAACCGGTGCGACATCACCATCCTTTGCAATTTTATAGACAAGAAATGGAAAATTCACTCCTGCGGCAATTCCCTGAGCAAGAGACCCCCAGAACCTGGGATTAACATCAATGAGGTATGGAATTTTGGTTTGTCTATCAATAATGAAATCAGCTTGACAGATACCATGCCAGTTGAGGGTCTTAAGCAGCTCTTGAAAATAATCTTCTGCTTCAGGCTTCTTAATACTTACACGTAATGTAGCCTGACCAGCCTTAACCGGATATTCTCGTAATTGTTGATAGGTTACTTTTGCTCTGAATTCTCCTTGTCTGAAGAGCATTGCGGTACAATAGGTATCTCCAATAATCTTTTCCTGAACGAAAAAACGACTCCATGGCAGGTCATTGCATTCAGAGTAATGTAAAAGTTTTTTTAATTCTTCGGCAGAGTCAACCTGGGTAATTGCCCATCCTCCCCCCCCCTGTTTGGGTTTGATCAGGACAGGAAAGCGTAACTCCATCATTAATTGTATATCATTCTGAAGTTCAATGGCAGAAAAACTTTGAGGAACAGGAATACCAAGTTCGGCCGCAATGGGGTTCCACTGGTCTTTGTTATGAGCAGTGAGAATCTGTTGATAATCTGGCAAGACCAAATTCACATGTTTTGATAATAGATCTTTATATTTTGCGATAAGAAAAGTTTCTTCAAACACAGGGATAAGCACGTCTGCTTTCAACTGAATACTTTTTTCAATGAGACAGTCAATGAAGCCCTGCTGATCACTATATGGCGAGGGATAAATAAATTTGCCTTTTGAGTAACGAGAGGCAAAAGTCATGGCTGGGGAAACAAAATCGGCGGAATAAACAGGAACGCTCTTTTGCCCCAAGCTTCTGGTAATATTGTAAGCAATCCTATTTTTTGCGTTTGTTACGATAACAGGCATGTTTTTTCAGTTATAGATACAATCAGTATTGATCCAATTCCGTGAGATATTCAAAAGTTTCCGGTTTTCTTAGAATCTCAATTTGGCCATCATTAATGCTGATAATACCGGGCCGTGGAAAGGCAAAGGTAGAGGAATACGATGAAAAATATGCTCCCGCATCCATAATAGCCAGGATGTCTCCTGGTTGCGATTCCGGCAAATAACAATTTTTTGCCAACCAATCTGCTGAGGTACATATCCTTCCCATGACCTGGTAATTCGTATCCATCTCAGAGAGTAGCCTGTTTGCGACAAATATCTCATGAAATTCAAATTCAGCGGGGAAGGTCATTGATAAGCGACCAGTATCTGTGATGAGGTACTGGGTACCATCAGGTTTTTTCTTCTTTGCCAAAACTTTTGCCAATAATACCTCAGATCTACTGGTCACAAAGCGCCCAGGCTCAATCAAAAGTTTAGGGGGCTTAAGATTTAATTCCTCACATGATTTCTTAATAGATATTGCTATCTCTCCAATAAAAGCATCTATAGGTTGAAACTCAGATGGTATTGCTGGTTTTGGTAGACAACCAAAGGTTCGATACAGACCATATTCAATACCTGTCATATTTTTTGTTGTGGGAACACCATACCCCCCACCTATATCAAGGTATTCAACCTCAAGGTTTAGTTCTCGTTTTAATGTACTGATAAAATTGAGAGCAAGGCGGGCATATGTTTTATGGGTGTATGAATTTTTAGCATTACTGGTGACACTGAAATGAATGCAATTAAAATCAAGCAATTCAGAGTTAGAGGCTATTTCCCTACAAACTTCCATCGCCTCACCGGTATCAATACTCAAGCCGAACTGAGATTTGTTCGACAATCCTAATCGTATGCCGATCCGGGCCTTTCGCCCAACCTTTTCGGCGGCCCGAGAAATTCGTTTCACTTCTTCACGATGGTCGATATTGATTGCCAGGATATCCATCTCAATTGCGCGGCACAAACTTTCATCAGTCTTATCAACGCCATTATAAACGATCATTTCGCCAGGAACTTGTAATTGCTTCGCTACCCACAACTCGTAGGGAGAGATGACCTCCGCCCCAATCCCTGAACTGTGTATTGCTTTTAAGATTCCTGGCACACAATTGGTCTTATACGAATAGAGCACTTTTGAACCTGCAGGGGCCTGGGTCAGAGCCTGCATAATTGCCCTGGCATCCTTTATGAGCCTTTTATGGTTGACAACCAGCAAAGGCGAACCATATTGATGAACCAACTCTACGGAATCTGCATTGGCAATTAACAAATTGCCGGATGGACTTACATCACAGTCCCAGAGATCAAGATCACGTAACGGGCTTGCCATCTGCCATTGTCGTGATTTTTTAATAAGTGCTTTTGAGACTGTTTTTAGAATAGAGTTAATAAGACTCATTGTATTCTCTCAAGTTATAGATAAAATTTTTGATAGCTATAATTCCCATATTCCCTTCACTATAACTGGAAACGAATGGAATTTATGTCCCGTTCACTCCCTCTTGTTCATAAAAATTTCGCAATACAGCAGATACTGCAAAATAGAAAGTAAAGATCAAAGAATATCCTTGAGTAAGAAAAAAGGCAGATGTCATTGAACCGCAGAATCCGACTAAGCTAATCCCAGGGATATTTGCATCTTCTGTCAAAAACGCCCCAGCTTTTTTACGTTTTGAGAGTTTCTGGAAATTAAGTAAACTGGCGATAATCAATGATAAAAATACCCACAATCCTATAAAGCCTGTTTCTGCGAGAACTTGCAAGTAAGAATTATGGGGGGCCTGCCATTTGGGGATTTCTTGGTCGGCGCCTCTCTGCTCACCAATGGCCTGAGAGAAACAAATAACCCCTACGCCAGTAAGGGGATTGGATATTGATAAACTAAGTCCACGTTTCCAGATTTCCATTCTGCCAGTTTCACTAGTCATGTTATAATCAGATGATAAATCAGTAATAGTTTGTAGTCTGGTTATATCAATTTTATTAGCATATATTGAGACTGTAAATACTGCAATCAAGCATAACAATATTTTGATACTTTTTCTTTCAATAACAATTTTAGAAAACAGGATATAAAAAAGAGCAACCAGAAGGCCCAGCAGTCCTCCCCTTGAGCCAGTTAATAAAATGACAATCAGGGATAAAAGAATCCCTGTTGTTGATATAATTTTATTAACTATGGGTTCAGCTTTTCGGATGAAGATAAGAAAGAATGGCAAAAATGAGACAAGAAAGTATGCAAGATCATTTGGGTCATACATAGTGCCTGGATAAAATCTTCCATCACGGAATTCTCCATGTGTCAAACTCATTCCCGCCAGAAAAACAACAGCTAAACAAACAACGAATAATACTTTTTTTAATTTTTTTATTGATTGTACATTAACAACAAGTAAAAAGAAAAACAGGACATTGGCAAGATATTTGAAAAACACAAAATTAAATGCAGCTCGGCGGTAATACGCAAAGGGAATCCCAAAAATCATAATAAAAAAGAACAAAAGATAAAGCTTACTTTCTTTAAATTTAATAGATTCTGTAAATGAAAAATGCCTGTTGTTAAAAATTGCTAAAAATAGGGCTACAAGGGTAAACAGCAAAGCTAATCTTAATGAATTAAGGAATGGGAAAAAATCCTGTGGTCGTCCGAATTGAATAAAAACTAATAATAGAAATATGTTAAACGTCATGATATTCAAGCACCTTTATCATATGCGGTAGTCACTAAAAGCGTTGACAGTTAGCCTTCCGATTTCGTTTTTTCTATGCTGCCTCTTAACTCACAAATTTATGATCATGGAGGTGCTTTTCACATAACTGCAGACTTTCCTTGAAAGTGCCCATAGGTGTCCGGCCTTTGCAGTTATCCCATTTTGTTTGTGGATGTCTTGCCTTCGTTTGCGTGTGCTCAATTTCATTGAGATAGAGAAAGAGCTAGAAGGGATAGTGTTCAACGCAACCAGTACCCTGTCCCTCGGTCATTCAAGACCTCCTTAGCAAAGGGATATTGAATGAGTCGAAAAAAGGGCAAGGCCAGATCGTTGAGCAGATTTGCTGCGGTGACGGCAGTCTTATCTGTATATAGTTTGGCAAAACCAACGTTGGAATAGGTATCAATACCGGTCTAGTGGTAGATTTTGCCAATGCCCTTGATCCAGCCAACATAAAATGTATCTTGTGCCAACAGGAAACCAGGGTCAGACCTCCTGTTATGTTGAGCTTAGCATAACAGGAGGTCTGACCCTGTTAACTTTGATTATCTTGCTGATTCTCAGCGAGAAACTTCTATCTGCAATATTGAAAATTGCAGTAAATTCAGGAGTACTTGATAAGTGCTAAAATGCAGCACATGAGTAATTTGTGCCGGTAATTTAAGCAGTTATGCAATTAGGGCTTTGATTAATCAATCCTCTTCTTCCAAGCGGAGATATAATAGTTTGCCGTTGAAAAGATATGCTGACAATTTCTAAGATTAAGGTATTGCAAAATTGATGCTAATAACAATGTATTTCCGCTTAAAATTTTTGACGGATAAGACCCCTTAAAATATCTCTTAATAAAGGATATGGCCATTTCTTTCTGCCTTAATATTTGTTTTCTATCTTTGAAAGCGGGCTTTGCCCATTGATAATGCAGGTCTTGTGAGAAAGAAACTGGACAAGGCTTGTGACCGGGATAAGTTTGCCAAGGTACAGAACGGGCGTATTCTGGAAACATATTGAACCAGTCCATATAGAATTCATGACAAAGGCAGTATGATATTGGTAATGCAAAAACGCTTTCCAGAAAAAAACTGTCAAAAAACGGGAGATGGAATCCAATATTATGCATATCTAAATTTTCAAAATGCTGATCTAAATGTCTCCGCTGGTCATTTACCATTAAAAATAAATGAAGAGATCTTAGAATATTAGAACAATTAATCCTGCCAATCTCATCTTTAATCCCATTAAAAACTAAATTTTTAATTTTATTTCGAATAGTCGCCTTTAATATTCTATATGGGAAATAGAAGCCGCTTCTTTCAATGTAAGCAGAAATCATTTCATTAACTGTTCCGTTTATGCCCGCCTCCGCAATCTCTTTATCAAGATAAACAAAACCCACGCCTACACTCCCCCCATCGCCAGACCAAACAAACTGAGGCTTTTGGGGGAAAGCTTTTCTTTTTTTACTTTTATCTTTACAGGCATCTGCAATCATTTGTGACCAGTCAGCCCCGGGCTGAAAATCATATTCAGTATAATTGAGGTTTAATTTGTCAGCAAATTGAGAGGCAAACAAACGATCTTGTGATGCTGGAGGAGAAAAATTAAAGGCATGAACATTGCGGCCTTGGTCGTATAAGGCAGTCGCAACACATCTTGAATCAAGCCCTCCGCTTAGAAATGAAATAGCATCAGTCTCATCTTCTAATCTCAATGACACAGCGTCTTGAAATTGATGATATGAATTATTGACCTGTTCTTTAATATTCTGACTGTTAACTTCCTCTATGGTTGACCAATCCCAGTATTGAGTAACTTCTTTAAAACCAGCCATAAATTCAATAACTTCTGCTGCACCAATTCTTTTTATATTGGTATAAGATGTACGTTTTGCGAGAGGATACCCAAAAACAGCTTTTTCAGATATTCCTCTAATGTCTAACGTCCTGGAAAGAAATGGGTAATTCTCAAGTACACGAAATGCAGATGAAAACACTAACTTTTTTTTATCAAAAAAATAGTATAAAGGGCGAATGCCTAATTTATCTGTTAACAGAAAGAAATGGTTATTTTTTTTATTGTAATGGATTGCTAAAAAAACGCCCCGGGTATTGTTTTTTAATATATCCCAATCTTTTTTTTGGAATAAATCATGCAAAACATAAAGTTGTTTGTCTGTCTCGGAATAAATGGACTTTTGGCAATTTTCAAAATATGGATTACCTGCTAAAAATGTCATCGAATCTTCAGTCTGATAGCTGTAACACTGAAAATCATTTTTATAGAAAGATGCTACTGATATAAAACAATTTTTCTCGCCAAAATCATGAATGTCTCCCTCGTTGTTTCTTGACAAAAGAGATTTTAAAACCTGCCGCTCTTCCTGCTTAACAACATTACCTTTGTTGAAATTTATAATACCAGCAATTACAATCATTAAACCGCCCTATATTTTGTTAGCTTGCAATCTTTTGTCGCGAATAAAAGAAATAAGATCTTTAATTGTTTTATAGTCAACCACCAAAACAAACAGCGTAAACGACACAACACCAGTAATCACCGTCCCTATGAGCCGATATATTTGTATCCAAGTCATCGTGGAAAAATTATTCGCATGGGAATCAAATAAATACTGAAATAAATAAATGGCCAATGACATACACACCATATTAAGTACAATACGATTTAGGTTTGATAAGTAATCTATCAGAGAAAAACCTGTTACCTTAGCGACATTAATCAGGCAGATTGTGAAAAGAACAGGATAAAATAAAACCCATGAATATGCCAATCCTGCAATTCCATATTGCACTCCTATTGAAAAAGCTAAAGTCGCAAGGACTGAACCAATGGCCATATTTTTAACGCCAACATCAGCACGACGGATTGAATTTAGTAATGGTGAATACAGAGTCGCTAAACAGCGTAAAGGGAAAACCAGCACAAAGGCTTTAAATATCAAGGTCATTGCGACCCATTTTTCACCTAAAACAATATGTATCAAATCATCTGCGGTCCAAAAGAAACCAACAAAAATTGGAAAAGAGATATAAGCCAGATATTTCAAGATGGTAAAGAACAAGGCCTTTCTTTCTGGCGCATCGTCAATTTTTGAAAATGCGGGTAGAGCAACTGGATTAATTATTGTTGTAATTTTTTCAATAGGGAGTGAGGCTAACTGAAAGGCCATTGAATAAACCCCGTAAGCATTCTTGCCGAGAAACTTTGAAGCAAGCCAAAAATCACAATTTGAATAATACCACCATAAATATCGTTCTAATGTTATAGTTCCGCCGAATTTTAGGTGATCCAGCGTTTCTTTTGGACGAAAAATAAATTGTGGCAAAAAAGGCTCGTATATAACTAACATTAAAAATCTGACAATAACGATAGCCAGTGTCCCTAAAATTAGACTATATGGCCCCATTCCATAATAGGCGAGGATAATTGAAACAATACTGCCGGAAAGAGCCGCAATAGAGAGGACAATACCATACTCTTTAAATCTCATGTCCTTTTGTAATAGCGCACTTGGAATTTGCGACAGCGAACTAAAGAAAAAAGTTATAGATGAAAGCCGAATCAAATTTAATAGCCCTGGCTCACCCCAGAATTTGCATCCCAAGGGGGCCAAAGCATAAATCAAACCTGAAAATGAAATGCCCAGAATTACAAACTGCCAGAATAATGTTGATAGTTCCTTATGCGATACATCTTTTTTTTGGATGATTGAAGCATTAAGGCCAAAATCACCGACAAGTGTAATGACCCCGATAAGAAGATCGGCCATTCCCACTAAGCCATAATCTGCGGGTACTAACAAACGGGCAATCACTATCGTGGCAGTCCATGTGCCAAGTTGGGTGACAGTTTTGCTGATTCCCATCCAGGCAACTCCGTTGACGAAGCTAGTTTTTGCCCCCTTCTTCGTGCTTTTCATTGAGCAATTTCTTGATGACCTGAAAGCGAGACAAATAGCTTAATCATTTCTAAAGATAATTTTTCTCGAGAAAATGAATCCAGAAAAGAACTAATCTCGTTAGACTTGAAAGCATTTTCATGCATGGACATAGCGCTTAATATGCAATGTGAGATAGATATCGCGGAATTATCACTTACAACATAGGAACTATGGCTATATTCTCTTACGATTTTTTCAACTTCCCCCACAGGCACAGTGGCCAAAAGGGGGATGTTCAATGCAATTCCCTCAAATAGCTTTGTACTTATCATTGGCTGGGTAATCCGCAGAAGCTGTAAGTGAGAGCGCTTTATTTCTTTAAGAATTTCGGTATATGGTATCCTTGATTTGACATGAACTAACTCAACAATATTATAACGTATTAATGCATCTTTGATGTATTCAATATCCCCTCCGTAAAAAAGGAATTGAAAATTGTCGGAGTTGATCTTCCCATTTTGTTTGAGTATCCCTAACCCCTCAAAAAAATAGTTGAATTCAATATCATAATAGAAATTACCAGTATAGATAATTGTAAATTTAGGGAATTTTATCTGCTCTTTAATATTGTCAAATAAATGGTGATCAAATCCATTATAGACTGTGTGAATCTTATTTCTGAGACCGGGAAATTGCTCAACGTATAGTTCTTTTGTTTCCTCTGAGGTCACGGTAAACAAGTCGCAGGATTTTAGGATAGTGCCAGCTATCCATCTATTAATGGGTTTGCGAAACCATACTTGTTTAAATGCCTGTTGATATCTACTGATATCAAGGCCATATGGATCACGGTAATCTATAACCAAGGTCTTACCGGTTATTTTTTTCAAACACCATCCAATTATACCGGCGCTGAAAGGAGAGCAGGAAACATAAATAATATCTATTCTCTCCCGCCTGATAATCTTGAGGCCGGAGACTATCGCAGGGAGAAGCCAGCCGATGAATAGGTCGGGTATACAGAATACATCATAAAAATAATTATGTTGCAGTTTGACACCGATAAGTGCAAAAAATCGGCTAACCAATCCATTTACTTTGCCAAAAAATTTATAAATGTTAAACAGCGAGTATGTATAAGTTACGGGAATATTCTCAGGTGGTCTATCATCACCAAGAGAACAATACGTTTTGTCCGGGTTCTTAACGCTCAATACATGAGGTTTCCAGCCAGCCTTTTTCCAATATTTTGAAAAGGCAACACTACGCTTACAGCCAACATCAGACAGCGGCGGGTAGTAGTAGCATATCATAAGGATTTTTTTCTCTATAGTATCTATCACGCCTATTCAGTGCCATATTCCACGAGTATCAATAACTATCTTTTGCTGTAATTTTTCACGATCAATTTCACAAAACTGCTTATGGTCAACCAGCAGAACAATAATGTCAGCCAGTTCAAGGGCTTCGTCTAAACTGGTCATTTGCACTGATTTGTTTGATAAACTATCAGGAAGGGCCTGAATGAATGGTTCCACAGCCAAGACTGCACCGCAATTTTTATCAGCCAAGTCCAAGACAATTGCCAAGGCCGGACTTTCTCGGAGGTCATCAATATTAGCTTTAAATGTAAGGCCCAGACAAGCAATGACTGGGTTTTTAAATTTATCAGCAGCCTTTATTACTTTCTGAACAACAAAATGAGGTTTACTCTCATTAACCCGTCTTGCGGTGGCAATTAGTTTTGCTCGTTCTGGAGATGCTGAAACAATGAACCATGGATCAACTGCGATACAATGTCCGCCAACTCCTGGCCCTGGCTTAAGAATATTGACCCGAGGGTGTCGATTGGCAAACTCAATAAGTGACCAGACATTTATGTCAAGATCATCACATATAAGAGAAAGTTCATTAGCAAAAGCGATATTGACATCTCTGTAGGCATTCTCCACGAGTTTTGTCATTTCAGCTGTCTTGTCATTAGTTAAAAACATTTCTCCCCGAACAAAAGTACTGTAGAGTTCAGCGGCTTGCTTTGCGCATTCTGGGGTATAACCACCGAGAACTCTGTCGTTCTCAACAAGTTCACGAATAATTTTCCCTGGCAAAACCCGTTCAGGACAGTGTACAAAGTAGAGATCACCAGGAGTGACACGATCTTTACCGATAGTCAAATCGTTCCGTAGAGAGGAAATAGATGAAATGATTTTTTCAATAGTTCCTACCGGTGATGTGGATTCAAGAATAATCAGGTTCCCTTTCTCGAGAACCGGCGCAATAGTCTTTACGGCAGATAAAATATACGTTGTATCAGGAGTTTTATTGTCTTTGATTGGGGTGGGGACGGAAATGATAAATGCATCGGCAGGCTCCGGCTTTGTTGTCGCTCTTAGCTTTCCAGCATTTACTGCGCCCTTAACAAGAACATCGAGATCCGGCTCAACAATATGAATTTCCCCGTTATTAACAGTGTCGACAACCTGCGGTGATACTTCAAGTCCAATAACATCAAGTCCACGGGTAGCTAAAGTAGCGGCTGTCGGCAAACCAATGTAGCCCAGCCCGACCACGCAAACAGTTTTAAAGTGATGCTTCATTGATTAGCTCCTTGACTATTCTACCCGTTGCCTTACCATCTCCATATGGATTATAAGATTGGGCCATTCTGTCATATTCATGTTTATTCTGGATGAGGGTTTCTGCCTCTTGGATAATTTTTTCTGTATTTGTTCCTACCAGTTTTACGGTTCCCGCTTCAACCGCCTCAGGCCTTTCGGTAGTATCCCTCATCACAAGCACTGGTTTTCCAAGGGATGGAGCCTCTTCTTGAATGCCGCCGGAATCAGTAATAATAAAATAAGATTGATCCATTAAATATACAAAAGGGAGGTACTCTTGTGGGGGAAGAAGGGTGATGTTATCATATTTAGCTAATATTCTGTTAACAGGCTCTTGCACATGCGGATTAAGATGAACCGGATATACAATTTGAACTGTATTGTTTTCTGCAAGCATGGAAAGGGCATAACAGATATCTTCAAAACCTTGGCCAAAATTTTCACGTCTATGGCCTGTTACAAGGATTAGTTTTTTACTATGATTTAAAAAATCAAATTTTTGAATTAGAAAATCCTTCAGGTTTAAAT
>VAPM010045836.1_pt1 | contig 14444 bp, 9 predicted proteins | sample 3395091 | NCBI WGS metagenome assembly VAPM01 (sample SAMN08290445, study PRJNA428436) | hydrothermal vent metagenome | isolation source: Deep-sea hydrothermal vent chimney 3 | place: Pacific Ocean: Juan De Fuca Ridge | reverse complement strand
GCTCGCCGAGCGCCTCGGCGTCGATCACCTGGAGCTGCGCAATCTGCGCCGCCGGCGTGCGGACTGGCCGTGCAAGGACCTCTACGTGACCTTCCGCAAGGAGATCGATCCGGACCCCGAGGTCAATCTCGCGGCGGTGCCGCGCAAGCAGCGCGCGATGATTCGCAAGGGGATCAAGGCGGGGCTGGAAGGGCGCATCGATGCGGATACGGACACCGTCTACGACGTCTATTCCGAGAGCGTGCGCAACCTGGGCACGCCGGTCTTTTCCCGGCGTTACTTCCGCGTCCTGAAGGAGGTGTTCGGCGAACGTTGCGAGGCGCTCACGGTCACTCGCGGGGGCCGGCCGGTTGCGGGTGTATTGAGCTTCTATTTTCGCGACGAGGTGATCCCTTATTACGGGGGCGGCACGGCGGCGGCGCGTGCGTTCGCCGGCAACGATTTTCTCTACTGGGAGCTGATGCGCCGGGCCTGTGCGCGCGGTTGCCGCGTATTCGACTTCGGGCGCAGCAAGCGCGACGTCGGCTCTTACCGCTTCAAGAAGCATTGGGGCTTCGAGCCGCGGCCCCTGTCCTACGAATATCACCTGGTGCGCGCGCGAGAGGTGCCGGACGTGAATCCGCTCAACCCCAAGTACCGGCTGTTCATCGAGGCCTGGAAGCGCCTGCCGCTGGGCCTGAGCCGTCGGCTGGGACCGCCGATCGCTCGCAACCTGGGATGATCCGCCCGGATGATGTGCTTGGAACGGCAGACCTGAAATGATGCGTCGTGGATGACATGGAAGAGCTCCTGTTCCTGGCGCACCGTATCCCCTATCCGCCGAACAAGGGCGACAAGGTCCGTTCGTTCCATATCCTCAAGGCCCTCGCCGGGCGCTATCGCGTGCGCCTGGGGGCCTTCGTGGACGATCCCGCCGATCTTCGCCACGCGGACAAGCTCGCCCGCTACTGCGTGGAGGTGCACCTGTTGCGGCTGCGCCCGTCGGCGGCGCGGTTGCGCAGTCTGAGCGGCATGGTGACGGGACGCCCGCTGACGCTGCCCTACTTCCACGATCGCGCAATGCGCGCGTGGGTCCGGGCGCGGCTCGCGTCGGGCGCGATCCGTCGCGTGCTGGTGTACTCCTCGGCGATGGCGCAGTACGTGGAGGGGGCCGTTGCGCCGCTGCGCCGGGTGGTGGATCTGGTCGACGTCGATTCGGACAAGTGGCGTCAATACGCGCAGCGCGCGCGCTGGCCGATGAGCGCCGTGTACCGGCGCGAGGCGCGACGACTGCTCGCCTACGATCGATGCATCGACGCCGCCTTCGATGCGACCGTGCTGGTGAGCGGTGCGGAGGCGGCGTTGTTTCGAGGTCTCGCGCCCGAGGCGGCGGCCCGCGTGCATGCCGTCGAAAACGGCGTCGACGCCCGGTTCTTCTCTCCGGAACGCGCCTATCCGGATCCGTACGGGCCCGACGGCCCGGCGCTCGCGTTCACCGGGGCCATGGACTATCGCGCCAACGTCGACGCGGTCGTGTGGTTCGCAAGTGAGGTCTTCCCGGCGTTGCGCCGGCGCGTTCCGCAGGCGCGGTTCTTCATCGTCGGGGCGCGCCCGACGGAAGCGGTGCGTCGCCTGGGCGCGCGAGCGGGGGTGCACGTGATCGGCTCGGTGCCCGATATCCGCCCGTATCTGGCGCATGCGGCGCTCGCCGTGGCGCCGTTGCGCATGGCGCGCGGCATACAGAACAAGGTCCTCGAGGCGATGGCGATGGCGCGCCCGGTGGTCGCCTCGCCCGAAGCCCTGGACGGCCTGGACCTGGGACCGTGCGCGTTGACGCCGGCGCGCACGCCCGCCGAATGGGTGGAAGCACTTGCCCGCGCACTCGAGGATACGGGCCCGGCGCCGCGGCTGCGCGAGTGGGTGCGGGGGCGCTACGATTGGGCGGTGGAGGGCGGGCGCTTTGCGGCGTTGCTCGAGGGCGAAGCCGATGCCTGATTCGCCATCGGATGCGGCGGCGCCGCTCATCGTCCACCTGGTCCATCGCCTCGAGGTCGGCGGTATGGAAAACGGTCTGGTGAACCTGATCAACCGCCTGCCGGTCGAGCGCTATCGCCACGCGGTGGTATGTATGACCGATTCCAGCTCCTTCGCGCGCCGCATCGTGCGCGCCGACGTTGCGATCCACGCCCTGCACAAGCGCCCGGGCAAGGATCCGGCGACCTACGTGCGGCTCTGGCGGCTGCTGCGCCGGCTGCGCCCGGATATCGTGCACACGCGCAACCTCGCAACCCTGGAGGGCATGCTGGCGGCTGCGCTCGCCGGCGTTCCGGGGCGCGTGCACGGCGAGCATGGGCGCGACGTGCATGACCTCGACAACACCCGCCGCCGCTACCGCTGGCTGCGCCGCGCCTACCGGCCCCTCGTGCAGCACTACATTGCGCTCTCGGGTGAACTGGAGGCCTATCTGCGCACGGCGGTTGGGGTGCCGGCGCGGCGTATCACGCGCATCTACAACGGCGTGGACGGCGTGCGCTTCCATCCGCCGGCCGGCGCGCGCGACCCGCTGCCGTGCGAGAGTCCCGCCCCGCCGGGGGTGACGGTCATCGGATCGGTCGTTCGGATGGAGGCGGTCAAGGATCCGCTCAACCTGGTGCGCGCCTTCCTGCGGTTGATCGAACGGCGCCCGCAGGCGCGCGCGCGACTGCGCCTGGCGATGGTCGGCGACGGACCGCTGCGCGCGGGCGCGGCGGCGTTGCTGCGCGCGGGCGGCGCGGAGGATCTCGCCTGGCTGCCCGGCAGTCGCGACGACGTACCGGAGTGGTTGCGCGGGTTCGACGTGTTCGTTCTTCCCTCGCTCGCCGAGGGTATCTCGAACACGATTCTGGAGGCGATGGCGAGCGCGCGCCCGGTGGTCGCCACCCGTGTGGGCGGCAACCCGGAGCTTGTCGTCGAGGGCGAGACCGGCCTGCTCGTACCGCGCGCCGACCCCGGGGCCCTGGCCGAGGCACTGGGGCGCTATCTGGACGATCCGGCGCTCGCGCGGCGCCACGGCGCGGCCGGGCGCCGGCGCATCGAGGCCGCGTTCGGCCTCGACGCGATGGTGACGGCGTACCAGGCCGTCTATGATGGCCTGCGACGTCGGCGTGTACCAGGTCGGATATCGGCGGCGGGGGACTGATCGGGGCATGTGTGGGATCGCCGGGATATTGCTTCCGGACGCGCGGGCCCCGGTCGACGAGGCGCTGCTGGTGCGCATGCGCGACACGCTCGTGCACCGCGGCCCGGACGAGGGGGGCGTGCACACCGAGCCCGGCGTCGGCCTCGCACACCGGCGGCTGTCGATCATCGACCTCTCCTCCGGCCACCAGCCGTTGTTCAACGAGGACGGCTCGGTGGCGGTGGTCTACAACGGGGAGATCTACAATTTCCCGGAGTTGGTGGAGGAGCTGCAGGGCGCCGGCCATCGTTTCCGGACGCGCTGCGACACCGAAGTCATCGTGCACGCGTGGGAGGAATGGGGCGCGGCGTGCGTGACACGCCTGCGCGGGATGTTCGCCTTCGCGCTGTGGGATCGCAAGCGCGCCACGCTGTTCCTGGCGCGCGATCGCCTCGGTATCAAGCCGCTCTACTACGCCCGCCTCGACGATGGCACGTGGCTGTTCGGCTCGGAACTCAAGGCGCTGCGCATGCATCCGCGACTCGGCGACCGGCTGGACCCGCCGGCCGTGGAGGACTATTTCGCCTACGGCTACGTGCCCGAGCCGCGCACCATCCTGCGCGGGGCGTGGAAGTTGTCTCCGGGCCATACCCTGGAGATCGTGCGCGGGCGTGCGCCGCCCGAGCCCGTGCGCTACTGGGACGTGGTCTTCGACGGGTCGTGCGTCGGCGACCGCGGGGCGGCGGCCCACGAACTGATCGAGCGGCTGCGCGAGGCGGTGCGCGTGCGCATGGTCGCCGAGGTGCCGCTCGGGGCGTTCCTCTCGGGCGGCGTCGACTCGAGCGCCGTGGTGGCGATGATGGCCGGGCTCTCGGACGAGCCGGTCAACACCTGCTCGATCGCCTTCTCGGATCCGCGCTTCGACGAGTCCGACTACGCGGCGCGGGTCGCCGGGCGCTACCATACGCGCCATCGTATGGAGCGCGTGGACGCCGCCGACTTCGCGCTCGTCGACCGGCTGGTGTCGCTCTACGACGAGCCGTTCGCCGACAGCTCGGCGATGCCTACCTACCGGGTATGCGAACTGGCGCGGCGCCAAGTGACGGTGGCGCTGTCCGGGGACGGCGGCGACGAGGCGCTCGCCGGTTACCGTCGCTACCGCGGCCATCTGCTCGAGGAGCGCATGCGGGATGCGCTTCCGCTCGGCCTGCGTCGGGTCCTGTTCGGGACGCTCGCGACACTCTATCCGAAGGCCGACTGGGCGCCGCGGCCGCTGCGCGCCAAGGCGACCTTCCAGGCGCTTGCGCGCGACTCCGTGGAGGGCTATTTCCACGGTGTGTCGATCCTCAAGGACGCCATGCGCCGACGGCTGTTCAGCCCGGCGCTGCACCGCGATCTGCAAGGCTACAACGCCATCGAAGTGCTGCGCGGCCACGATCGCAACGGCCCCGGGCATCCGCTCTCGCGCGTGCAGTACCTCGACTTCAAGACCTACCTGCCGGGCGATATCCTGACCAAGGTGGATCGGGCGAGCATGGCGCACGCGCTCGAGGTGCGCGTGCCGATCCTCGATCACCTGCTGGTGGAGTGGATGTGCGCCCTGCCGCCGCAGTGGAAGCTCGCCGGCGGCGAGGGCAAGCGGTTGTTCAAGACGGCGTTGCAGCCCCACCTCGACGCGGACATCCTCTATCGCCCCAAGATGGGTTTCGCGGTGCCGCTCGCCGACTGGTTCCGCGGACCGTTGCGCGAGCGCATCCGTTCCGCGATCCTCGGGCCGGTGCTCGGCGACAGCGGCCTGTTCGACCGCGATTATTTGATACAACTCCTCGACCGCCACCAGAGCGGGCGGCGCGACCACAGCGCGCCGCTCTGGTCGCTGCTCATGTTCGAGGGGTTTCTGCGTACGCCGCCCCCTCCGACGGGCGGTGCGGGTTGAGGCGCGCGCCGATGCGGATCCTGCACGTCCTCGACCATTCCCTGCCGCTGCACAGCGGCTACACGTTCCGCACCTGCGCGATCCTCGCCGCGCAGCGTGCGCGCGGCTGGGAGACCTTCCAGATCACGAGCCCCAAGCACTACGGCGCGCACGCGACGGAGGAGGAGTTCGGGGGCTGGCGTTTCTACCGCAGCCCGCCGCTGTCGCGCGCCGTCGCGGCGTTGCCGGTGGTCAATCAGTGGGCGGTGGTCGAGACCCTGCGCCGACGGTTGCTGGAGGTCGCCCTGCGCGTGCGACCCGACGTCCTGCACGCCCACTCGCCCGCGCTCAACGGACTGGCGGCGTTGCGCGTGGCGCGCCGGCTCGGCCTGCCGCTGGTCTACGAGGTGCGCGCCTTCTGGGAGGACGCGGCGGTCGACCACGGTACCGGGCGCGAGGACGGCCTGCGCTATCGGCTTACCCGTGCCCTGGAGACGTACGTCCTGCGGCGCGCCGACGCGGTGACCACGATCTGCGAGGGGTTGCACGATGACATCGTGGGTCGCGGGGTGGACCCGCAGCGGGTGGTGGTGATCCCCAATGCCGTGGATACCACGCGTTTCACCGTCGCCGGCGCGCCCGACCCGGCGTTGCGCGCGCGCCTTGGCCTGGAGGGCGCGACGGTGCTGGGGTTCATCGGATCCTTCTATGCCTACGAAGGGCTGGATCTGTTGATCGCGGCACTGCCGGCGATCGCCGAGCGCGTGCCGCAGGTGCGCGTGTTGCTGGTCGGCGGCGGGCCCGAGGCGGCCCGGCTCGAGGCCGAGGCGGCGCGTGCCGGGATCGCCGATCGCGTCGTGTTCACGGGTCGCGTGCCGCACGAGGAGGTCGAGGCGTATTACCGCCTGGTGGATGTGTTCGTCTATCCGCGCCGCTCCATGCGCCTCACCGAGCTGGTCACGCCGCTCAAACCGCTCGAGGCCATGGCCCATGGGCGCCTGGTGGCGGCCTCGGGCGTGGGCGGGCATCGCGAACTGATCCGCGACGGGGAGACCGGGACGCTGTTTGCGGCCGACGATCCGGCGGCCCTGGCGCGCGCGGTGCTCGGGCTGCTCGGCGAGCGGGGGCGGTGGTCCGCACGTCGGCGTGCAGCGCGCGAATTCGTCGAGCGCGAGCGCTCCTGGGAGGGCGTGGTGGCGGGTTACGCGCCGCTCTACGCGCGGCTGGTCGCGCCGGGCGGCTGATTCGGGGGTGTCCTTTCGGCGATCGGGCGGTCCCCGCTGCGGGTGATCGGTGCGGGTTACGGGCCGAGCCGGGCGGCGGTGTCGGTCCGCCCGGCGATGAGCGTCGCGCCCCCGGCGGCGCGCGACTTCGCGGGGTGGGAGGGCGCCGATCGGATCGGGATACGGCCGGTGCCGGTATCGGTCTTGCGCTCGATCGGTGCCTGGTCGGTCGCCGGGGGTACCGCCTCGATCCCTGCGGCGACTTCCGGATGCGAGTGCAGGATGTACTGATGGGCGGCGAATACGGCGGTGCCGAGCGCCCCGACGGTGAGCGCGAAGGCCGCGAGCCGTCCACGCCGCGCCCGGCCGGCGCCGGCCGGTGATTTTGCCGCCGCCGCGGACCGGTGCCGGGCGCTGCGGCGACGCCCGGCCCGCATCCGGTGGGCCTCGATCTCGTCGCGTTCCAGTGACAGCGCGGGGGTGCGGTGCGGTGCCGGCCCGGAGCCCTTCGGGGCCGGGGTTCGCCACTGGGATTCCCGGTGCGCCGGGGGTGCGGCCGAAATCGGTGCGTGCGTTCGGCCGGTTTCGGCCGGCGGCGTACGGGGTGCGGCGGGCGGGTCCGGGCCCGCTTCGGGTTGCACCGGTTCGGCCTCCCCCCCCGGAGTATCGGGCGCCGGCGGCGCAGCGCCGCCGCCCTTCGGTCCGCCGCCGGGGCCGGGCGGCGGTGTCTCCGGCCCCGGGGGATCCGGGTCGGGGGGGGTGGGCTCGGGCGGGACGTCGCTGAAGTCGAGGTTGCCGTTGATGGGGAACATCTCCTCCTGCAACTCCTCCAGCGCGGCGTGAACCACTTCGCGGGTGATGCGCCGGTGCCCGTCCAGGGAGCCGGAGAGCAGGGTACGATCGCACAGTAGATTGATCTTGCGCGGCAGTCCGCCGGTGGCGCGGTGCACCATGCAGCAGGCGGTGTCGGTGAACAGCGGCTCGTCCCCCCACCCCACGCGTCGGAGCCGGAAGTCGACGTACTCGCGCGTCTCCTCCTCCGAGAGCGGTCTCAGCTTGCAGGTGGCGGTCACCCGTTGGCGGAACTGTTCCATCCCGGGTGCGCGCAGGGTGTCCAGGAACCGCTCCTGTCCCAGCAGGAAGGTCTGCAGCAAGGACTGGTTGCGTATCTGGAAGTTGGAGAGCATGCGCAGCTCCTCCAGGGTGAACGCCGGCAGGTTCTGCGCCTCGTCGACCACCAGCAGCACCCGGCGCCCCTCATGGGCGCGGGCGGTGAGGAACGCGCCGAGATCGTTGAGCAGTGTCGCCTTGGCCACGCCCTCCGAGGGTAGTTTGAAGGTCGCCGCCACCATGCGCAGCAGGTCGGAGGCCTCCAATTGCGTGGTCACCAATTGGCCGACGATGAGGCGCCGGGTGTCGAGCTGCGAGATCAGCGTCTGGGCGAGCAGGCTCTTGCCGGTGCCCGCCTCGCCGGCGACGACCACGAAGCCCTCGCCCTGATTGAGGCCGTATTGGAGGTAGGCGAGCGCCCTTTGGTGGATGCCGCTGGGAAAGAAGAAATGCGGATCGGGGCTGAGCCGAAACGGGGCCGCGTTCAGTCCGTAATAGGATTCATACATCGCCGATTCCCGGTGTGCCGGGGTGAGGGGTGACGCGCGCTCCGCGGCCGTCGGCGGCCGTCCCTTGCCCTCATCCTTATCGGCCCTTCGCTGCGTCGGTTGAACCGGCGCGGCCGGTCCGGCTTCTTAGGATAGTCGGGAAGCGTGTGGCTGCATAGGTGCTCCGCGGGCGGGTCGGCGTCCCCGGCGCATCGTGTCGCGTTTCACCCGACCGCGCGGCGTTGTCCCGACGGCGGAGGCGACCCGTGGGTCCGGCGCCCGGGTCGGGACGTTCTGCTAAAATGCCGGCATACCGGGAATCGGCGCGGCGGCGATCGGTTCGGGGATGGGGGGAACCACCGTGGGGACTGTCGTTCATCGTTCCAGGCGCCACGTCGGCGCGCTCCTGATCGCGCTGCTGGGGGCTGCGCTGATCGCCGGCTGCGGCGGCCGGCTGGATGCGCAGGGCCATATCGACCGGGCCAAGACGTTCATCACCAAGGGCGAGGCCCGGGCGGCGGTGATCGAACTCAAGAGCGCCCTGCAACAGCAGCCGGACAACCGGAGCGCACGCTCGCTGCTGGCGGACGTGTATCTCAAGAGCGGCATGGGGGCGGAGGCCGAGAAGGAACTGCGGCGGCTGCGCAAGCTCGGCGGGACGCCCGCGATGGTCCGGCTGCGACTCGCTCGGGCACTGATGCTGCAGCGCAGGTTCAAGGACGTGCTGGGGGAACTCGGGGATCCCGGGCGGCTGCCCGCCGATCAGCGGGCGCGGGCCTACTCCCTGCGCGGCGAGGCCGAACTCGGACGGGGCAGGACCGCAGCGGCCGCGGCGCAGTATCGCCGGGCGCTCGCCGTGGATCCGAAGCTGATGGGCGCGCACCTCGGCCTGGTCCGCATCGGGCTGCTCGGGGACGACTATCCGCCGGCGCGCAAGCAGCTCGATGAGGCCCTGCGTCTCGACCCGGAGGACCGCCAGGCCTGGGTGCTGAGCGGCGAGTACTACATGGAAACGGGCGAGCGCGACCAGGCCCGACGGGCGTTCGGGCACGTGCTGGAGAAGGATCCGCAGTACGTGCCGGCGTTGCTCGGTATGGCCCGGTTGAGTCTCGCGCAAGGCGACGCGCCGGCCGCGGTGCGCTATGCCCGCCGAGCCGAAAAGGCGGCGCCCGGGAGTCTGGTCGCCCGTTATTTCCTGGCGCTCGGATACTACAACCGGCACGAATTCGCCAAGGCCAATTCGGTCCTGTTGACGGTGCTGAACGGCGCCCCGGACCACCTGCCGACGATATTGCTGCTGGGCGCGACGAATTACGCACGCGGCAATTACGAGCAGGCGCGGATGTATCTCAACCGCTATCTCACGGTGAAGCCCGACAGCGTGCCGGCGCGCAAGCTGCTGGCCGCCGTGCGCCTGAAGATCCACGAGCCGAAGCGCGCGTTGCAACTGCTGCAACCGATGGCGGCCGGGGCGACCAAGGACCGCGCGCTGCTCGCGCTGTTGGGTGAGGCGGCATTCGGGGCCGGCCGCTACGTCGAGGCCACCTCCTACTTGAAGCGGGCCGTGGCGGCGGCGCCCGGGGACGGGCGCCTGCGCACGCAGCTTGCGCTCGGTTACCTGGCCTCGGGCAACACCGCGGCGGGTATCCGGGAACTCGAGTCGACCCTGAAACTCGGCTCCGACGTGAGCGGCGCGGCGGGGCTGCTGGTGCGCACCTACCTGCGCGAGGGCCGGCGGGGGAAGGCCCTCGAGGTCGCGCAAGCACTGACCCGGAAGGAACCCAAAAACCCCGCGGTCTGGAACATGCTTGGGGCCCTGAACCTGATTCTGAGGCACGACGGGAAGGCCAAGGCGAACTTCGAACGGGCCGTCGCGCTCGATCCCAAATACGTACTCGGCGTCTTGAACCTCGGTCGACTCGATCTGGGTGCGGGTCGGTCGGACCGGGGGCGCGCACGCTTCGAGCAGGCGCTGAAGCTTGATCCCGCGAACGTCACGGCAATGATCGCGCTCGCCACGTTGCGCTACCGTGCGCACGACCTCAAGGGCGCGGAGGGCTGGCTCACCAAGGCACACAAGGCCGCTCCGAAGGCGCTGCGCCCGCGTCTGCTGCTGGTGAAACTGAGGCTCGCAAAGCGCGATGCGCCGGGCGCCATGGATCTCGCGCGCGAGACGCTCGCCGCCCACCCCGACAACCCGGTCGTGCTCGGCGTGGCGGCGGGCGCGTATCTGGCGGGTGGGGATACCACCTCCGCGCTGACCGCGCTCACGCACCTGACCGAGGTCGCGCCGCGCGCCGCGAGCGCGTGGTATCGGCTCGGGGACCTTCAGGTGCGTCTGGGCGAGCGCGGGCGCGCCACGCGATCGTTCGCCAAGGCCCTGCGACTGCGACCCGACTTCAACTTGGCACGCGGCGCCCTCGCGCTCCTCGAGGCGCAGGCCGGGCACGCGAAGGAGGCGATGGCCCTGGCGCGGGAGGCCCAAAAGCGCCGTCCCGACGACGCCTTCGGGTATGAACTGGCGGGCGATCTGGACCTGCGCGCCGGCCGCTACGCCGCGGCGGCGCGCGCCTACCGGACCGGCTACGGGAAGGCGCCGCAGGCGGGGCTCGCCGCGAAGTGGTACGCGGCCGAACGCCGGCGCGGCGCCGCGCGGAAGACCGTACTCGCGACCCTGCGCGCCTGGTCGAAGGCCCGGCCGAAGGACGTGGCCCTCGACTTGGTGGTCGCCGGCGTGCTGACCGACTTCGGCCGAAGGGACGCGGCCATCGGGGCCTATCGCAGGATCCTGGAGCGGGTGCCCAAGAACCTGGTCGCCCTCAACAATCTGGCGTGGCTCTATGCCGAGGCGGGCAACCCCGAGGCCGTCCGCTACGCGCGCGAGGCGCACGCCCTGGCGCCCGATCAGGTGGCGCCGATGGACACCCTGGGTTGGGCGCTGGTGCGCCGGGGGCAGGCCAAGGAGGGCCTGGCGCTGCTGCGGCAGGCAGTGGAGAAGGCCCCGGGCAACCCGGAGATCCGCTATCATCGCGCCGTGGCGCTGGTGAAGACGGGCAATCCCGCCCGAGCGCGCCGCGATCTCGAGACCGCGCTCAAGTCCAAGGCGGATTTCCCCTCCCGGAAGGCGGCCGCGAAGCTGCTGGCCCGGATCGGCAAGGCCGGGCGCTGAGGCACCGTCGGCGGGCCGAGGCCCGCCCTACAGGTGTTCCGCGGCGTCGTGGCGTCCGGTAGGGCCGGGCTTGCCCGGCCGGCGCCGCCGAACCCGTTCCGGACGGACTCTCAGGACTGCACCCATTCCTTGGCTGCAGCGAACTCCTCGTTGGGAAAGACCTTCACCTCCCCGGGGAGGACGAAGGCGAAGAATCGGATCGCGGTGCGAATCCATTCCAGATCCGAGACCACCGCGACCTTTTCCCACGCGCTCCAGTGTGCAAATCCGAGCCGCGCGTCGTCCCACATGGCGCCCGGGGTGTAGCTCTCGAATTCAGGGCCGAGCTGATAGAGCAGGCGGACCTTTCCGTGGGTCTTCACCTGCGCTTCGATGGCCGGCATCAGTATCGTTTCATAATCCTCGGCGCTGACGCGCCCCTTGGCGGAAAATCCGACGACGTTGTCGGCGAGGTCCGGGATCGGTTCGAGCATGGTCGTTCACCATGGTTGCCGCAAGGGTGATGTACCCACTATCTAATTATATCTCGGCAGGGGGAACAGGCGAATCGCATCCTGTGCGCGTTCAGCCGCCGGCGAGGTGCTCGAAGATCCGAAAGCCCGCGAGGTAGGTGCCGACCGCCGAGCCCAGGGTGCTCAACAGGAACACGAGCAGGATGCGCGCCACGCGGTTGCGCCACCAGCCCTTCCAGTGGGCGGTGTCGGTGCGCAGACGGCTGAAGTCGCCGACGCTCGGTTTGCGCAGCCACGCCTCGACCGCGGCGGTCACCATCCCGGCGCCGATCATGGGGTTCAGGGAGGTGATCGGCGCGGCCACGAAGGCGGTGAGCACGCTCAGCGGATGCCCACCGGCGACGAGGGTCCCCGCGGCGGAGAGCACCCCGTTGATCAGCACCCATTCGCCCACCAGCCGCCAGCCGAGGGACGGGCTGCGGTAGAATCCCAGCGCGAACCCGGAGACGATCAGGGCGACCACGACCCAGGGCAGCACCTTGGGCAGGAGGCTCGGCGGCGGTATCCGGTTCAAGTCGGCGAGGGTCGCGCGGGTGTCGGGTACCCCCTCCTCGAGATAGCGCCGGATACCGTTGACGTGACCGGCACCCACCACCGCCAGGACGCGGGCGTGGCCGCCGTCGCGCACCTCGTCCTGGAGGCGCGCCGCCATGTAGCGGTCGCGCTCGTCGATGAGCGGCACGAAGAGGTCGCGGGCCTGGTCGGCGAACTGGGCGAAGATGGATTCCAGCACGTCGCCGTCCTTGAGCCGTTCGATCTCCGCCTCGGTGACCTTCTCCCGGGTGATGACGCTCGCGATCAGGCCGGAGAGCAGGTACAGGCGCCGCCACCAGGGGACGTTGCGGTAGACGCGCTTGAGCGTCACCCCGACTTCACGGTCGATGAGCAATACCGGGAGGCCCGCGGCGCGCGCGCGTTCGACCGCGACGCGCATCTCCTCGCCGGGGCGGATGTCGAATTGCTCGGCGAGGCGCTGTTGATAGGCGCCGAGCGCAAGGCTCGCGGTGACCATCGACGCCTTGCCCTCGCGCAACACCTTGAGCAGGTCCATACGTGCGAGGGCGCCGGGGTTGATCAGGGTGTCGTAGCGGCTCGGGCAAAGCTCCACCGCGACTGCGTCGTACGCGCCCGTGTCGAGCTGCTCGCCGACCTGCTCGGCGCTGGCGCGCGAGACGTGCGCGGTACCGAGGAGCGTGATTCGGCGGTTGCCCAGGTCCAATCGGGTCAGGGGCCCGGGGTGCTCGGCGGATGGCATGCGGGGGCGGCTCGCAGTCGGGGTGGCGTGTGGCGCCATTATACGGTGTCCGGCGCCGGAGGCTCGGGGTGGGTGGTCAGCGCCGCGTCGCGGGTCGGATGCGGCGGAACAGGCCGCCGCCGGTCACCGAGGGTCCGGAAGAGGACGCGGCCGGGGCGAGGGGTCCGCAGGCGCCCGCCGGCGGGCGTTGTGGTATCGTATTCGCCGACGGACGGGGGGGCGTTCACCGGACACGTTGCCTTCGTGGGTTGGTCCGTCTGCGCCGCGTGCGGCGGTCGTGTACGGGTCCGAGACGAGGTTGGAGATCGGCGAAGGAGAACAGAATGGCTGATGGCAAAGAAGTGTTGGTGGTGGCCTCCAAGGTCAAGAACTATATCCGCGAGCAGTCCGGGATGAATACGTCGGCCGGGGTCTTCGATGTGCTCTCCGACCGGCTGAGGGAGATCTGCGACCAAGCCATCGAGAGCGCCCGTCGTGACGGCCGCAAGACGGTCAAGGACCGCGACGTCTGAGCCGGGTGGCCCGTCTGCCCGGGCAGACGGGTCGCGACGGAGGAGGGCGGTAGGGGTGATGCCCGTCGCCGGAGCGGGCGGCGCGCGCGCGGGTATCCCGCAAGGGGCCTCCTGATTTCGGGGCGTGTCCCACGGCGGTCCGGTCCCGGCGGTGCGCCCCGGCGGACCCGCCGGGGCCGTCTTTTCTGGGTATCCCTGCCCCGCGAGAGGCTGCTCGATACGCGGATCTGCGACCTCGGTCTGCGCATCGAGGGCACCGAACTCGAGGTGCGTATCGCGCAGCTCGACGCGGAATTGGAACGGCGCGGGTTCGTCTTTCGCCCGCACTTCTGGCTCTCCGACGAGTGGTTCTGCCCCGACGGCATCCCGGGAGTCGCCATTCCGTTCTACTTGGCGCATCCCCGGCTCAAGCGCCTGGAACATGCACACATGTTGGAGGTGGAGGGCGGGACGCATCCCTCGTGCATGCGCCTGCTGCGCCACGAGACCGGCCACGCACTTGTCAACGCGTATCGGGTGCATCGCCGGCGCGGTTGGCGCGAACACTTCGGGGATCCCGGCCAGAAGTACCCGGACACCTATCTGCCGAAGCCCTACAGCAAACGTTACGTGATCCACCTGGACGACTGGTACGCCCAAAGTCATCCGCACGAGGACTGGGCCGAGACCTTCGCCGTCTGGCTCAAGCCGAACTCCGGCTGGCGCACCCGCTACCGCGGTTGGTCGGCGCTGCGCAAGCTCGAGTACGTGGACGCCCTCATGGATGAGATCAAGGCCGTCCCGCCGCGCGTGCGCAGCCGGCGGCGAGTCACCCCGGCGCGCACCCTGCGCCTGACGCTGCGGGAGTACTATGCGGAGAAGCAATCCCGGTACGGGACCGATTATCCGGAGTTCTACGATCGCCATCTGTTGCGCCTGTTCTCCAACGACGAGCAGTACCGGCGCAACGAACCGGCCTCGCTCTATATCCGCAGGACGCGCGTCGAGGTTACCGGGATCGTCTCGCGCTGGACGTTCGAGTACCGCTACCGGATCGACCTCGTCGTCCGGGAGATGATGCGCCGCTGCGACAAACTCGATCTCCACGTGGTGCGCGACGATCGGCGGATGAAACTGGACTTCGT
>VAPM010203554.1_pt1 | contig 14446 bp, 11 predicted proteins | sample 3395091 | NCBI WGS metagenome assembly VAPM01 (sample SAMN08290445, study PRJNA428436) | hydrothermal vent metagenome | isolation source: Deep-sea hydrothermal vent chimney 3 | place: Pacific Ocean: Juan De Fuca Ridge | reverse complement strand
TGAATAAATTCTTGACCATTTTCACTATAACTCGACATTTTTACAGTGCCGCTCATTACTTGAAAATAGAATGATGCAAACTCATCTTCTAAAAAAATGTACTCGTCTTTCTTAACTTCAAAAAAGTTTGCTCTACTCTCAACCAGTAGTTCCCTGAGTATAATCATTGATATTCAATTCTGTATATTGTTTTCAAATATTAACTATTTTATTAGAAATGCCTATTTATCAATTTAAAAACTATTGGATTTTGTGAGATGTCCATAGCAATTAATTTTATAAGTCATCAAGAGGCTGGTATCAAATACTAATTTCTGTTTATGATTTGCGGTCTTTAATCTTTCTTAATGCTTTAACAACTTTAGCAAATAAGACATTATTTTCAAGATACATATGGAAATGCATGTCATATTCAAACCTTTTAAGTTCTTCATAAAGAATCTTAAAACCAGGACTACTATTTGCGGGCGCAATGTAATTGTTGCAAAAATTCCGTAAAGTTTTCAATGATGTACCGGCAAGAATGTGATCTTCTTTCATCCAGTTTATGGCATCGTCAAATTTTTTAACACTAATCTTTTTACTTGCCAAGAAGCCTTCGTCCAAACTTTTATAAGAAGGAAATACAATATTTTCTTCATCTACCAGGTGGTCATTCAATTCATCCTTAAATTCCATAAATCGTTCTTTTATCATGGGTAGCTGAGGATGAGTTGCCGCATGTGCAGCAACGAGATGATCAATTAGATCTTCCAACTCAGGCACTTTTTTCCTCACAAAAGTATGGTGATTATTGTTAATGTAATCTACAGTAAATGATATTGACCAACTATCTGTTCGCAAAGGATTGATCAATGGCTGATAAGATTGCTTTATTTCTTCATAAATTTCTTTAGCATCTGCCGATATATTATCAAATTGTTCATTTCCCAAATTGAAATAGGATATTGATCTATTTTCAAAAATATGGATGGCCATTGGGTAACGCTTTAAAATATCATTGATGGTAAGATTAAGCTCATTTGTTTTTGTAATAGAAATCCTCCAAATATCGGGGCCGTTTTGGAGGTCGTGCCATTCAAAAAAACCATGTTTTTGCTTTTGAAAAAGTTTATTTAGTGGTGCTAAGTTATGGTTACTGATGAGTATAAGCTGCTGTCCGTCATCCAACTCGTTAAAGAGGTTCAAAATTATTTTCTTTCTGAAACTCTTGTCAATCTCTCTAACATCCAATACTCGATTTTCTATCATTATATGTTTGGCCAATTAATTTTTTTCAAATTTATCTATTTACATCAGATCACCTTATGACTCATATCATATAGATGGATTTTTTTTCAGTTAGCAGACAATAGAATAAACATAGAATACGGTAAAAGTAGTCCCGAAGAAATTCAGTTTGATATTATTTCACAGAATGAAATCTAATGCAACATTCTAACGTATATAAAAAATATGCAAATGTTTAAATTAATTTATACAGCTATGAAAAATAATGTTTTTAAAGTTATCGGAGGAATGCTTGTTGGTGCTATTGGTGGATTGGTTGCCGGTATGCTAATCGCACCTGATAGTGGGAAGGGTACTCGTAAAAAAATTGCTGATACCGCAAGCAAAATAAATCACGAATTGCACGATTTTGCTGAAGAAACAATTGAAGCAACAAAGAAAAGTATTTCTGAAACTGTGGATGATTTAGTGAAAGGCCATAAAGAAAAGGACCAAGAAATTCTGAAAAATTAGTCATGTATCTAAAAAGCTTTATTAAATTCCCAATATATTTTTTGTTCCTTACAGTTCTTAAAATCATTTCCTGAATTTTATTTGCGGAATAAAAATATATTGGGAAAACTGTTGCCATATTATTCTCATAGTTCAAATATTGAAACCGCAATTATACATCCTTACTTATTCTCGCAATCATCCTTGCGCTAATTATGTAAGAAAAAATATCCTCAGATACCATTGCAGCATACTCGCATATTTACCTTTCTTACCCTCTGAAAAACACCAGAGATAAGCTATTCTTTACTGTTAAAAATATTTCAATAGAATTACTTATAAAATTGGACAGCAAATTGATCTTTAGAAATAGCGGTTCAAATTATTTAATATTCATTCATATGAAATCCGTTTTTAGGGTTACCTTGGTTTTAATTGAATCATAAAATGTTTGAACAATGCAGTACCTCTTATTAAATTGCCGGAAAATTTAATTGACAAATGATAGCACAAAAAGTCGCCGTAATAGATTTAGGGACCAACACTTTTAATTTGTTGTTAGTGAAAGTTACGCAAAGTGCCTACTATATATTTCGAAATGAAAAAATTGCTATCAAATTAGGTAAGGATGGAATTAATCAGGGAATAATCAATAAAAAGGCTCAGGAACGGGCTATGAACTGTCTAAATAATTATAAAGAAATAATAGAAAAAGAAGGCATTTCACAAGTTTATTGTTATGCTACAAGTGCATTTCGTACCGCAAAAAACGGCCAAGAATTCAAAGCTTTAATTGAAAAACAAACCGGATTTCAAATAACAATTATTTCAGGTGATACAGAAGCTGATTTTATCTATAATGGAGTGAAAAATGCTATAGATATAGGAGGGAATCCTTCATTGATAATGGATATTGGGGGAGGTAGTGTAGAGTTTATAATTTGTAATAGAGACAAAATATTTTGGAAAAAAAGTTTTAATATAGGAGCGCAGCGACTACTAGATTGGTTTCATAATATTGACCCTATTCCAGCAAATGAAATTGAAAAATTAGATATTTTTTTAAGAATCAAACTTGAACAATTACAAAAACAAATAGAAATCTATAAGCCTGATTGTTTAATTGGTTCATCTGGAGCTTTTGATACCCTAAGCGAAATGCATCAACACGAAATTAATCTCTATCTATCCGGTGGAGAGACAGAACTACCCCTTACCATAGATGGATTTAACAAATCTTATGAACGAGTTATTTCAAGGAACAAAAAAAATAGATTGGAAATTCCGGGCATGCAAGAGTTGAGGGTTGATATGATAGTTGTAGCAGCATGCATAGTTAACTTTATAATAAAGAACTATCAAATAAAGCAGATCAGAGTTTCCGCTCATTCACTAAAAGAAGGAATGATTTCTATTATTCAAGAAAAAATTATTTCCCAAAATAGTAAATCAGCTTCCGGAAACTAATCCTAAAATATAGAATAACCTTTTCTTCAATCCATTATTAATTTGTGATTTTTGCTATTTTTGCTTCACAAAAAAAATGGATTAATTGATGTTTACTTATTTGCAACTTAAGGATTTCGCTTTTCAAGTTTTTTTGAAAATGGGATGTCCGGAAATTCAAGCCGAAACTGCTTCAAAAGTACTAGTTTCAGCGGACCTTCGCGGAGTTGATTCCCATGGAGTTGCACGGCTTTCAGGGTATGTTCGTCTCTGGGATGCCAAAAGAATTAATTCAAACCCGAATATCAAAATTGTCCATGAAACTCCAAGTACTGCTGTTATTGATGGTGATGCTGGTCTGGGACTGGTAGTAGGACCTGAAAGTATGAAAACTGCAATGCACAAAGCTCGTGAAGTAGGTACGGGCTGGGTATCTGTTAAAAATTCAAACCACTTTGGTATTGCAGGATATCATGCAATGCTTGCTTTAGATGAAGACATGATTGGGATTAGCATGACAAATGCCAGTCCTCTTGTTGCTCCAACAAGGTCTAATGAAAGGTTATTAGGGACTAATCCAATTGCTGTTGCAATTCCTTCAGGGAAAGAGCCTAATTTTGTTGCAGATTTTGCGACCACCACAGCTGCAAATGGGAAATTAGAAATCCTTGAGAGGAAAGGAGAAAAAGCTCCAGTGGGTTGGATTCAGGATAAAAATGGAAATCCTTCTACCAACCCATCTGAATTAAAAAATGGCGGTGCGCTTCTTCCTTTGGGAAGTGATAGCAAACATGGTAGTCACAAAGGGTATTGTCTTGGTTCCATTGTTGATATTTTTTCAGCTGTTTTATCCGGTGCAAGTTATGGGCCATGGGTGCCTCCATTTGTGAGTTTTCTTCCTGTATCAGACAATATGCCGGGTGAAGGTATTGGGCATTTTTTCGGAGCTATGAGAATTGATGCATTTCAACCAAAGGAATCTTTCAAAAACCACATGGACAATTGGCTAAGACGTTTTAGAGAATCTACTCCTATAAATGGCGAAAGATCAGTTTTGGTCCCTGGTGATCCAGAAAGAATTATCGAAAAAGAGCGCTTGAAAAAAGGATTTAAGTTATTAAAACCGGTTGAAGATGATCTGATTGCTTTGTCAAACAAATTTGATATACAACTCTAAAGCCCAGCTGCAATCCCTACCCTTATTACCCATGGGCTATTATATGGGACACGATAAAGGCCATTCTGATTAAAGCCTTCATATGAGAAATTATACATCGCTGTCACAAAAAAAGAAGCTTTTCCTCCAATAGATTGAGCAAATCCTGCGCCCGCCATGTAGGAATCAAAACCAGATCTGGAGCTGGATCCGTCAAAAGCTAAACCATCGTAATTCAAATACTCGTATTCAGCTTGTAAATAAACCGGGCCAAAAAGGGCATATCTTGCAAACCCGCCTATTCCAAAATCATTTCCTTTGTACTGTTTTGACATTTGATCTTGAGAATCCCAGTAATCAAATGTGGTATACTGATACATTAATCGAAGCCCAACTGATAGTTTATTAGTTGCTCGATAACCAATAATGGGAGATACATTAATATATGTATAACCTCCAAACCCAGCACCTAAACCACCACCATAAAATACTTTATCTAAAAATGCAGGCTTCTGTTCTTCTTGAGCAAATGAACTTGATGTTACAAAAAATACTAAGACTATTATATAGTAACGTGATTTTCTCATCCTTGCAAATGTAAAACGAACTATTAAAGTAAACTATTCTTTGACAATAACGAACAGGTCTTCAGACTCTCTTTTCATAAGGTAATTTTCTCTAGCAAATTTCTCTAGCTCATCTTTGTCTGTTAAAAGCTGGTCTCTTTCCTGATTTACCTCTTCAATTTTCTGTTGGTAGAACTCCCTTTCAGTTTCAAGAGACTTAAGTTGGTGGTTAAGCTTAAACTGCGTATAAAGGTCATTTGAATCTATAAATACCATCCAGAATAAGAATAATATTCCGGCAATAAAATAGAAATTTCTTGAGAACGCTGGGAGTTTTATATTCATGATTGTTATTTACTTTGGTGAAGGTACATAATTGCGTAAAAAGAAAACAACTATCTATGTCGAAATGTTTTCACAGAAAAATCAAACTCGTTTTGAGACATTAGCTCAATGACCAGTAAAATTTATGGTGTTATAGTCTTTGAAATGAGTAGAACGAATGTAAGTGAAATAACCATTAAAATAATTGATTGAGAACTTCTTGCCTTATACCGTCATTTATAGCAAGTGCAAGAATCAATGAAATGAATAATCCAATTAATGCATATAGCATGTCTTTACCAATCATGTTGATGGCTTTTCTGGAAGCTTTTTTTCTTTTATCAGCCTTCCCTTTGGCGATGCTAATTGCCAGTTCTCTTCCTCCAAGCAATCCAATGAATAGCCAAGTCGTGCTCATTGGAAGGGTACTTTCAAATAATTTATAATATAACAGCAACGAATAAACCAAGTCAACTAAAGTAGCAGCTCTGACATCTGTGACATCTGATTTTTCATCTACTATTTGTTGTATTTTATCTCCTCTCATATAAAATAAAACTCCAAGCCCAAGAAAAATGTAGCCCGAGAATGCTACAAATTCCCAAGTTGATAAACTGCGAGGCAGGAATATAGCAATATTTGCAGCGTCTTGCTGTATCCAAACAGACCATAGCATTCCGCTCGTGATCCATTGAAATACCACCCAGAGAGGATGAGGTTTGCCTTTAAGAAACTTAACAACAAATTTTGATATTATAATCCATACAAAAAAAGCGAGAATGAATGCCAGAAAATAGCCGCTTAGGCTTTTGTACAATACGCCAATGATAGCACTTGTTTTGGTGGAGAATGCATTTAGTAATAAAAAGGTAGTTGATACGGGCATTCTCATTCTTGTAAGAATGAGAAGAATGAGTGGGGCAGCAAGCTGCAAAAATGAAAATGAAGTTGGGGCTTCATCAAATCCTTTTGATGTCAATCTTTGATTACTGACATCTCCACCATATGTAGACCAACTATAATATACTGTGGCTAAAAATATCAACCCCATAAAAAGCCACATGAAGTACCATTTCTTGTCTTTATTTGAAGCGATAAAAGTGCCTATCGTTTGAACGCTATCGTTTGCAATAGCGGCATATCCAGCCAATCCAAAGCCAACCCACATGGCAATAATTTTATAAGGATAGACAACGTAGCATAGCATCGTGAGCATAAGAATGAGCACAACAAAAAGTTTTTCTCTATGTACAATGTCAAAAAAACTGTATGTGTTTTTTGCCAATTTTTTTATTCTAAGATTGTCATTAAGAGACGAGGGCATACTGATTAATATTTTATAAGTGTTGGCGGTAAAGTTGCAAAAAAGCTATAAATACTTTGATACTTTCATATTAAGAAATTGTTAAGTGAGATTCTGTAAACGCAAAGAGTACCACTATTAATTATTGATACAAATCAACTTTAGTTTTAATGGTTATTTTTGATCAAAAAATTTTGTATTTGTAGTCGTAATTATAACAAAAAATAAATTTTGTTTGAGTCATTTTATTAAATCAGAATAAATATTAGAAATGCAATTGACCTTAAAAAAGGCAAATAATAATATTTAAGTAATAATTAGGGTAAAAGAATAACCATAAAAATAATTTTAATCAAAAAAACATAAATAAAAGGCTATTAAATTACCCAAAATGAGGATGGTAAACATAAATGTGGCAATTATATTATTAGTAAATTTATAAAATCCAATTACGTAACAAATAAGTCCAATAAACCTACCGCGGAATAATTGGATAAAACTGTAATTATTTAAAATTATCATAATTATAGTATGATAATTTAGTAGATATCTGCAAATACCGTAGATATTGCACTAATATTTACGGCAATTGTATTTATTCTTTACAATTTTTTAAACAATCAATTCCTTTATAGTTTTGTGCTGATGATAATAGATTGAACTTATGATATGTCAACTTAGCAAGTAAATTTTTTGTTTGGTTTAGTCGCTTAACTCAATCAATTAAAAATCAATAATTTATCTGTAGTTATAAACAGATAAAAATTAGAATAAATTACTTAATTATTAAATATTTATCTATGGAAGATTTGATTACAAGTTTAATGTCTGAACCGAATATTTTAGCGGGGACGAAAAGTGTGGGTTTGCTCACGGATGTTTTGCTTTTGGATGCAACAATGGCAGTAGCAGAGGCAGCAGATGCCGCAGCAACTGCTTTGTTCACAGCCAACAATATTTGGATGATGTTGGCTACAGCCCTTGTTTTTATTATGCATCTCGGATTTGCAGGTGTCGAAGCTGGTTTTGGGCAATCAAAAAATACGGTTAATATTCTTTTTAAGAATACAATTACGCCAATTATTGGACTGGTAACTTATTGCTTTGTTGGGTTTAATCTAATGTACCCTGGAGATTTTAATATAATTGATGGGATATTTGGATTTCATGGATTTGGGATAGCGTATGATCCTGTAGCAAGTGGACCTTCTATAGGATACGCAAGTGGTGGTTATACTTACTGGACAGACTTTTTATTTCAGGGGATGTTTGCCGCAACTGCTGCAACAATTGTTTCTGGAGCGATAGCAGAGCGAGTAAAATTATCTGCCTATATGATATTTACACTAATATATGTTGGTGTTGTTTATCCGTTTCTGGGTAGCTGGAAATGGGGCGGAGGCTGGTTAAATGATATGAATTTCTATGATTTTGCCGGTTCTACTTTGGTGCATTCTGTAGGAGGATGGGGTGCTTTGGCTGGAATAATGGTTATTGGGCCAAGACTCGGAAAATATGTTGGAGAGAAAGTAGTGGATAAGCCAGGTTCTTCAGTTCCATTGGCTGTAATAGGTGTTTTTCTTCTTTGGTTAGGATGGTTTGGGTTTAATGGCGGTTCAGTTCTTTCTGCTGATCCTGATTTGGTTTCTTATGTTTTGGTAACAACAAGTTTGGCGGCATGTACCGGTGGGCTATTTGCCTTTTTTGTTTCTTATATGAAATTTAAAAGAATGGATTTAGGCATGGTGCTGAACGGCATACTCGCTGGCTTGGTGGGTATTACCGCTGGAGCTGATACGGTTTCTATTAATTCTGCTCTGATTATTGGCGCAGTTGCCGGCATGTTGGTAGTAATTTCGGCTACTACTTTAGATAAGTTCAAATTGGATGATGTTGTAGGTGCGGTTTCAGTTCACTTGACATGTGGAATATGGGGAACACTTGCTGTGGGTATTTTTTCTACAAACCCAGATCATACGTTCATGAACCAATTAATAGGCATACTAGCCTACGGAGCAGTTGCCTTCCCATTTGCCTTTTTGATATTTTATATCCTGAAAATTACTATTGGGGTAAGGGTTTCTAAAGAACATGAAATTGATGGCTTGGATAGTCATGAACATGGAATTAGAGGATACACTATCGTAGTAGAATAATAATAACATAGGATTGGGCAGGTGTATCTGTCCAATCAAATTAAAGTTTTAAACTAATAATTACAAATAAATTAATAAGCAATGAAAAAATTATCATTACTAATGATCGCATTTATAATTGGGACTTTCCAGTTAAAAGCGCAAGATGAAGAAGAAAAAAAGGGTTTGCAGATTTCAGGGTCTGTAGACACATATTGGAAATATGATTTTTCAGGTTATATAAATGAAGATGGCATATCTAATATCGGTACAAGTTTTGCAGATGAGCAGAATTCTATATCAATCGGAATGATTGATATAGCCTTATCTCAAACAGTTGGGAAAGCCAGTTTTGTAGGCGAGTTTTCTTTTGGCCCAAGAAGTTTTAAATCCATTCCGTTGTTCCAGCCAGATGGGGACAATGATGATATTATGGTTGGGATACAAAATTTATACGTTTCGTATGCGGTTTCTGATGTCATATCTTTAACAGCGGGATATATGGGTACGTTTGTTGGATATGAAGTAATATCTCCAGCTGGAAACTTTAACTATTCAACTTCATATTTATTTACCAATGGTCCTTTCCAGAATGCTGGAATAAAGGCTGACTTTGCTATCTCAGATCGATTTGCTTTCATGGTAGGATTATTTAACGATTGGAATCAATATCAGGATTTTAACGGGATTTCTGACTTTGGTGCTCAAATTTATTTTGCACCTGTCGATGGATGGGATATATATCTCAACTTTATTACTGGGTCTCCCTCAGGAACAGAAATTGACCTGACAACCGGATGGCAGATTACTGATGGTTTTTACTTAGGACTAAATGCAGCTGATTATACTGCTTCAGGAACAGATGCCGGTGGATTTTCCGGGGTAGCTCTTTACCCACAACTTAGCATCTCCGATGCCTTTGATGTTGGTGTTAGATATGAATATTTCAAAACGAAGGAATATAAGAATGGAGATCTAACTACTGTTGCTTCAGAGAACGTAAATGCTATTACGCTGACGGCCAATTTGCATGCCGGTCCGCTAACTATTATTCCGGAATTTAGAATTGATGGAGGAAGCGATGAATTTTTCTATAGTGATGCTTCAGGGAATGATATGACAAAGTCTGCATCGCAGTTCTTGATAGCCGCTGTTTATGCATTTTAAGAATAAAAGAAATTTGTAAATCAAAATATAAAGGCCCTAATCAATTGTATTGATTAGGGCCTTTATGGTAATAATTATGCTCAGAATCACAGTTTTATTAGTTACAAGTATTTTTAATTATTCTCTCTCGCAGCAGAGACAATTTCCTATTAACGATATCGAAAAATACACCTTTACTGATGTAATTGAGGCTTATGGCCTCGACAAGGAAAAGTTGTTGTCCAATGGCGAAAAGTTTATGCATCAAGTTAAAGTGCTAAACTCAAAAAAGAAACATTATAAAATTGAGAAAGAAAATTACGTCATTATAAATAAAGGTAGTTTTTATGTCTACCGAATTGGCTCAGTGAAAAAAGGAATTAGCGGTGCTGTGGAATACGATATAGTTCTTGAAATAAAGGATGGAAAATATCGATACACTATTACCAATTTTAAATACAACGAATATCAAAAAAACAGATATGGAAAATATGAACCCATAAACAAAAAGCTTGTTCCGTTGGAAATGGAGGTATCATCAATAAATAAAAAGGCATGGGAAAATCACCAACAGGTCGTTTATGACAAATCTCTAAAACTTATACAAAATTTATTTAGTGCGATGACTTACTCCGAAGAGAAGATAATAGGAAAAGAAAAAAAAGACGATGATTGGTGAAAATCATCCTATCCAATAATTTTCTCTGAGTTTTATCTCAAATAGTTGAAATCATTAATCACTTCTAATTGAATTTTCATAAAGCACGCTTCTATTCTTTTATAATTAAATACTTACAATAATGAGTATAGTAAAAATGATAGTCATTATTGTAAATAATATCAATGTAGGGCTAATATTGAGTATATAAACTGCATTATTTTGAATTGCTCACAAAAACCCATTCTTTTTTCGTCTTTCTTGCATCAAAACGCAAAATATGTGCTAATTTTAAGCAAATTTTCAATCATAAAATAAATATAAAATTTCATGGCAAATTTTCGTTTCAACGCCGTTCAGGAAGCAGGGAAAAGACAACCGTTTTTTTCAAAACTGCCTTCAAATAAGGTATCAGATTTTTATGGCTCTACATGCTTTGATTTAGCAAAGATGCAAGCGACTTTGGCACCAGATGTGTTTAAAGAAGTAAAAAATTGTATTGACAAAGGAAAGAAAATCAAAGGCGAAGTGGCAAATGCTGTTGCTGCAGCTGTAAAGTCATGGGCAATCGAAAATGGAATTACGCATTATACTCATTGGTTTCAACCATTAACAGGGTCAACAGCCGAAAAACATGATGCTTTTTTTGATAGCATGAGTGGGTTAGAAAAATTTAAAGGTTCTGCCTTGGTACAACAAGAACCTGATGCCTCTTCCTTCCCATCCGGAGGAATTCGTCAGACATTCGAAGCAAGGGGATATACAGCCTGGGACCCAAGTTCTCCAATGTTTAAGTGGGGCACAACTCTTTGCATACCGACAATTTTCGTTTCTTATACAGGAGAATCTCTCGATGTAAAGGCACCTTTACTGAAAGCTTTGGAAGCTGTTGATAATGCAGCAACTAAAGTGTGTAAATATTTTGATAGAAATGTTTCAAAAGTTACCGCTTCTTTGGGTTGCGAGCAGGAATATTTTGTCATAGATAAAGCATTATTTAATGCAAGACCAGATTTAGTAATGTGTGGCAGGACAGTATTTGGCCATGCACCTGCAAGAGGGCAACAATTGGATGATCATTACTTTGGGTCAATTCCAAGCAGAGTTATTGCTTTTATGGAAGATTTTGAAGTTGAATGCCATAAGCTAGGCATCCCGGTAACTACAAGACATAATGAGGTTGCTCCAAGTCAATTTGAGGTAGCACCATTATTTGAAGAAGCTAATGTGGCTACAGATCACAATATGTTGATGATGGATGTAATGAGAAGAGTAGCTGACAGGCACGAATTTGCAGTACTGTTTCATGAAAAACCATTTGCGCAAATCAATGGTACTGGAAAACATAACAACTGGTCATTGGTCACCAATACAGGCGTCAACTTATTTCAACCAAGTAGCAGTGCAAGAGAAAATCTATTATTCCTGACTTTCTTTGTTAATGCAATTGCGGCAGTCCATAAATATGCCGACATCCTCAGGGCGTCAATAGCCTCAGCAGGTAATGATTTCAGATTGGGAGCCAATGAAGCACCACCTGCGATTATTTCTGCATTTATTGGTACGCAACTAAGTGCTGTCCTTGATGAGCTCGAAAGTAATGGAAATATTAAAATCGAGAAAGGGGATAATATGTATATGAAACTCGGAATTGACAAAATTCCGGAAATTATTCTCGATAATACTGATAGAAACAGAACTTCACCTTTTGCATTTACAGGCAATAAATTCGAATTCAGAGCTGTTGGTGGAAACGCAAATGTTGGCTTGCCAATGACCGTGCTAAATACTATTATGGCCAAGCAACTCAATGATTTCAAAGAAGATGTTGATGCAAAAATCGCTGGAGGAAAAGAAAAAAGACTTGCTATCATTGAAGTGCTTAGAAAAAACATTGCAGAATCAAAAGATGTTCGCTTTGAAGGTGATGGTTATTCTGATGATTGGGTAAAAGAAGCAGAGAAAAGAGGTCTTCCAAATGTGAAGGATACTCCAGAGGCACTTGATGCTTTTCTTACTGATAAAAGTAAAGAAGTATTTGGGTGCTACAATGTCTTAACTGAAAGAGAACTTGATGCTCGCAACGAAATTCTTTGGGAAAATTATGTCATGAAAGTGCAGATTGAATCAAGAGTAATAAGTGATTTAGCACTTAACCATATTATTCCTACGGCAGTAAAATATCAAATGAAATTAATTGATGCTGCAAGGGGATTGAAGGAAATTGGGCTTGACAATAAATCAACTTTAAATGTGATCAGCAAAATTACTGAACACATTGATGGTGTTAAAAATGGAGCACTCGATATGATTGATGAACGCAAACGCATTAATGAAATCGAAGAAGCACGAGGGAAAGCCGTTGAGTACTGCCAAAATATCAAGCACAAATACTTTGATCAGATCAGGTATCATGTTGACAAATTAGAACTGTTTGTTGATGATGAAGATTGGCCTTTGGTGAAGTATCGTGAAATGCTTTTTGTGCATTAATAAAGAGCAATAAATTATAATTTTATAAGCGGTGCTTCCATTGAGACACCGCTTTTTTTATTTCGTGTCAAAAAAGTATTTTATTGATAGTTATCTGGATAGCAGACAACTATTGCTCAAATTAGTAGATTCCAGTAAAATAAATATAAAATTCAACTCCGCATTCAGTCGGGGCGAATAAAGTTTTGCTGATTTAATTGAGATCCCCAATAGATGGTTTTTTTATGCCGAATTTCTGCTTGCGTTAATATTGCCAAATAAAGAGCGAGTCACCATTTTTTCATAAACCTTTAATAACTCGTCATTTCCAGGTTCCATTTTTTGAATTTTAAGTAAGGCATATTGTTGAATAGTGATTAGAGGCAATACAATATTTTCACGTATATCAATAGATGCTTTTCCGACAGGATTATTTTCCATGAGTTGACTATATCCTGCAAGTTCGAGAATCAACCTTTTGGTCGTTTTATATTCGTTGTAAATTATATTCCAAAAATCACCAAATTCTTTGTCCTGCGCCATGTATTTAGTCAATTCAAAAAACGACTTTGAAAGCGACATCATGCTATTTTGCATAAGCGCCTGAAAGAAATCGGAGTTTTTATAAAGCCGCTTAAGCTTATCAAATTCTCCACGGTCTTCATAAGCTTTTAATGCAGTACCTACTCCATAAAATCCAGGGACATTTTGCTTTAATTGACTCCATGATCCAACAAAAGGAATGGCACGTAAATCTGAAAAGTCAAATTCTTTTGATTTTGAGCGTTTTGAAGGGCGACTTCCAATATTAGTTTTTGCGTAATATTTTAATGTGCTCATCCGCTGCAAATAAGGTAGAAACATAGGATGATTCTTAAAATCAACATATGCATCATAGCTTATTGTCGCCAGATCATTGATTATCTCAGCGTCACTATTAGATAATACATTGTTGGCTTTGCTGAACAATTCATTAGATATGCCGGAACTTAGCAATTGTTCAATATTATATTGAGACGAGTCAACAGTTCCAAAATTAGAGCTAATTGTTTGCCCTTGTACAGTTAATTGAATTTCTTCATCTTCAATATTGGGCCCCAAAGAGGCATAAAATTGATGTGTTTTTCCTCCACCACGCGCAGGAGGCCCGCCTCTTCCATCGAAGAAAATCACTTTAATCCCATGTTTCCTTGAAATTTCGGTGAGCCGCTCTTTGGCTTTAAATATAGACCAATTGGCCATTAAATAACCGCCATCTTTAGTGCCATCAGAAAAACCAAGCATAATGGTTTGTTTGTTTTTTCTATGTTTTAAGTGTTTTATATAAGCACTGTTTGAATAAATTTGATCCATAATATCTGCAGCATTCGCAAGATCATCGACGGTTTCAAAAAGAGGTATTATATCGACTGTTAGATTATTTTCAAAGCCACATAAATTAAGCATAGCAAATGTTTCCATTACATGCAGCGCAGATTGATTGTTGCTGATTATATATCTATTTGCTCCGCACTCGCC
>VAPM010075165.1_pt1 | contig 14451 bp, 12 predicted proteins | sample 3395091 | NCBI WGS metagenome assembly VAPM01 (sample SAMN08290445, study PRJNA428436) | hydrothermal vent metagenome | isolation source: Deep-sea hydrothermal vent chimney 3 | place: Pacific Ocean: Juan De Fuca Ridge | reverse complement strand
TCCCCTGCGGGGAGCCAATCCCCTGCGGGGAGCCGCCTCCGGCGTCCGAGACCGGAGCAGACCCGGAGCCGGGAAGCTGCCGATCGATCCCTGGTTCACCGGGATAGGCGTTCGGGTTGTTCGGGGTCATCGCCTCGATCCCCCGGGCTACGGCGTAGGCCCCGCCCGCGGCCGCCGCTCCGACGGCCAACGCTTTGCCGGGAATCAGACCGACGACGGTGGCGCCGGCTACCAGTTCGACTTGGCCGACCCCGAGGTCTGAATTGCCATGTGCTGGAGCGGGCATATCCACGGACGTTGAGACCCAATCCGTGAGCGCGTGCTGGCCGCCGCCCAACCTCTCCCCGGCCGCTCCCTTGGCCGTGTAGAAGTTTGCGGTCGCGTTATCGGAGTTGCGGCTATAGAGCAGGTTGAACTTCTGGTTGAAGTCCCCGGATTTCCAATTCGGATCGCGGACGCTTCCGGAGAGGTTCTTTTCTTTCCCGCTTAACGCCTCGCTGCCCGCGTACATTTCACCCGGAACTTGGCTGGTTGCCTTGCGGGCGTTTCTCACCCGCTGGGCCACACCCGGCATCACCCTGCGGGCCGCAGCGGTCCCGGCCTCGGCGGCGCTATTCACTCTGTGCGTCAGCGCGGCACCGTTTTGCTCCGCGGCGCCTTTTGTTCCGGCATAATCTTTCGGGGTGCCGGGCGGGCCCGCCATCGGGTTCGGCAGGGCATTGACTTGGCCCTCCAGACTGCGAATATCCGCAAACACCGTGGCGACGTTACCGAGACCGGGGTCCATGGCGATTGCATGGAACTTTTCGGCGGCATCGGTTGCGGTCTCCGCCGTCTGGTAGGAGGTGGCCGCGGAGACTGCAAGCCCCGCGGCCTGTTTCAGGGTCTCGGAATCGTTGCGATCGGACCCCTGCGTGAGATTTGCGAGCCGCTGGATCGAGTGTGCATAATCTCTAGCTTGGGCCGCCTTGGTGGCATAGCCCGCGCTGGTGCGTAGCGAGCTGTCCCGCCTACCAATCAGGTTCTGCTGAGCGCTGGAAGAGGCCTCGATCACGCCCCGCAGCGCCAAATTGAACTCCGCTGTCGTTGAGGATTTGTGCTCCGCAAGCCAACCCTCCGCCTTGCTTACAATGCCGGCGGCGGCCTTGCTCCCCTCAGCCGCCTGTACCTTGAACCCGTCGAGGATTTGGGTCGGAGAGACGCCCCCCCTGGCCATGCGCTCAAGCGTCTGCCCGACTTTCGTGCTGTCGCCTGCCTCATGGAGCAGGCCCGCGGCGAGCGTGCTCTCGGCCGCGTGACGAATATCCCGGTCGTGGGCCAACGAGCCACGGTTTCCGGCGGAATCCGACTGTGCCAATCCCTGCAGCGTCTTGATCGCAGCGGTTGTTCCTTGGGCATAGGCGCGGCTTGAGTCCGAACTCGCCGTTTGCGAGGCGTTGTGAGCGACTGTCTCGGCCTGTCGTTCCCCTCGCGAAGCCCGCGTGGAGATGACGTTCGTGATCCTGTTCCCGGCGACCAGCCCGTCTACCCCGCCCTGGTTGACCTGCTCCGTCGCATCCGCCCCTGCCACGCTCGTCAGGGCCTCACCGGAGCCGACCGTCTCCTTGAACATGAGCATTTCCTGGCCGATGGAGCGGTTGTCGAAGCTCTGCTGGTCGAGGGAGATGTTCCCGGTGGCGGCCATGGCGCCGGCCTGGGCGGCCAGCGCGGTGCCCATGCCGTGCGTGAGAAACTCGGTGAACGCGAATCCGCCCTTGACCAGCCCCCATGTGATGAGTGGGACCATCGAGGCGACGAAGCCCGCCGCGAGCATCAGGTGCGAGGTCTGGACCGAGATGACCCCCAAGTTCATCATCGAGTAGCCGCCGGTCTTGCCCATGACCGGTCCGAGGGTGCCCTGGGAGTAGAGGTCCACGATGTAGTCCACGATCGACAGCGTGGGCTCCCAGAGTGCGAGCCAGAAGAGCACCTGCATCGTGGTCATCGCGATCCGGTGTCCGGCCCCGGGGATGAACAGTGCGACCATGATGATCGGCAGCAGCGCCATCACGAACGCCTGGAGCACGGAGTAGAGGTAGCCGGATAGGTCGCGGAAGATGATCGCGCCGGTGGCCCAGGAGGAGACCTGGGATTTCTCGCCCTGGGCGACGGCGAGTGCGGTCACGGCCTGGGATTGGCCCGAGGCAATGGCGGCGGCATTGAGCGCCGGGCGCAGGGCGTTGATGGCCGCGGCCTGCTCAATGGTCTCGCCCGTGGGTTTCGTGAGCGCGCCGCCGAACAGGAAGGTCTGTGCGGAGGCAAGCGTGCCCGAGAGCCAGGAGAAGGTGGCGGTGCCGGAGAAGGTGGCCGCGGATTGCCCGAGCCACTTCGGGGCCTCGCCCTTGAAGTAGGCCGAAAGGTAACCGTAGGCGTTCTTATACTGCGTGCCATCGTAGGTGACGAAAGCGGTCTGCTCGGAAGCCACCCCTTTGGGCCCGCAGGGCAGCATCGCCCCATAGGTATCCTGGGCGGTGTAGACCGGTGTGAGCGGGCTCTGGGGGACGCCCGCGAGCGTGCCGCCCTGGCCCCAGAGCTGCGTGGAGGTCACCAGCGTGTAGGAGGACAGCCGCCCGGAGGCGATGCCTGGAATGAGGCAGTTGCGTGCGAAAGCCGCAAGCGTGGCCCGGGCCATCGGGTCGTTCACCTGGATGTGAGTGGAATCCTGCACGAGCGAATTGGCCAGGTCGAACCCCCCGCCGTGGGCCATTTGGAGGTCCCCGGGGGTATGATAAAATTGTTCGATTAGCATGGAGGCTTCGTGCCCGATGCTCGAGACGATCGATTCCGGCATGACCACGAGCGCCGGGGCGTCCTTGATCGCGTTGGTGTAGCCGGTAACCGTATCGATGATAACGGCGTTGGCGGTCGTCTTCACGCCGATGGAGATGATGACGAGCAGGCCTATGAACAGCCCGAGGACGCCCTTGGCCTTCGCGTGGTTGTGCGCGGCGGCATAGCCGATCGGCAGCGTGGCCGTCAGCGCCGTGAGCATGATGAGGTCCCAGTAGCCGCTGGAGTCCACCAAGCCCTTGGCGGCGTAGAGCAGGTTGTACAGGACGTTGCCGTTGGCGAAGGCGTAAATGGGCCAAGCGTTCCCCCCAAAGGGATTGACGGTGTTGGCGGAGGCTACTGCGGGCAGCAGCAGGGCCGCTACCCCCAGAAGGAACGCGGGGAATAGGAGGGTGCTGATTTTCTTGAGCATGCGGCCGTTCCCTGGTTTGACGGCGGGGCTATACTGGGATACTAGGTGCAGGGCGGAATTCGGGGGCGTAATCGCCGTTGATAGTGGCGCAGTTTGTTACGTCTGCGTTCTCCCATGCGGAAATTTCGCATAGATAGATTTAAAGCAGTTGATGAAGTTCTGCTGACGCAGATACGCCTCGGCGGTGATTTGGGTCACGATGGTATGGAAAACTGCAAGAGGGGAGAGTGTATGCTCAATCCGGAGGCACCTAAAAACCGGAATCTCGTTCTGTCGGCTTTCGAAGCCATCATTGAAGCTCGGAATAGAGCGGCCAAGGATCATATCAGCGAACTCACTGAGCGGCATGCCCAACTTTTCGTTGCCAGTCCGTGCGTGCGCGGAGGGGCGCAGTCTGCGTTTGATCGTTTTTCGATTGCCGACCCATCGATCCGGGTTGGCGTCGCGGAAAATACGGCAGCGGAATAACCTGCTGAATCCCCGGTGGCCAACATAACCGGGGTGTTAATATCAAGCACACGCGTTCTTTTTGTGGGCATTAGTGCACCCCCTTCCTCGAAGATGCCGCTTCTTGCGCATGCTGCGCGTAGATTGCATCCAAGTTGACTGGCGGAATCATCAGCCGCGGGAACCCACCCCTGGCGACGAGGTTTGTGATCGCTTCCCGCGCAAACGGAAACAGCTGGTTCGGGCAGTAGCCCCCGAGCAACCCAAATAAATCGGACCCGGAAAATCCGGTGATCTCAAATATCCCGGCCTGCCGGATCTCCGCTGAATACAGGGTCCGGCCATCTTTGAGGGTGGCGGTTACATTCAGGGTCAGCACTACCTCGTACCCACCGGCGATTTCCCGCGTATCGTTTCGCATCCGCATCCGCGTCTCGACCTCATCCGCAGGGATATCCTCGGAGAACGCCTGATCACCCAAAGGCACCTCGAATGAGGCATCCCGGAGGTACAAAAGGCGGATCCCCAACCGCCGTTCCATTTCCTGCTCCTGATTGCCGGTATCGTCGTTCACAATCAACCACCCTTTTTCGGTTTCCCAACAAGCCCCTGCGGGACGGCAATGCCCCTGCGGGACGGCAATGCTGGCCAGGGCCATTCTGGTGATTACTAGGTGCAGCGGAAAATTGGGGCTACACAACCGGTGAGCGCTCTTCCCAGCACGGGCAATCCTTCCCCTCGTTCGGTGGCATATAGCCGCCCCGAATCGTGCGGCCAGGCGAACCGGACAAGTAGTATCCGCAGCTACGGCGCACCGAAGCTGCAATCATCCTTGTTTCCCACCGGCACTTCGCAACACGATTTTTACGCACCCGCCCGGCGCGGTCCTTGACCGCATCCAGGTCGTACAGCGCGCAGGTCCGGCAGGAATGCGCAGTCGGCATGGTAAATCTCCTTCTTTGTTCAGCTACTGCCGGTTCCCAATCTCGCGATCAGCCCCCGCAACCGAGTACGCCGTTCGCGCGAGCGCGTTTGCCGCACGGCCATCTGTACCGCCCGGCGGGCGCCGACGAGCACCAGATCGTGTTCCGCGCGAGTGGCGGCCGTATAGAGCAGGGTGCGGTCGAGCATGATGTAGTGCTGCTTGTTCAGCGCTAGAACTACGCACGGGAACTGCCCGCCTTGCGCTTTGTGGCAAGTGATCGAGTAGGCCAAGCGCAGTTCCTCTTTGGTTTCAGAGTGGTAGAGCACCCGGCGTTGGTCGTCATATTGCACCAGGAGCGTGGCGTCTGCTTTCGGTTCTGAGTTCACCCCGACGACCTTGCCGATCTCGCCGTTCATCACCCCGAGGGTGTAGTTGTTCACGACATGGATCACCCGGTCTCCGACGCAGAACCCCCAGAGAGCGGAATCCCTCTCCGCCTTGCTCCGCAGGCGCTCGCGCAGGGCCCGGTTGAGTTCCAGCGTTCCGGCCGGTCCCTTGCGCATGGGCGCAAGCACCTGCACGTCATCCTCGCCGTGGCGGCGCATACGCTCCAGGGTCGCCTCGACGATTTCGCTGTTATCTTGCGGGTGCTGTTGCTCGATGAAGTCGAATCCCTGCTCGAAGCGCGGCATACGCCCGGCAAGGATCGCCTGGGCCCCGAGCGCGATTCCGGAGTCCTTGTCCTGGCGAAAGACCCGCGTGAGCCTCGCGGTCGGTACGCCGGCGGCGATCAGGTCGCGCAGGCAGGCCCCGGGTCCCACGGAGGGCAGCTGGTCGGCATCGCCGACGAATACCACATGCGCTTTCGCCGGCACTCGGCGCAACAGATCGGCCATGAGCACGACATCGATCATGGAGGACTCATCCACGATCAGAAAATCGCATTCGATGGGCTCTTCCCGGAACCCACCGGTCTGTGGGGACCACAGCATGCGGTGGATCGTCCGGGCTTCGTGTCCGGTGAGCTGCCGCATGCGTTGCGCCGCCCGCCCGGTCGGCGCGCACAGTTCGACGCGCCGCTCCCCGGCCGCCTCGATTAATGCACGCAAGATGGTGGTTTTCCCGGTACCTGGCCCGCCGGTGATAATCGAGAAGCGGTTGGTCAGGGCGTGTATAAGCGCCGCGTGTTGGCTGGGGTCAAAGCGCACACCGATCTTCTCCAATGCCGCTTGAGCGATCCGGTCGAGCGATTCGTCTGCGGAGGCCGCTTCGATGTCGTTACTACGCCGACTGACCTCCGAGGAAATGACTTCCTCGGAGGTCACGACGATCGGCAGGCCGATCAGTGTCTCGTTTCGGCGCACGAGCACACCGCTGCCGATGAGCGTGTCCAGCGCCGCGCGCAGCCCCAACGCCGGTTGCCCGGTCAAGTCCGCCGCTGTTGCGAGTAGCGCGTCAGCCGGCGTCACGGTATGCCCCCGGCCGGTTTCTTCCCGCAAGGACCAGATCAGGGCGGCGCGCTTGCGGCGCTCATCGTCCCGGCCGATTCCGAACTTGAGCGCGGCCTCGTCTACGCGCAGAAAGGCGAGTCCGCGGATCTCCGTGAGCCGGTAGGGGTCGTCGGTGAGGATTTGGACCGCCTCCGGACCCCATTGGCGCCATGCCCGTAGGGCGAAGGTGGTGCCGATTCCGCCGCGGGCGAGCAGTGCGACGATGTGGCGTAGCGTGCGCATGCGCACCCACGCCTCTCGGATGGCCGCGAGCTTGGTTTTGCCGATGCCGCTGACCTCGAGCAGACGTTGCGGCTCGTGATCGAGGACATGAGGCAGATCGCCCCCGAAGCGATCGGTCAGGACATCGGCCAACGCCGGGCCGATCCAGGGCAGGGCGCCGGCGCGCAGGAACAGGCGCAGTTCGTTCGGGTCATCGGGGATGCGGATGTCCATCCAGTTGGCCTGGATCTGCCGACCGTGCTTGGGGTGGCGCAGGACGCGGCCCTCGCCTTCGATATGCGCACCTTCTACGAGCGTACCAACGGTCCCGGCGACAGTGATCCCGCGGTGCGTAGCGGGATCCACGAGCACGAACACGCCGAAGTCGTTATCGCCGCGGTAGATGATGAAGTCCACTACCCCGGCGAATCGTACATCGGTGCCTTCATGGGCGCTCACCCACTGCGGAGCGCATTGCTGAGCCTGCACTCGCCACCCCACCCTTGTCCGCCGGGGCCCGGAACGGGTCCCTCTTGGTGGGTACTAGGTGCAGGCGGAAATTAGAGCAGGCGGAAGGCGAATGGGAGTATGCGGGGCCGACCGGTCGCCTCCTCCGATAGGGCGACAAACAGGTCGTAGCCCTCACCGTCACCGGCATAGACGACTGTACGAGACACACCGGAGGCAATCCCGATCGATCACCCCGAGCAATCGCCGCAATCCCGCCCGATTCGCGATAATGTACCCCTCCCCGTGCTCGAAAGATGGGGGAGATGTGAACCTGTGGGATTGGCTTTTTCATTGCTTCCTCCGGTTTCGTGGAACCCGTTTCGCGAGAAAGGCCATCTGGTCGGAAAGGATTCTGCGGTTTGCCAAGATCAGGTGCTCTACGTAGTTCGGCGCATAGGGCACTGCGAGAAGCCGTAGCCCGGCCTCCTCGGGCGTGCGGTCGTCCTTGCGCGAGTTACACGCCTTGCACGCGGTCACGACATTCTCCCAGGTGTTCGCGCCACCGCGGCTTCGAGGGCGAACATGATCGCACGTAGCCAGCGCCTTGCGGTGCAGCAGATCCTCGCCACAGTACAGACAACGGTACTTATCCCGCGCGAACAATGCCGGATTTGACAGCGGTGGTGTGTAGCCCTCGAATAGCCCGCCATCCGCCCCGTGTAGGGCGATCACCGGGTGCAGCAATACCCGGGAGCGCACGCCGGATACCGAGATGCCACCGCGCACCACCGCGGCCGGGTCGCCCACCGTCCAGGCGACCTGCTCGAGCACATAGTGGCGCACCGCCTCCTGCCAGCCGGCCCAGTGCATCGGCCGACCGGTGCAGTCCACGGCCAGCAACGGTGGGAAGCGCCCGCCCGGCGCCGGGGTGCTTTTCGTTCCCATCACACTACCCCTTCACGCTCAGCACCTGCCGAAGCGAATGCACCACCTCGACCAGATCGCTTTGGTTCGCCATCACGGATTCGATGGACTTGTAGGCCGCGGGAATTTCATCGAGCACCCCGGCGTCCGTCCGACACTCGATCCCGGCCGTCTGATCCGCAAGGTCATCGGTCGTGAACCGCCGCTTGGCCTCTGATCGAGAGAACCGGCGCCCGGCGCCGTGCGAACAGGAGCAGAACGACTCCCGGTTCCCGAGCCCACGGACGATGTAGCTTCCCGTCCCAATGCTTCCGGGGACGATGCCGAGATCGCCCGGGCGGGCGCGAATCGCGCCCTTTCGGGTGACCCAGACATCTCGCCCGAAATGGTGTTCCCGCGCCACGTAGTTGTGGTGCGCGCGGATCACCTCGTCGGGGAACCCAACACCGGATAACGTCTCATGGAGAGCGATCAGCGTCTCAGCCAGCAACCGATCCCGATTCAGTTGCGCATAGTCTTGCGCCCACTGCATGGCCTCGATATACCGGTCGAAGATATCCGTTCCCTCCGGCAGATACGCGAGATCCCGGTCCGGCAGCGAGATATGCCATCGAGTCATTTCTTCCCGGGTGAGCCCGATGAAATACCACCCAATCCGATTTCCGATCCCGCGGCTCCCGGAGTGCAGAAGTACCCAACAGCGGTCCTCCTCGTCAAGGCACAGCTCAATGAAATGATTACCGGAGCCGAGTGTACCGAGCTGGCCGGCGGCCCGACCGGGCGGCACACTAACAAACCCCGGGTTGCACTCGAGAATACGACTCAGACGAGGCCAGAGGGCCTCTTCGAAGCGGGTGCAGGGCCGGGACGCCAGGTGGTTGCCCCCGACGCCGAGCGGGATCCTCGCCTCAATGGCCGCCCGTGTCTCCGCCAGGGACGCTGGAAGCTGGTCGGCGGTCAGCGCAAGGCGCGCAGCGGTCATCCCGCACCCGATGTCGACCCCGACCGCCGCCGGGATCAGCACTCGTTCGGTTGCAATCACCGAGCCTACCGTCGCGCCCTTGCCGAGATGTACGTCGGGCATGGCAGCGACGTGCCGGAAAATGAACGGCAGGCTTGCGAGCGAACGCAACTGATCGAGGCTCGCGCCGTCCACCTCATCCGTCCAGATTTTTACCGGGACATGGGATGTCTGGATTATTTTTTTGATCGGCATAGCCTAGCCTCCATCGTGATGGTTGGCTCCCTCGGCAGGATTCGAACCTGCAACCTCCGGGGTAGGATCCCGGCGCTCTATCCAGTTGGGCTACGAGGGCATATGGAAACCGGGCGCTCTATCCAGTTGAGCAACAGGGGCGAAGGATTGGCGGCGCCACAGGTGTCTCGAACCATGCATACCCATTCCCTTCATGTGGCCGTTGAGATCGTGGCGGCGAGGGTGAGATTCGAACTCACGAAACCCTCTTGGGGTTCTGCCGGGTTCAAGCCGGCCGCATTCAACCGCTCTGCCACCTCGCCTTCGAGTTGCTATTGGAGGGCTGGGCGGGGCTCGAACCCGCGTGGTCGCGGTTTGCAGCCGCGCGCCTATTCAGTTCAGCCACCAGCCCAAATGATGAATGGAGCGGGTCGTTGGAGTCGAACCCACCTTGACGGTTCGGAAGACCGGCACCTGGCCGCTCGGTCAGACCCGCAATTCGGTTCTCGACAAGAAGTGTGCCGAGGCTGGTTCGGCCCCCACTGATCTCCCCGATCGAAATCCTCGCCCGACACTGCTGGCGCTCGACGGAGATGGCTGTGGGTGCGGTTGCCTCGACACCAGGGGCAGGACCCGTGATTGGCGCAACTCCTGGCGAATCGCTTTGCTTCTGTAGGCGGTTTCTTGCGCGTCCTGCTCATTGGATTGGTCCTCTTCTCGGCTTGGGGCCGCCGGCAGGCATCGAACCCGCAACCTTCGGCTTACAAGACCGCTGCTCTCCCGATTGAGCTACGGCGGCGATATTGGTCTGGGAAGCAGGATTCGAACCTGCGACCTCCCGCTCCCAGGGCGGGCGCTCTACCAAACTGAGCTACACCCAGAATAAGTGCCGGTTCCGCCCCGGCGGCCCCTTATCGTAGGCCCGGTCTACTAGAAACAAACGCCCCGACTTCGATCGAGGACACGGCGGATGCTTTGGTTCTCAGCATCTGCGGTCGGTTGCGGGGGTCGGACGTCGAACCGACGTGGACGAGATCATGGGCCTCGCTCGGGAACCATCACCCTCCCCGCAATTGAGAACCTGGTGGAGCCGGGCGGGATCGAACCGCCGACATCCTGCTTGCAAAACAGGCGCTCTCCCATCTGAGCTACGGCCCCGGGAAACGGCGGGGGAAGCCCGCCGCACAACAAACCCAAGTTGGTAAACAGTCCGCCGAGCAGCGTAGTCCTGGTCACGGGGCATAGTCATAGTGCCGTTGAGCACTAGGTGCAGGGGAAAATTACAGAGGTAGAGATGGCACGCCATGTGGTGGAATACACGCTTCCCTGCACCCATCGTGTACAGGTGGGCATCGAAGCGGAGAGTTCGGAAGCCGCGTCTGGGAAGGCCGAGCGGCTGTTTGATGATGCAATGCTCTGGTGCGACACCGAAGAGATTCCCCTGCTCTATGATGATTATGACGAGGACGGGGATGCGGGAGCGGCATTGGAGTTTCGCGTGGTCTCCGCGCTCGGCGAAGGCGAGAAGTGGCCGGAAGCGGCCGCTTGCGTGAGGTTTTCGCGCGCGCGGGATGCGGCGATGCGAGCCGCAGCGCTCCTGGTGGCCGCCTATCAGGCCGGTGAAGATCGTGGAGGGTCTGTGGAGTGGTCCGACATCGACGACGCTTATGCCGCCGCGCTCGAGGCGATCCACAAGAAGTGAAGGGCCGTTTTTTGTTTTGGCGGGGGGCCACTGTTCAGTGGCTGCCCGCCAGTTTTTATCCCAAGGCCACGGTGTCGAAGGGGTTCGTGTCCGGCTCCCTCAAAAAACCGTCCCCGTTGGGCTTTCCCGGGAAGTATTAGGCGCGGGGCTCCTACCTGCTCTCCGGTCGCCCGCAGCTCCGCCGTTCGTCTGAATTGGCGAGATTCCCGTCTATGGAATCGGACTCAAGGGCGCGTTGGAGGTCGATAGCGAGCCGTCCTCCCCGATCGCGAATCTCCGCCGCCGTGCGGATGAAGTGGCGCAACGGCAAGGATCGGCAGGGGGACACGTTTTCGGGATGCGTTGCTTGATGCCGCATTAGGTAGTACAGGTAGGCTTGGTAGTTGAAATACGCCAGAACGATTCCCAGCATCGCCATGACCGCCGCTTCGTGGTAATAGGGCCATAGCAGGCGTAGCGCGCCGCTGGCGAACGGAACCGCTAGCAGCAGTCCTCTCCGGAAGCTGGGCAAGGCCGGCTCTGCCCCAAAGCAATAGGCGTTGAAACGCCTTCCGATAGCGCCCCAACCGCCCATCGCGCGGAGGATGGCGATCTCGTCCGCCAGCTCGTCGTCCTCGATACGGCGCTTACGCCGATCATGGCGGTAGTTGGCCCAGATCACCCAGACCGCCCAGACGAGCACCCAGACGATCATGACGGGGCCGGCGATCCGCATGACCGTGTCCGCGGCGTGAATCAGGGCCGTATCGCCAAGCAGAAGGAACAAGTCGATGTTGAGCAGAATGGAGAGCGCCAGTAGGCCGATTTCGAGGGTCTTGCGCACCCGTTCCGGTCCGCGAATGAACTGCCGGGCGTAATGGGCCCCGGCCCGGTTCCGCGCCGTGAGAAGGCTCGACCAGCCGTCCGGCGCTAGGGAATCGTCCCACCAGTTGTCCTTCCGGCGCCCGCGCGAAGAAAACATAGCGGCCCCTTCGAAATCATCCAGCACGCCCGATTGGAACAGTACCCATAGGCCGCTGCCCAGGGCAAGGGCGGCCAAGCCGTTTCCGGCCGGTGACGATGCGGGCAGGAAGCCGACGACGATGCCCAGGATCGCGCCGATGACGGCAATGCTGGAAAAAACCGATTGCATATTCCCGGTACTCCTTTCAGACTCTGCCAAGCGGGATTATGATTACCGGCTAGGCTCGTGTGCCGAACCAAGCCGCCGCCGGATGATCTCCCGGTACTCCGCTTTCGGCTCGATCAGAATGGCGGCCCGGCCCTCCTCGATGGCCACCACCCCGGTGGTTCCGGACCCGGCAAACGGGTCGAGCACAGTGGCCGGGACCGGCGCGTCCGCATCACAAGCGCACCCGGGTTCCCAGCAGACCGACTGCAAGGGATTGGCCGCGAGCCACTCACTCACCGCTTGGTGCCAGAACCCGCCTTCGGGGATTTCCCCAGGGTAGGGAGGTTCGTTCTCAAGCCGTAGGGTGATGCCCGACTTCCCCATCACCAGGACGGCCACAATGCCCGCGGGCATGCTGGCGCCCAAGTGAACGTCGTACCCTATTCCGGCTGACGCATCGCGTGATGCGCGCGCCTGCGGCCTCCAGCGCCTCTTTGACTGGAATTGTCATCCTGGCCTCCCGATAAATCACCGGGGACAGCGTTTCTCCGGGCTGCAACCCGGTTCTCTTCTGATATTCGGCCTTCACCTTCATTTCGCCTCCTTTTGGGCTCCTGTGTGAACCCTCTCGGGAGACACTAGGTGCAGAAGGGAATTCGAGTAGAGGCCAGTGACCGGATGGTGGGCTCGAATTCGAAGGTCTCATCCCGCTTGCGCCTTCCAGGTCCAAATGGGCCGCGCTCTGGCGAGAATTCGTTGCCGAGGCACGAGCCCGAAATAGCGCGAGTCGAAAGCGGCCTGGGTATCTGTGGCCGCGAGATAGTAGCGGCGGGCGGGGATGGGGGCGTTGTGCCAGGGAGCAGGCGGGGGTACCGGCTTGCCGGAGGGAGACCGGGTGAGAATGGCCCCGAGGCTCACGGTACGCCCCCGGGGTGTGACGAGCGCCACGCGCCGGCCGCGGGTATCGAGCCGGTCGCCGGGGACGCCGGCGATGCGTTTAATGAACTCCGTTCCGGCGGGGTAGGGGGCCACAGTCCGATACTTGGCGACGGCGGGCCCTTCGTAGCGTATGACGACGAGTTCGCCGCGCTCGAGTGGTGCGTCCGGAGCCAGCGCGCGGGTGAGATACCATCCCTCGGGTTCGGAAGGCGTGGTGTTGACAGCGAACCGATAGGGCTGGAGCCAAAAGGCTCCGATGAGTGCGGCGCCGGCGATGCCGCCGCGCAGCAGGACGTTCCAATGTCCGGGAAGGGATCTCACCGCCTGAACCATCGGAGGCGCCAAGGGGGTATCCCCTTGATCCAACAGTGCCGGTTGGAAAATTGCCGCGCGAGCCGGAAGGCTTCCTCGGGAAACGGGAGGATGGGCTCGGGCGCCCACCGCTGCGCCGTCTCTGCGACAAGCCGTAGGAGCGTGGATTTGCTCACGGCAGGATATTCTCAGCGGCCTTGCGCCCCCGCTCCTTTGTCTGTTTGGCCGCGGCTTTGCGGGCGTCCGTGAGCAACCGGGCGTTACGGTGCCGCAGACTTATGCCGTATTGCGCGAGGTCCAGCATGGTCGGGGCTTGGTTGATGTACTTGGCCAGGTTGATGGTCGGTGCGTGCAGGGGCAACCCCAGGTCCTTGAGTACCTTGGTCGTAATGTCCGGAACCGAGCCTGCGACAATAGCCTGCTTCACTACGACGATCGTTCCCGCTCCCGCCACCTTGCGCACGGTAGCTTTTACTGACCGCCCGATGTGCAACATGCGTAGTGCGATATCGCCGCGCGATGCGTTTGCCCCGAGCATGCCAGAGATAGCGGCGCGCTCTGCGTTTACGAGTCGCACCGCATCGAGTGTGACGATCTTGGGTTTACCGCTGGGCGTTTGTGGTGGGAACGCCCAGATCGCGATCATCATCATCACGCCGGCCCCGATGGCTGCGGCGGCCGCAACCTGCAGCCGTCGGGATTCCGGGTTGGTGTCCCTTTTGGGCGTCACTTACGGATTCCCGAATTGTCGCACGAGCCAAGCATTGCCCGGGAACCCCGCTGCACCGGCCCACTTGCCGTCCGTCCCGCGGTACATGATCCCCGGGGTGCCGCCGAATCCGGCCTTGCCCATCAGTTGCATGTTTCGCCGCACCGCGGCGACCAGCTTGGGGTCCGGTGGGTTTTGCGCCGGGTATCCGCCCTCCTCGGTGCGGGTATCGAACTCCGTCTCATCCGTCGCCCATGCCGCCCCCGGATCCTTGGCCGCGAGGATGGCGGTCGACTTGCCCATCGAATCGGGATGCACGAAGGCGACAGGGGCGATCTTGATGCGGACCTTGCCCGACTTGATGTACGGCGCAAGCGCCACGGACAGCTTGTGGCAGAAGATGCAGTTGGGATCCTCGAAGATATACAAGACATGTTTGGCCGCCGGACTGCCCATGGCGATCAGGGCCCCGTCCTTTTCGAGCGCCTTGATGATGCCGGCGTACGCGGGCTTGGGGGCGTACTGGTGGTTGTAGGTCGCCGTGAGGTTCGCTCCCGTCGGTGAGATCAAGGCTCCGGCGAGGACGTAGCCGTCGATACCGTAGACGACGCTATAGCGCCCGTGCTGGTTGAGCAGGTACCCCGTAACCCCCTTGACCGGGGTCTTGAACCGCTTGGCGACCTGGAACACGCCCAGCTTTGTCATGGTTGCGATCGACCCCGGCAGGGCACCGGTCGTTTTAGTCGATGCGGCCGCCGTGCTCGTGGCCGGGATTGTGGCCGCC
>VAPM010044846.1_pt1 | contig 14452 bp, 13 predicted proteins | sample 3395091 | NCBI WGS metagenome assembly VAPM01 (sample SAMN08290445, study PRJNA428436) | hydrothermal vent metagenome | isolation source: Deep-sea hydrothermal vent chimney 3 | place: Pacific Ocean: Juan De Fuca Ridge | reverse complement strand
TAGTTGATGATGTGGCCGCGGTCTGTTATTCCTGCCATAAAATGGCTGATTATGCCGTTAAACATGCCCCCTTTAAACATGGTAAATGTCTGAGCTGCCATGACGCTCATGGCGGCAGGCCGCAATTGCTCAAAAGCCGGCCGGCCGTCCTCTGCCAGGGTTGTCATAAACTGTCATCCGTTAAGAAGAGGCATAAATTCAGCATGGGGGCGGCGGACTGTTTGAGCTGCCATAATCCTCACGGTGGCAAGAGTCGTTCCCTGCTCCGTAAATTTCTGCATCCGCCTTTTAAACAGGGCTGCGCTGTCTGCCATCAGAGGAATAAGCCGCTTAACACGGCACTCTGTTTAAGCTGCCATCAGAAGATCGGCCGTTATTATTTTGTTACTCATAATCACCTGACTGACAATGCCCGTGGTAACGCCTGTACCACCTGCCACAGTCCTCATGCCGCCGATGATAGGCGTCTTTTGCGTTCCCCGGTGAAGGTATTATGTGAAAGTTGCCATCAGGATACCGTTGCCCGTCATCAGGGTGCGAAATATCGCCACAAAAAGATGAGTGATTGTCTTGTCTGCCACGTGGCCCATGGGGGCCGGAGTCCGGCCATGCTCAAGGGGAATGGCATTACCACCTGCACCCGGTGCCATACCAGCCAGGGTAAATTCAGCCATCCGGTGGGTAAGGGGATTATCGATCATCGAAATGGCCGCATGATAACCTGCATTACCTGTCATGACCCCAAGGGCACTAATTATAGATATAATCTGGTTATGGACGGTAAAGAAGAACTCTGCGTTCAATGCCATAATTATTAAGGGGGGAGTGTCTGCATGAGTTTGATTACAAGAAAGCTCCTTTTGACAATTACCATCGCTTTAGCTATTGGGGCGGGCTGGGGCGGGGCGGCCCGCGCCTGGCAGTTAAAAATGGTTATGGCTGCCGATAAGAATGGCGGCGGGCTTTTAAACCCGGCCTCTTTCTATATAGATAAGGCCCATAAACGGTATTATATTGTTGATAGCGGCCATAATCGTCTCTTATCCTTTGATAAGGAGGGCCAGCCGCTCCAATCCTTTAACGCCAAAGGGGCCTTACGGCTGCCGGTGGCCATGATTAGGACAGGAAGCAGTACCATCCTGGTTCTGGAAAAGGGGCGGGACAGTTTAACCGTTATTAACCTCAAAGATCGGCAGGTTAAACGCCATATTCTGGCCTCCCGGCGGATATTCCCCTCGCGTGTCAAGTTGTCGGGCCGCAAGATTTATGTGCTTAACAAGGCCAATGGCCGGGTGGAGATCATGAATTCGCGGCTTAAACGTGAAGAGTCTTTTGTCTGCGCGGGTTGTCGAATGGGTTTTGTCGATTTTAGCCTCATTGGCCGGGGTCGGGTGGCGGCCCTCACTGCTCTGGAGGGTGAGGTCAGGTATTTCGCCGCCGATGGTAAGGAAACAAAGAGAATTGAGCTCAGTCCCAAGCCGGATTTTGCCGCTGCCTTTGCCATTGATCCGCGCCAGGGCAGAATTGTGGTGGCGGAACGTCATAGCGGTCATCTGAAGATATACAGTTCCAGCGGCCAGCTGCAAAATGAGATTTTGACCCGCGGAGAAAGACCCGGGCAGTTGTTATATCCAATTGAGCTCCAGTTTGATCCCTGGGGCCGTTTATGTGTTCTTGATGAGGGTAATGGCCGTCTGGCCGTTTTCAGGGAATAAAAAGTGATGGTATGAAATTTTTTCTCCTGTTGATTGCTGTAATAATCATGGCACCCGTTAATCTCCAGGCTTCGGTATCTGGTGAGTGCGCCAATTGTCATGTCATGCATGCCAGTCAGCAGTCCGTTACCTTCACTCCTCATGATGCTCTTCTGAATAACACCTGTCTTGGCTGTCATACCGGTACCAATGATGGTACTAATTCCACCCCGTTTGTCTATACCACCGGGGTAAGTGATCTTTCAACCTCTCTTGCCGGCGGTAATTTTAAATTTGCCGACGATAATGACCGCTATGGCCATAATCCGGTTGAATTGTCCGGCGGAGTCGACGTTACCCTGACCAGTCCGCCGGGCTGGAAGGCTGGTTTTAACGCCAACGGCCAGGTCGGTGGCAGCAGTCCCAACTGGAGTGCTAATAATCTGAGCTGTGCCGGAACCTATGGCTGTCACGGCCAGCATAATAGTGACGGCATATTCGGAGCTCATCATAATCATCCCACCATCGGGGCCATGACTACGGTGGATAAGGTTGGTAACAGCTATCGTTTTCTTTATGGTATAATGGGTTATGAGGATAGTGATTATGAGTATCAGGCTACCAGCGCCAACGGTCAGCATAATGTCTATTTCGGAACGGCGCGCAGCGGTGCCGAATCAAGTGCTGATACGCCGGTGAACACCAAAACCATGAGCTATCTTTGTGCTGAATGCCATGGAGTTTTTCATAGCGGTTCGGGGAATGAGGGGATTTCCAATACCTCTGATACTTTTTTTGCTGATCCCTGGATCAGGCATCCAATTGATATATCCATGCCCCTAAGCGGCGAATACGCCTCTTACAGCAGCTATAATCTGAACGCCCCGGTGGCCAGTGATGATGTCACTGACAGCTCTGTGGATATGAGTCTGCCGGGGGATCGGATTGTTATGTGTCTTTCCTGTCACCGGGCGCATGCCAGCCCATATTATGCCGGTTTGCGCTGGAATTATCGCGGTACCTCCGGCAGTTGGGTTAATGGTTGTGCCATTTGTCATTCAGATAAGAGTTGATCCGGCAATTGGGGATTTATTTGCCCCCCCCGTTTACCCTGACACAACGAAACATGAAAGCCGCAGTCAGGCCGGCGGCCTTGGCCGGTGACTTTTATATAAAGTGAACTTTGCTGAAAAAGTGAATCTGTCTTGTACTCTAAATGTGAATAATTTATGAAAATCTTAAGTCTTTTTACCCCTTTGTTTTTACTTCTCAGCCTCTGCTCATGTGTAACCACAAACGGTGTGGCACCCCCGCCCATCTCCACCAAGGTTAAAGACACCTATCAGGCTGGGCGGGCGCAATTATCCCTGCTGCTCGCGGTTAAGGGGGCTGGTGTTGAACAGGCTCCGCGTCTTGATCTGAAAAATGTTGAACTGCATGCCGGAGACCGCTGGTATTCCCTTCTTGAGGACAAAGAGTTAAGCCTTGACCCGGCCCGTATTGCAGGCGGCCAGCGTCTTTTAAACCGCCTCTCCTTGCCCCCTGGCAATTATGACCGGGTTCGCCTCTCCCTTGGCGGGGCGGGAATCATAGAGCGGCCGCTTAATCCTTCCCTTAGTCTAACTGCCGATGACAGCAGCTGTCTTTTTATTACTTGGGATATTCGGCGGGCTGGCAACGTAGTGAATGCTAAAAATATCAGCATTCACCCTCAGCATATCCCCCTGACCACCGAGCTGGCCTATATAAGCTGCCCCAAAATAAACACCATCTATATTGTCCGGACGGATAATAATCGGATTTGCGGGGCCTGGGGAGTAAGCGGCTCTCCCGGCCGTATGGCAGTTTTCAAGAACCTTGATGAATTAATAGTGTTGGCCCGAAAACGGCGGGAGATCAGGATTATTGAATTATCATCGGGGCGTCTACGGGACGTAATAAATATCCCCATGCTCATGGCTCCGGCCTTTATGGCGGTTGATAAAACTGGCCGTTACGCCTTTCTTCTGGACCGTCAGGATGACTATGTGAGTAAAATAGATCTGCGAACCGGAGCCCTCATTAAGCGGGTACGGGTCGCCGCCCAGCCTAATTTTTTGGATATTGCCGCTGATAATACTCTGGAGTTGTCCTCGGCAATATCTCAGAAGGTTGTCCTGATAGATGCTTTGACCATGAAAATTCTGGCCGTTATTGCCGACAGCGGCGGCCCCCAGGGGCTGATAATAACAGGTCATTATCTTTATATCGCCGAGAAAACCGCCAACAGTATCGCCCGGTATAATCTGCAAAGCGGCGGGATTGAACGTCACGCTGTTGGGCTGGGCCCTGAACGTCTGACAGCCTATAATAATTATATCTATGTCACCAATTCGTATTCCGGTACTCTATCCATGATTATCGCCGATCAGAATGAAGTTTTTCGTACGCTAAGGATCGGATCTGAGCCTGGTGAAATGGCTGTTTCATCCTCACGTGACTGGCTGTATATTACCACTTCGTCCAGTCTGTCGGTGCTGGATCTTACTACTCACCGTCCGGCGGCAGTGATTGGCCTGCAGGCCAGACCTCTGGATGTTGTTGTTATTCAGTAGATCAAATTTGATGGACTCGTAAAAAGTCCATCAAATACTTACGATGGCCAAGTCAGCTAAGCGAACTGCGAAAAGTTCTATATACAGGTAAGCGAGTATATGAGACTCCGAACCACCACAACACCGGAGATCGGACTTTTTACGATGCCATCAAATTTACCCTCTCTTGTCGTCCCTGTGACTGGTTACAACTGTGCTTATGCGGCCGATTCAACGAAATCTGTCAGAATGTCGACTTCTTCTGGGGCATTGGCAAGCCATAGCAAAGCATCATGGATACCTTGAAAAATTTTGATTTCTCTCCGATGGTCTTCGGCAAACATGGTGTAGGCACGTGCCATACCAAATATTATAGGGGAATCTGGTACTACTATTGCCAACGAACTTCCTGGCTTGTTTGTTTCCCTTTGAGCGCAATTAGTTGCTTCTTTAACAGTTAAACTTTGTATATCTGTTATGTTACGGCAGTCGGTGAGCTGCCTGAGATTGATGTTTTCCCCCATTTCCTCATTGACGGTCATTACATGTCGCAGGAGGTCATCAACCGCAATTTTGCCAGAGACTTTAGTCAGAAGAAAATTATGCTCTTTGAGGTAATATCGTGAAAATCCCATATCGCAGTCTGTTCTAACAGTTACTATGTTTCGTTTAATCCAAACTTCACATTACAGGTATCTGCATTATGAAATACCTGATGGCTGTATCATAAATCACATCTTGTAAGGATATCAAGACGAAGGTTATGAGGCAACTAAAAAGTATCTATCATATGGAATAAATTAAAGAAAAAGAAAATGGTAAGAGATTTAATTTGCTGGCTGAGCAAGTCGTTTAATGTTATTTTACTGGTCTAATTTGAGGTTAAAACCTTTATCTTCTGTCGGATAGATTGATAACTTCTGATATCAGAATTCAGCAGATCCGAAAGGAATAATCCCGAATAAAGAAAACCCCGAAAGCCTGAGGCTTTCGGGGTTTTCAGTCATTAACGGATGTTAATGTATATCAAATGGTGCCGAAGGCGGGATTCGAACCCGCACAGGCGTCGCCCACTACCCCCTCAAGATAGCGTGTCTACCAGTTCCACCACTTCGGCAAAGCTTAATGAATTATTTGTTTTTATCTTTCAGAACTTTCTTGGCATCCTGAGCCGGTAAGGCCGCTGGTACTGCTGCCGGTGCCGAAGGGCTTGATTCAGCGTTGTGAGTTGCTGCTTTTTCCTGAGTTTTATTGGCCGTGAAAGGATTAACGTTGTTCTTCCCATCTGGTTGTGCCTTGGGGATGGGAACCTCAATTGGAGCCTTGTTTGCCGCAGGCATTGATATGGGTGCGGTATGAACGGTCTTCATCACCGAGCCTTTGTTCAGATGGGCTGAATGGTAGGCTAAGGTTAACGAGGTAAGCATAAATATAATAGCTCCGCCCGTGGTAACCTTGTTAAGCAAAGGCAGAGGGCCGTCGGAGCCAAAGACCGTCTGACTGGAGCCGCCGCCGAAGGAGGCTCCCATATCAGCACCCTTGCCGTGTTGCAACAGAACAATGCTGACCAGAAAAACGCAAACAATTATATGGGTAATGGTAATCAGGGTAATCATCTATAATGATTGTGGGGGTTATGAAAAATTAATAATTCTGGTGAAGGACTCGGCCTCAAGGGCCGCACCGCCAACCAGGACACCGTCGATATCCTCCTGGGACATTAAAGCAGACATCGTCTCCGGTTTAACGCTGCCACCATACAGTATTCTTATGCCGCTGGCAATAGTTTTATCAAATATATTGCCTATGAGCTGACGCAGGAAAACGTGGACCTCCTGGGCCTGTTCCGTAGTGGCTGTATGGCCCGTTCCTATGGCCCATACCGGCTCGTAAGCGATAATCAGTTGGTCTGAATCTGTTATACTTATGTTAATAAGAGCGTTGCGAAGCTGCTCCTCTAAGACGTTGAATGTTTTGTTTTCCTGCCGGGCTTCAAGTTTTTCACCAAGGCATAGCAGCGGAACAAGTCCATACTCAAGGGCCCCGGAGAGACGTTTGTTGATTATTCTATCGTCTTCAGCAAAGATGTGCCGCCGTTCTGAATGGCCGATAATGGCCATCCGGCAGCCTAATTCCAATAACATAGCCGGTGATGTTTCACCAGTAAAGGCACCCTGGGCTGCCCAGCAGACATTCTGGGCCCCTAAGATTATAGGGCTGTCTTTAATTACTTCTGCCACCACCGGCAGCAGGGTGGGGGAGGGAGCGATCATTACCTCGCAGTCACTGGCGCTGACCGCGGCAGGGATCAGGTCTTGAGCAAGCTGGCGGGCCTTGACGGAATCGAGATGCATCTTCCAGTTACCGGCAATGAGCGGACGACGTTTCATGATTTCTCCTTCTGGTATTTTTGGTGTAAGAATTCTTTTATAGGCCCTGAAATGGATATTGCTTTCTGTACTGTAAGCGCTTTTGCCATTACAAGTGTGCCTTAAGCCAGGGCCGTAACTCCCGGCAGCTCTCTGCCTTCCATAAGCATGAGAAAGGCGCCGCCGCCGGTGGACATATATGATATCTTATCAGAGGCCCCGGCCTGGTTTATCAGGGCGTTGGTATCACCGCCCCCGACAATGGACAGCGCCGGGCTGGTACTCACCGCTTCTACCATGGTTAGCGAGCCATGTGAAAATGGTTCCATTTCAAAGGCCCCCATGGGGCCGTTCCAGACAATGGTCTCAACCCCGGCCAGGGCCTCCTTGAAGAGCAGGGAACTGGCCGGGCCAATGTCCAAGGCCATCCAGGTCTTGGGAATATTATAGATGGTCGTGGTCTTACTGGCTGCCTGAGGAGTGAATTCGTCGGCAGTTACGCTGTCAACGGGCAGATAGAAGGCTATACCTTTTTTTTGAGCCAAATCAATTAATTCTCTCGCGGTGTCTAAAAGGTCATCCTCCACCAGAGATTTGCCAATATTAAAACCCTGACTTTTTAAAAAGGTGTTCGCCATGGCGCCACCGATAATCATTATGTCCACCCGATCCAGCATATTACGAATGGCTCTTAGTTTGCTGGAGACCTTTGCCCCGCCGAGAATAACGGCCAGCGGCTTTACTGGATTGGCTATGGCGCGGTTAAAGAAATCCATTTCCTTCTGGAGCAGGAATCCGGCGGCTTTGATCTTCAGGTAATTAGCAACCCCGGCCACTGAGGCATGAGCCCGGTGGGAAACCGCAAAGGCATCATTTATATAGATTTCGGCCAGAGAGGCCAGCTCCCTGGCAAAATCAGCATCATTATCCTGCTCCGCGGCATGAAAACGTAAATTCTCCAACAACAAAATTTCGCCGTCTTTAAGGTTTTCGGCCATTTGTCTGGTTTCCGGCCCGAGACAATCCGGGGCCAGAGCTACCGGCCTGTTCAGAAGCTCTGTTAGGCGAACGGCGATAGGGGCCAGGCTGTATCTGCTTATTCTCTTACCCCTGGGGCGGCCGCAATGGGAACATAAAATCAGTCTTGCCCCCTGTCTTATGAGGTAGTTGATAGTGGGCAATACGGCGGCAATCCTGGTATCGTCGGATATGGTTCCGTCATCAGTGAAGGGGACATTAAAGTCCACCCGCATTAAGACCTTTTTCCCATTGGTGTTGATATCTTTTAAATTTCGCATGCCTGTTGTCCCCTCGCCTCTGCTGGCTGAACGGTTGATAAGTTCTTCCGTAAAATCACCGCGTTGTCGGGCGGTGACTGGTAATAGTCCGGGCGGCTGCCGTGTTTTTCCCCCGCACCTCCAGAAAACAGGTTTCAACCTTTTGAGCGGCCAGATATCTCCAGACCTGTTTTAAGAGCCTGTGCCCCAGCCCCTGGCGGCGGAAGTTCCGATGAATGGCAAGTTTACGAATCTCAGCCTCCCCGGCAATGGTGATTCCAAAGATATAACCATGGAGACCGGCGGCGGATTTAAGTGTAAAATACCATCCGAGGGGCAGATTCAATTCGTCACGCAGCTGCTTGAAAGTCCAGGGGCCGGGGAGAAATTTCTCAATATCCCAGACCTCCGGCAGATCGGCGGTAGTCATAATCCGGCAGCGTATGTCAATGCCGCTCATTGCCGGGCACTTAGACCATCATGTCGGCCATGGCGGTTGTCCGGTCGCCAAGCATATTGGTGTAACTGCCGAGTTCATTGTCGTACCAGCCATAGATAACGGCCTGGGTAACGGGAACATCAATTATATCAGTGGAACCATTAATCCCCAGTTTGCTTAAATTAACCTTTATAACGGCGGTGCGGGTATGATTTTCCGTGCCTTCAATAGTAGCAGCGGCAAAGGGCATACCGATTATGTCTGAGGAGACGTTTTGCGCGTCGCTGTAATCGAGATAAGGTGAAGAGGCCGCGTAATCACGATAAATAGAGTTTATGAGATCCCGTTTAATGGGGTGTCCCAGATCATCCTGCATATTCATAACCAGGATGATGAGCGAACCGGTGGAGGTGGAAACCCGTACTGATTCAGCAATAAAACCGATATTAGCCATCTCCGGGATAACCAGCTTCAAGGCATTGGCGGCTCCGGTCGTGGTGAGAATTATGTTATTTAATATGGAACGGTTTTTACGCAGATCCTTGGCTCCTTTTTTGGGCAGCCGGTCTAATACCTGCTGACTGCCGGTGGCGGCATGGACGGTAACCATGGAGGCGCTGAGAAAATTGTCGGCCCCAAAATGATCGAGCAGCGGCTTTATCATGTATGATAAACAGGTGGTGGTACAGGATGCGGCCGAGAGCAGACAATGCCGGGTGGGCATATAATCATCGGTGTTGATTCCCATCACCGTGGTTATGGCATCATCGGGCATAGACATGCCCTGGGCCTTAATCTTGAAAGGGGCGGAGAGGATAACTTTCTCGGCTCCGGCCTGGAGATGGCCCCGCAGGGCACCGCCTGGGGCTGCCGCGTCGGCGGTGGGATCGGTGAAGGCCCCGGTGGTGTCTACCACCAGCCGGACATCATTCTCCTGCCATTTGATTTCGGCCGGATTCCTCGACTCCCGCAGGATCTTTACCGGCATCCCGTTAATGGTCATGGTGCCGTCGGAGTCGTTTAAATTCTCTATAACCCGGCCGCCCTTGTAACCGTGCAGATAATTGGTGAGCCGGCCATAGGTGCTGTCCCGCTCTATGGAAGCGGCCAGATCCTCTATACCCTGTCCGACACCGCGGCCGATATTGGCCACAATACCGCTGAAGTACTGGCGGCCGACATGGTGCCAGATTGATAATTTACCAATTCTGCCCAGTCCGTTAATTCCTAATTTCATCCTTATCTCCTTGAACTTTTCTTTTTTTTATTTACGCCATGGGGCGGCAAAGTCTTGAGGCTGTCAGTTTCGTAGTATCTGTGTATTCATCCGTTTTAAGCAGGATAAATAATTACCAATATAACATATTTAGACTGATATAAAAACTGGTGAGGCGGCTATTTTTTTTAAGATTCAGCTCCCAAAAGAAGTCAGCTCACCGGCGTTCTTGGTGATTTTTCAACCATTGGCACCTCTCGTTCTTCGGAAATAGCGGATGGAGACAATTCATCGAATTTACGGGCGGCGCTCATGACCCGGCTCTCATATGAACCAACGGCGTTATTATAGGCATTGATGGTGCGGTCGAGGCCCTTTTTTATCTCACTGAAATGATTGCTTAAGTGCTGGAGACGCTCATATAGTATCTTACCTAATTCCCCAATTTTATTGGCGTTGCTGGCAAGTTTGTCCTGCCGCCAGCCAAAGGCCACCGCCCGCAGCAGGGCTATCAGGATGGTGGGGGTGGCAATGATCACCCCCTGTTCCGCCCCTATTTCAATGAGGCGCGGGTCATTTTCCAGGGCGGCGCTGAAAAAGTTCTCACCTGGCAGGAATAAGATAACAAACTCAGGTGATTTTTTAAACTGGGCCCAATAAGATTTGGCTGATAATTTGTTCATCTGCTCTCTGACCTGCCGGGCGTGCAGCTTGAGCTTGGCTGTCCGGGCTTGCATTTCCTGGCATTCCTCCGCCTCCATATAGGCCTTTAGGACGGCCTTGGAGTCGACAATTATTTCTTTGTCGTTGGGCAGTCTTATAATCATGTCAGGACGCAGACGGCCGGAGCCGTTGTCAATGGACGGCTGTTCAATAAAGTCGCAATACTCCAGCATTCCGGCCAGTTCAACGACCCGGCGCAGCTGGATTTCGCCCCAGCGGCCGCGGGTTCCCGGATTATGCAGGGCGCGGGCCAGACTGGCGGTTTCTCCTAACAGATGGTTCTGGGCCTGGGCCATTCCCTTGACCTGTTCCGTGAGGGAGGTGTAGGCCTCAAGCCTGTTCAACTCTACCTGGCGAAGCTGAGCGTCGACCTGCCGCAGGGTATCCCGAACCGGCTTGAACAGCTCTTTGATGGCCTGGGTTCCCTTCTCCAATTCGTTTTTGTTCTGCTGCTGGACACCGGAAATGCTCTCCCTGGCCATCGTGATGAAGGACTGATTGTTGCTCTTCATGATGTCGGCCGCCAGAGCCTTGAATGAAGCGCTTAATGCCCTTTCACTATGTTCAATAAATTTGGCCTGTTTGTCGTTGTAGTCCTTCCGGAGGCTTAACTCTGTCTGCAGGCTGGCGGTTCTTTCGCTTAGACGGCGTATTTCATCATCCTTAAGGGCTGAACTGTGGTTTAGTTCTGTGATGATATCCTGCAGCTCACGGATTTTATTATCCGCCTGCTCCTGTTCCGTGCGGCAGAGGCGCATAATATGGTTATGGTGGATGAGGGAAAAAAACCAGACGGCCAGCCCCCCGGCGCTGAGTCCGGCGGCAAGATACAGGTATGAGGTAAACATTGATATTGACTTAATTGCTGAATTTTATGTTAGGCGGTATGCTAATATTATCTTTACCCTATTTTTTACTTTAAAAAAAATTAAATTGGTAGTAGATTGGGCCGTTCAAGACGCATGATTGATTGCGCGGAGAGGTGTCCGAGTGGCCGAAGGAGCACGCTTGGAAAGCGTGTGTACGGCAACGTACCGAGGGTTCGAATCCCTCCTTCTCCGCCATTTTTATGAAAAGGGGTGTCTGTCTGGTAAGCAGCTCTCTTTTATTATAGTTTGTATTCAGGTTACTATTCGGCGTGATGCCTAAAAGTAACGATAACCTCAGAGCGTAACTGTTCAGCAGTGTCCCAGCTCGGAGTCTACGCTTACCTATGACTTCGAAGCATACTTTGGTATTCGAGAAGGCCTAAATGGGCGAAGATGGGGTGCTGCTGAACAGTTACGTATGCAGTTTGATAGCCGGGTCCTGCGCAATAAAGGCTCGCGAATCCCGCCAGATCCGGAAGGAAGCAACGGTAGTGATACCCTTTATGTGCCGCAGGGGTGCCTGGCTATCTTTTTTTTAAAAAAAATCCTGCGAATTGTCCTGCCATTAAAATAACCGCTTAAAGCGGTATCCACGTTTTTTTCGGAATGAATTTGGCCTCCTCTTAAACAAACATCTTATGTCATATCTTGTCCTGGCTAGAAAATACCGTCCCCAGAAATTTCAGGACGTTGTCGGCCAGCAGGCCATAGTGCGTATTCTGCGTAACGCCCTGCGCCGTAACCGTGTTGCCCATGCCATGCTGTTCAGCGGGGTGCGCGGGGTAGGCAAGACGACCCTGGCCAGAATTATGGCCAAGGCCTTGAACTGTCATCATCAGGATGAAGATGTACCCTGTGACCATTGTTCTTCCTGCGCGGAAATTAAGGCCGGCAACGCTATTGATCTTCATGAAATAGACGGGGCCTCAAATCGTGGGATTAATGAAATTCGTGAATTGCAGGAGAATTTGCGTTTTCTGCCCACCAGTGAGAGGTATAAGATCGTCGTCATTGATGAGGTTCATATGCTTACGGTTGAGGCCTTTAACGCCCTCTTAAAGACCTTGGAAGAACCTCCGGAGCATGTCTTTTTCATGTTTGCCACCACGGAACTCCATAAGGTTCCGGTTACCATTCTTTCCCGCTGTCAGCGCTATGAATTGCGCCGGGTGGCCCTTGGTGAGCTGATCGAATTTTTCACCCGGATTGCCGGCAGGGAGGGGGTTAAAATCAGTGATGGCGCCATAGAGATTATTGCCCGGGAGGCCGATGGCAGCGTGCGTGACGGCCTGAGTCTCCTGGATCAGATATTCTCCTTTGGCGGTGAATCCATTAGTGAGGATGATCTTATTCAGGTGCTGGGCCTGGTGGACAGCCGGGTCTTCAATCGTCTAACGGCCTCGCTGCTCGTCGGTGATACCGGCCAGGCCCTGGCGCTGTTGGCAGAGTGTTACGGCCACGGTATGAACATGAAACGCTTTTCCTTTGGCATTTTACAGTATCTGCGCGGGCTTATGATATCTAAGACCTGTCAGAAACCGGCAGAACTTCTGGATGTTTCAAATGATGAGATGACCGTCTTGCGGGCCCTGGCTGACAAATATTCCGTAGAAACAATCACTAATATATTTAATATCGTCTTCAAGGGTGTAGATGAGGTGGGGAGGTCGAGTTATCCCCGGATGGCCCTGGAAATGCTTTTTGTCAAGGCAGGCCAGGCCGGTGGTGTTGTGCCTCTGGTTAGTTTACTGGGACGCCTGGATTCTATGCTGGCGGCTGAACCATGCCCGCCGCCGTCCGAGGTGCCTCAGTCCTTAAATGCTGAATTGCCGCAACAGGTTAAGACCGGGGCTGCGGTCGGGCCGCCGGAAGAAGACCGGGCTGAGATAAATCCCGTTCCTTTGGAACCTGTTCAGGATACGATCACTCCGTTAAGGGAAGATGCTGCGCCCTATGAAACAAGTCAAGCGCAACCGGCCGCGAAAACCACTGCTCCATCGGTAAAGAGGGTAGTTGCGCCACCATTAGAAAAGTCCCCGTCTCACCCTGTGGACACGGTTCAGGAGATTTTTCCCCCCTCTAAGCCTCTGGAGCGGGATTGGCCCGGATTTATCAGCCATGTTAAGGATCGTAAACCGTGGATGGCTGGTACTTTACAACTTTCAGAGAAGGTAGATGAGCGGGATGGAGAACTAATAATTAAATTTGACGATCCCGCTGAATGTCTTATTCTGCAGGAGGTGGATAACCTTAAGCTGCTGACGGAGTTTGCCCAGGATTTTTTTCAGAAGGAGCTGATGGTTAAAATTGTCAGTGCCGGCAGTAACGGAGAAGATGACGTTGACGAGCCGATGGAGGAACGTCGGGCCCTGACCAGAGATCCCGTAGTGGAGATGGTTGTTGATGCCCTGAATGGCGAGGTAAGCGGGGTGAGAACAGGCCCGAGAAGCAGGTGATCGGTAATAATATAATTATTGGGAGAATTTTTTATGGATATGAATCAAATAATGGAACAGGCCCAGCAGTTTCAGCAGCGCATTGCCGGTATGCAGGAGGAGCTGGCCGGCCAGCGAATTACCTCAAGCGTGGGCGGCGGCATGGTGAGTGCCGTGGTTAATGGCCGCCATGAACTGCTGGAGTTAAATATTGATAAAGAGGTCATTAATCCTGATGATCCGGTGATGCTGCAGGATTTGATTATTGCTGCGGTCAATGATGGAATGAGCAAGGCCAGAGAAGCCGCTAAGGATGAAATGGCCAAATTAACCGGCGGCCTGAATATGGGTGCCAGTCTTTCCGGCCTTTTCGGCAGTTAAGCGGGGGAGGCGGGAGTGATGGAGATTATGCCGGCCCCCCTGGCCCGTCTGATTGCGGATCTTGGCCGTCTGCCGGGGGTGGGCTCCAAGACCGCCTCCCGTCTTGCCATGCACATCCTTCGCCGGCCAGCCTCTGAGGCCCGGGCCCTGGCGGCTGATCTAACGGATCTGCATGCGGCTATCCGCCTCTGTGGAACCTGTTTCGCCTTTTCCGAGGATGACCCCTGTCTTGTCTGCCGTGATTCCAGGCGTGATAAACGGCTGATTTGCGTGGTGGAGGGTATTGATGACCTGCTGGCCATTGAGAAGACCAGCAGCTTTAAAGGCCTCTATCATGTTTTGCACGGGGTATTGTCACCAATGGACGGTATAGGGCCGGCAGAAATCAAGATAGATGCCTTAATACGCAGGATAAAGAAGGAGGGGGTGCGGGAGGTTCTTATTGCCACCAGCTCTACGGTGCCTGGGGAGGCCAC
>VAPM010035469.1_pt1 | contig 14460 bp, 12 predicted proteins | sample 3395091 | NCBI WGS metagenome assembly VAPM01 (sample SAMN08290445, study PRJNA428436) | hydrothermal vent metagenome | isolation source: Deep-sea hydrothermal vent chimney 3 | place: Pacific Ocean: Juan De Fuca Ridge | reverse complement strand
AATGAAAAATTCACCCGTAGAAATGTCCAAAAGAGAAATACCGGAAATGCCGTTGGTAAGATGAACGGCGGCAAGAAAATTATTCTCCTTCTGCTCCAATACGTTGTCGTTGAGTGACACGCCCGGTGTAACCAGTTCTGTTACACCTCGTTTGACAATTGTTTTGGTAAGTTTTGGGTCTTCCAGCTGGTCGCAAATTGCTACGCGGTAACCAGCCCTCACCAGCTTAGGAAGGTAAGTGTCGATGGAATGGTGCGGAAAACCGGCCAGCTCTACAAACGAAGCAGAGCCGTTACGCCTTTTGGTCAGCACAATCCCCAATATCCCAGAGGCTTTGATGGCATCTTCACCGAAAGTTTCGTAAAAATCGCCCACGCGAAACAGCAACAAAGCATCCGGATATTTCGCCTTGATGTTGTTGTATTGCTTCATTAAAGGTGTTTCTACATATTTTCCCATGTCGCATTTTTATTTTTACCGCACAAAGGTAATCATTGCGCTGTTTTATAAAAGTCTGTTTTGACCTTTCGGGTGAGCTTGCTCCCGAAAGGTTGGAAATGAAAATCAGCTGTTGTGGAGATTTCCAAAATAAACTTGACATTACTTTCAAAAAGTCGTATTATTGCAATATTATTTTAATATCATAAAAATATTAACCATGAGACAAGAAAAAATATTTCAACCTGTATCAGGCTATTATGCCGTGGTAATCATTTTGCTACTCCTCATCATACCTTTGTTAGCCATTATTTATTACCAAATGGTTTGGCCCCTTGTTTTTATCATTTTAGGTGTTGTTGCTCTTCCCGGGCTGGTAGTCATCAACCCCAATGAGTCACGGGTACTGATTTTATTCGGCGCTTACAAAGGAACGGTCAAAGAAAATGGTTTTGGATGGGTCAATCCATTTTTTGTCCGTAAAAAGATTTCGTTACGTGCCCGAAATCTTGACAGTGAGCCCATCAAGGTGAACGACAAACTGGGGAATCCCATCATGATTGGTGTGGTAATGGTCTGGAAAGTGAAAGACACCTATAAAGCCGCTTTTGATGTGGACGACTATACCATGTTTGTGGACATTCAGAATGAAGCGGCTATTCGTAAGCTCGCGGGGCGTTATCCTTATGATAATCTGGAAGATGAAAGTGCACATTTGACCCTTCGCAGTAGTAGCGATGAGGTAAATACAATGCTGGAGAAAGAAATAACCGAGCGACTCTCAATTGCCGGGATTGAAGTGGTGGAAGCCCGAATTAACTACCTCGCTTATGCCAAAGAAATTGCCGGCGCCATGCTGAAACGGCAACAAGCTTCGGCTATTGTGGCTGCCCGCACAAAAATTGTGGAAGGCGCTGTGGGAATGGTCGATTTGGCCTTGCACGAGCTTTCAAAAAAGAATATCATCGAACTGGATGAAGAGAAAAAAGCCGCTATGGTCAGCAATTTGATGGTGGTGCTTACTTCCGACAAGGATATTGCACCGGTGGTGAACACGGGAACCCTATATCACTAAAAGACCTGCTATAAATGGAAAAGAAAAAACAGTATAGGATCTTTTTCAGCGAAGAACAACAGCTTTCTGACAGTCCTAAAAAATGGATATTTATACTTGCTTATGTGCTGGTATTTGGGGCGTTGGGTTATGGAATGATTCAGCAGTTGTTGCTTGGAAAGCCGTGGGGTAATTTTCCTATGTCAAATTCCAGGTTGATGTTTGCTTTTTTCCTTGTTGTCTTAATTATGAGTGCAATAGTATTCCTCCTACAGCGTATAAAACTCATAGTTAATATTGACAAAGAAGGTCTTCATTATAGGTTTCCCATTTTTATCAGGAAAGAAAGACTTATAAAAAAAGAACAAATTACAGGTTACGAGGTCAGGAGATATCGCCCGTTAATTGAATATGGCGGATGGGGCTATCGTACAAGAAATTTCTATAAGGATAATGGTATTGCTTATAACATTATGGGTAATATCGGCCTTCAGCTTTATTTGGCTGATGGGACAAAACTGCTCATTGGCACACAACGTCCGGAAGCTATGAAACGTGCCATGAAAAAATTGATGGAAGAAAACGAACAGCCCGATGACTAAGAAAAAACCATTTGTGCTTCGGCTCCGACCGGAAATGATGGAAGCCATTGAGAAATGGGCGGCAGACGACTTTCGCAGTATCAATGGGCAGATTGAATGGGTGCTAAGCGAGAGTTTAAAAAAGGCAGGGCGTTTGAAAAAAGTTCAGGAGAAGGAGGGGAAAAGCTGAGGAAGTTAAATTCATCAAAATATCCAAAAAAAAGAACTAAAAAACTTTAGAAATCAAACAGGATGGAAGATAATGAATCCCATTATGTACCACATTAAGATTTTAAAAGCGTTATCTATCTTTCGGTTGTAATATTCACGCGAAATCATTGTCTTTTTTGTGCAAAAAAAATGAAAAGATAGGAAAGAGGCGAATTTTTTTATCATCCTGTCAAAAATCCGGTCGGATCTTTGTCTTTTTCCTGTTTTTATTTTCTTTTCATACTCACTCATAGTCCAAAAATCAAAAATAATCATACCTTTGTCCGTAGATAATGGTTAAGGGAATCCTGTGAAAAACAGGAGCTGTCCCCGCAGCCGTAAGTCGTAGTAGAAGTTTTGGCTACCTTGTGCCACTGTCCCGCCTGAGACGGGATGGGAAGGCCGCCAAAAATGCGACAAGCCGGAAGACCTGCCTTTATCCTTTTTTCGAAGCTTTCGGTGGAAAAGCAGGAGGAACCTCATTTCTCCCCCTTTTATTTCCGGTTGGCTTACGAAAATTATGGGTTTGTAATGAAATAACGTATCCGTTACAATCCCAAACTTTTAATTTTTGTAATGTTTAACTAAATGATTTTCAGATGAAAAAGAATTACTTTCTGACAGCCTTGCTCACTGTGGGGTTGCTACTGCCTCTTTTTATGCAGGCTCAAATCTCAACTTTTGACGATTTGAAGTTGGATTCGACCAACGCTTACTGGAATGGTGCCGATACATTGGGCGGATTCCAAAGCGGGAGCGCTTACTTTTACAACAGCTACAACCAGAAATGGGGAAGTTGGAGCGGCTTTGCCTATTCCAATGTCGAAAATGACACTACGGCTGGTTACACCAACCAATATGCTGCCATTCCCACATCCGGAGTTTTTCATTCTTCGAAATATGCTGTCGTTAATGCCTCTTATCCGGCCGGCCTTAAACTGAAAGGTAAGCTGGCAGGCTCGGTGTTGAAAGGGATGTATGTAACTAATTCAACTTATGCTGCGCTTTCCATGGAAAACGGAGATGCTTTCGCCAAAAAATTTGGTGGCACCGATGGTACCGATCCCGATTGGTTTATGCTTACGGTAAAGGGTTATAACCAAGGTGTTTACAGCGATTCGGTTAACTTTTATCTTGCCGATTACCGATTTCATACTGCCGATAGCGATTATATTGTGAAAACCTGGAAATGGGTCAATTTGCAAACACTAGGGTCGGTTGATAGTTTGACTTTCGTGTTACACTCCAGCGATACCGGTGCTTACGGTATGAATACGCCGGCTTACTTTTGTATGGACAATTTCAATGACACTGTTTATAAACATACTTCTGTTTCTACTTTTGATGATGTAAGTTTGAATCCTGAAAGTGCTTACTGGAATGGTTCCGATTTGTCCGGCGGATTTGTTAGCGGCCATGCATTTTTCTATAACAGTTATAACCAAAAATGGGGAAGCTGGACAGGTTTTGCTTATTCCAATATGAAAAATGATACAACAGCCGGCTATACTAACCAGTACAGTGCCATTACGGCTGATGGGGTGAATGGTTCTGATAATTATGGCGTTGCCTATGCGGGAGCGCCTGCCAGTGTTAAATTAGACAGTACATTGGCCGGAAATGTGTTAGAGGGTGTATTTGTTACCAATTCTACTTATGCTACTCTTTCCATGGAAAACGGCGATGCTTACGCCAAAAAATTCGGAGGTGCTGACGGAACTGACCCCGACTGGTTTCTGCTTACAATAAAAGGTTATGAAAAAGGTGTTTACAGCGACTCGGTGAATTTCTATCTTGCTGATTTCCGTTCGGATAATTCTGCCGATGATTATATCCTGAAGAGCTGGGCATGGGTTGATTTGCAAAGTCTTGGCGCTGTGGACAGCCTGACGTTTGAACTGCATTCGAGTGATGTGGGTGCTTACGGCATGAATACACCAGCATATTTCTGCCTTGACAATATGAACGATATTACCAACGGCGTTTCAACTCTTCCTGCCGGTTCAAACTTTTTCGATGTGAAAATGTATCCCAATCCGGCAGTAAATACGGTTTATCTACATGGTGTGAAAGATGCCCGGATAAATATTTACGATATCAGCGGCCGCAAAGTGTATGAGACGAATGCTGCCACGGAAACAGTCAGGGTAAATGTATCCTCTTATCCCAAAGGAATTTATCTGATGCGCATTCAAAAAGGACAAGCTGTGGTTACCAAAAAGCTGATAAAAAAGTAACCTATGAGGTTCCGTAAACTGTTGATATCTTTCCTGCTTGTTCTGCCTGCTGCGACAATGGCACAATTTGCCCCGGCAGCAGGACAAACCGGAACTACGGCCATTTACAAGGACAGCACAGCCTTTGCGGGCTGGGCTGTTTCCTGTAAAGTTACCCGTGGATTCATCAATATCGCAGATACTACGGAGACTTACACGCAGGGCGATAGTACTTCAAACCGTGCCTTTTTCGGAACAGCAGAAAATGCTGTGGGAAAACCTGGAGGTATGACGGATGTGGTAAGCCTCGGTGATGGCGGCACTGCCGTACTCATGTTTGCACATCCCATAACCAATGGCGTGGGCCCCGATTTTGCTGTTTTTGAAAATGGGTTTCCTTCACAAACGCCGCCATACGGAGATTATCTTGAACTGGCTTTCGTGGAGGTAAGCACCAATGGAAAACGCTTTGTCCGGTTTCCGGCTATCTCGCTGACGCAGGACTCCCTGCAGATTGATGGCTTTGGGCAACTGAATCCGGAGAAAATCCATAATCTGGCAGGAAAATATGTGGTGAATTATGGAACACCATTCGATTTAAAAGATATTGCCGATAGTACGGGTATCAACATCGACAGCATTAACTATGTACGTGTTGTAGATGTGGTAGGCGATATTGATTCTGCGTATGCCCGTTATGATAGCAGGGGAAACATCATCAACGACCCGTGGCCCTCGCCTTACTGGACAGGGGGCTTTGATTTGAATGCTGTGGGTGTGATTCATGAAAAAGGTCAGCCAACAGGCGTACCCTTGTGGGAAAACAATAATTACGGATTCCTGGTTTATCCTAATCCTGCTGATAAACAGGTTGTTGTTGAGAAAAAAAATGTCAACTCCGAGACTTTCAAATTTGTCGTTTATTCCCTTGGCGGAAAAAAAGTGACACGTGAAATTACAACTGAGAAAACCTTTTATTTAAACACATCAGGTTGGCCAAATGGAATATATGTTTTGAAAATTCAATCGGGAAATAAGATGGTTATAAAAAAATTAATTATCAGTCATTAAAACTCCGGGAATGAAAGCCATTGCCCTTTTCATCGGTTTGCTATTAACGGTTAGTCTAAAGGCGCAAATGCTTCCCGATACCGTTTCAATTCCCGAGGTGGAAGTTCACGCAAAAATCAACGTGTCGAGTGCCGGTTTGGAAAGCCATACGGTGGACACGCTGGTGATGATGCGTGAGGCGGAAACTTCTTTGTCGGATTTGCTGGCAGCACATACGTCCATTTTTATCAAAAGTGAAGGCCGGGGAGCGCTGGCTACGGCCTCTTTCCGGGGTACCGATGCTTCACACACACAGGTTTACTGGAACGGAATGAACATCCGGTCGCCCATGCTCGGGCAGGTTGACTTTTCACAAATTCCCGTCTTTTTGATGGATAAAATTGTACTACGTCCTGGCGCCGGTTCGGTGGTGGATGGCAGCGGCGGTCTGGGGGGAAGTATCGACCTTGAAAGTCGTCCGGACTGGACACAAAAGCTGCAAGTAAACGGTCTGGCTGCTTTCGGAAGTTATCTGACATTTAATAATTACCTCGGCATCAAAGCCGGGAACAACCATCTTCAGACATCCACAAGGCTCTATTACAACAGCTCGAAAAACGATTTTCCGTTTTATAATAAAAATGTGGCGGATATTAATCCGAAAACCGGAGAATATATTTATCCTTTGCAGAGAAACTGGCATGCCAATTATCTGTTAGATGGTCTTTTACAGGAGTTTGCATTCCGTTTCAGGAAAAAATATCTGCTGCAACTCAACTACTGGTTTCAGAACTCGAAACGGGCATTGCCGCGGCTCAATACTTACGAAGGCGATGACCATGCTAACATCAGCCGGCAAGACCAGCAGACCCACAAGGCAACATTGAAACTTTTGCGGTTTGGAAAGTATGGTAAGTTGAGCCTGAACATGGGCTTGCAGGCCGGAGTCATGAAATATTGGGTACAAAACCAGATTGGTGGTAGAGGCTACTACAATGCGGTTTATTCGCATTCCAAAACGTTAGGTAGTTACAACAAACTGGGATACAACTATAAGTGGGGGGAAAAAACGTTGTTGAAGGTGACGTACCGGTTCAATTTCGAGCATGTAAATACATACGACAGCGTCAGCAACACAGGTTACGACCGGCTTCGGCGGAAGCATGCCTTGTTTGCCTCGTGGCAGCAGTACATCGGCAGCCGCTTTTCCACTATGGTTATGGTGCGAAAAGAGTGGATAAACGAATTTTCGCTGCCTGTTATTCCCTATTTGGGATTTAGCTGGTTGCTGGAAAAGAAAACAGGACTGTTGCTGCACGGCAACATTAGCCGCAATTTTAATTATCCTGCTTTAAACGATTTGTATTGGCAGCCGGGAGGTAACCCCGAACTAAAACCGGAGGAAGGGCTATCCTCGGAATTGGGTATCCGGTTAAAGTCAGAGGGAAAGATGGTTACACTGGAAAGTGGACTGAACATCTTTTACAACGACATCACCAACTGGATTATCTGGACGCCGAGCCCGATGGGTTATTGGTCGCCCGAAAACATCCGCCATGTGGTGGCGAGAGGATTTGAACTGAAAGCAAGCCTGAATTTTTCGGTTCATCAGTTTCGCTTTTTCCTGAAAGCCGGCTATGCCTTCACCAAAAGCACCAACGAGGGCAGTGTAGACAAATGGGGCGAGGCTTCGATGGGGAAACAGATTCCGTATGTCCCGGTTCATTCAGGAAATTTTATGGGCGATGTACGCTGGCGCGGTTTTTTTATGACTTGGGTTAACACCAGCTATTCAGAACGTTTTACCACCTCTTCTAACGATTTGAACCTCCGCGATTGGCTTTATCCTTACTTTATGAATGATGTGTATGCCGGAAAGAAGTTCCCTTTGAAGACAGGAAGTTTCAGTTTACAACTGAAGGTTTACAATCTGTTTAACGAAACGTACCGCTCTGTTTTAGGTCGCCCTATGCCCGGACGTAACTATTTGCTCATGCTGACATTCAAATTATGAAAACGAAAAGACTGAGATATCTGCTTTTGCTGTTGATCCCGTTGTTGCTGGCTGGATGTATGAATGACAACAGCCTGTATGATTTTCACAAGCTGGTGGTCAACAAAGAGGGGAGAGCTGTTTTTATTATCAACGAAGGTAATTTCATGTATGGCAATGCTTCATTGAGTTATTACAATCCGCAGGACGGCGAAGTACTCAACGACATTTTTTATAATACAAACGCACTGCCGTTGGGCGATGTGGCTACTTCCATGAGTATTATGGATTCGTTGGGCTATGTGGTGGTAAACAATTCCGGAAAAATTTATATTATCAACATTAACACATTCAAATATGTGGGAAAAATTACCGGGCTGACTTCGCCCCGAAACATCTATTTTATCAATCGAGACAAAGCTTACGTAACTGATTTGTATGCCAAAGCCATCACCATTGTTGACCCTGCCACGCGACATATTACTGGAAGTATCTCCATCGACAACCATAATCCCAAATTCTACCAGCATTCATCCGAGCAAATGGTTTTTCTGGGGAAATATGCCTTTGTCAATAGCTGGTCCTATGATGATAAAATATTAATTATTAATACTTTAACGGATAAGCTGGTAGACTCCATTACCATTGTAAAACAACCCAACAGCATGGTTTTGGACAAAAACAACAAGCTTTGGGTGCTATCCGATGGCGGTTTTAAAGGCAGTGCTTACGGGCAGGAAAAGGCTGCACTCACACGCATTGATCCGGTCAGTAGAAAGGTGGAAGCTGTATTTCGTTTTTCTGATTTGGGAGCTTCGCCTTCGGGACTTCGTGTCAATGCGGCGGGTGACACTCTTTTTTTCCTCTACAACAGCCGCGGGGGCGAAGCTGTTCCTTACGCGGGGGTTTATGCTATGAATGTGGATGCCAATGTGCTTCCTGATATACCATTGATTCCGCAGGGAAATCATCTGTTTTATGCGTTGGGTATTGACCCCGGCAGCGGCCATATCTATGTTTCGGATGCCCGTGATTTTTTGAGCAGGGGAGAGGTGTATGTTTTTTCTGGACAGGCTGTGCTGATGGATAGTTTGCGGGTGGGTATTATTCCGGGGAGTTTTTGTTTTAAGTAGCGCTTGACGTTACCTGACTAAGCATTTCAAAAATAGTAGTTTTCTTGCTGAAACTAAGTAAAAATGCTGCGCTGTCATTCGCTACGCTGTCAAATGATGGTCATTCATTTGTCAAACAATCGTCATTGGTCATTAGCTCAATTTCTCAAGTTCTCCTTGCCTCAACTTCTTTTTGTTCTTTGTCATTTATCATTATTCCATTCGTCATTCATCAATCCGTACCGGCATAGATTTCCGATAAAGAAATTTTATTTATTTTTGCACGGTAAACAAATGTGAGAAGAGTAAAAATTATCCCTCTTACCTGCTTACCTGAAAAATATACACCGTTTGCCCGAAGGCGAAAGCTTTTTTAACTTTAGCAAAGAATCATGGAATACAACACTGCACGTAACAAAATGGCTATTCCCGAGTATGGCCGTAACATTCAAAAGATGGTTAATTTCATTTTAGAAATTGAGGATCGTAAGGAACGAACCGAGGCTGCTAACCGTATTATTGAAATCATGGCCAACATGCATCCGCAAATCCGGGAGGTTAGCGACTATGGCCATAAATTATGGGATCACCTGTACTTTATCTCTGATTTCAAATTAGATGTGGACAGCCCCTTTCCGCCTCCCGAAAAGGCGACCATCATGCGCAAGCCCGAAAGACTGGAATATAGCGAGGACCATATCCGCTTCAAGCATTATGGCAAGCATCTGGAAAAGATGATAAAATATACTGCCGAACTGGAGGAAAATCCTGAGAAAAAGGAAGTTACTCTTATGATTGCTAATCAAATGAAACGGTCATATCTGAATTGGAACCGTGACTCGGTTAGCGACAGGATGATTTTGAATCAGCTGGAGGACCTTTCCGGAGGAAAGCTAAAACTCGATGAAGAAGTAAATCTTGTGGCTACAAGCGAAGTGCTGGCAGGAAACCGCAGTAGCAAAAAGAAAAAGAGTACGCAGAATAAAAGTAACAACGGTAGAAGAAAAAAATATAGCAGAAAAACTTATTGATAATGAGTTCTTTTGAAATTATCGGTGGCAAACAACTTCATGGCTCCATTCGTCCCCAAGGGGCGAAAAACGAAGCCCTTCAAATTCTTTGTGCCACTTTGCTAACTCCCGAAGAAGTTGTGCTACACAATGTTCCTGACATTCGTGATGTAAACCGGCTGATTGAATTACTGAAAGGTTTCGATGTTAAAGTTGAAAAGTTGGCGGAAGAAAGTTACCGTTTTAAGGCTGATAACCTTGACCTTGATTACCTTGACAGCGAAGAGTTCTTTTCAAAGGCCACAAGCATCAGAGGTAGTATTATGATTTTGGGCCCGTTGCTGGCGCGTTTTGGCAGAGGTATTATTCCACAGCCGGGTGGCGATAAGATTGGTCGCCGCCGTCTCGATACACATTTTAACGGTTTGGGGAAACTAGGCGTTTCTTTTCATTACGATGAAGCGGAAAAACGTTATGATGTTACTGCCAACGATTTAAGAGGCAGTGAAATGTTGCTTGAGGAAGCTTCCGTTACGGGTACTGCTAATATTCTGATGGCTGCTGTTATGGCCAAAGGCAAAACGGTTATTTTCAATGCTGCCTGTGAACCCTATCTTGTGCAGTTGAGCAAAATGTTGAACCGTATGGGTGCCCGCATCGAAGGTATTGGATCCAATCTGCTGACGATTCAGGGCGTTTCCTCGCTGAAGGGAACAACACACACCATGCTGGCCGACATGATTGAGGTGGGAAGTTTTATAGGCATGGCGGCTATGACACATTCGTCCATTACCATCGAAAATGTGCGACTCAACGACTTGGGTATGATTCCCAAGGTGTTTCGCCGTATGGGTATCCGTTTAGAGCAAAAAGGTGAGGATATTCTGGTGCCGGAACAGGAGCATTACGCCATCGAAACATTTATTGATGGTTCCATAATGACCATTGCCGATGCGCCGTGGCCGGGATTTACTCCCGACCTGATTAGCATTGTACTGGTGGTGGCTATTCAGGCTAACGGTAGCGTGCTGATTCATCAGAAAATGTTTGAAAGTCGTTTGTTTTTTGTGGATAAACTTATCGATATGGGAGCCAGGATCATTTTGTGTGATCCACATCGGGCCACAGTCATTGGCCTTGATGGAAGTCAGCCGCTGCGTGGTATCCGCATGAGTTCGCCTGATATTCGTGCCGGAGTTGCGCTGCTTATTGCAGCTCTGTCGGCCGAAGGTACCAGCATCATCGACAACATCGAACAAATTGACCGTGGTTATCAGCATATCGACGTGCGATTGCGTAAACTGGGTGCTTCCGTTAAGAGGATTTCATGATTTCTAACCTGTTGTGAACTTTCAATTTCTTTCCAACTACTTTTTGTTTCGGTGAATAGTCTTGCTAATGACACAAGTTAGCTCTGGTTTACGTCATTTATAGTATGAGTTTAGTTGTTGTTCATGGCTGTTGGGTTGATATCTGTTGCCTAAAACTCATCTCCGGCAAAGAAATTCATTAGTTTTGCAAAAAAATTGTCAGTCAGACGGTTTTTAGCTGTCATTATGACCGCAAATAACTATTGGCAAAAACTTTGTGAAAGACAATGGAAATCTAAAAAAGCGTACAAAAAATATGAATACAAAAAAGCAAGATAAAAATATTGAACAGGTAGCAGCAGAAGATGTAACTATTGAGAATCAGCCGGTTAAAGAGAAGGAGACATTAGAGGAAAAAACCATTGAACCTGTCGTCAAAAAAGAGGAGAAAAAGAGCAGAAAGGCTTCATCGCAAAAAAAACTGGAGGCTCTTGAGGAGAAATATGATGAGCTGAATGATAAATATATGCGCTTGTACTCTGAATTTGATAATTACCGGAAACGGACAGCAAAAGAGCGAATTGAATTACAGAAGTCCGCTTCTCGCGAAATTATTCTGGACGTTCTGCCTGTTGTGGACGACCTTGAGCGCGCTATTCAGTCTTTTGAGGAGCATCAGCTAAGTGAAGAAGCTAAAAAAGGAATCGAACTTATTTACAATAAGCTGATTAATATTCTTACTCAAAAGGGACTCAAAGAAATAAAAGCTATGGAGCAGCCTTTTGATACCGATTATCATGAAGCCATCACCAACATTCCGGCTCCTTCTAAAAAGATGAAAGGCAAAATTATGGATGTTGTCCAGAAAGGTTACACCCTGAACGGGAAAGTAATTCGTTATGCAAAAGTTGTGGTAGGCCAGTAATATTATTGAGAAAAAATAATTCCGGAAAGGGAAGAACAGATATGAACAAACGCGATTATTACGATATACTCGGAGTTTCGAAGGATGCTTCGGCAGCCGAAATAAAGAAGGCTTATCGGAAGATGGCCATCAAGTACCATCCCGATAAGAATCCTGACAACAAGGATGCTGAAGAGATGTTTAAGGAAGCAGCTGAGGCTTACGAAGTGCTGAGTAACCCCGAAAAACGAAGCCGTTACGATCAGTTTGGCCATGCTGGTGTGGGTAGTAGTGCCGCTGGCGGTGGTTTCTCCGGTGGTGGTATGTCTATGGATGATATTTTCAGTCATTTTGGGGATATCTTCGGCGGACATTTTGGCTTTGGTGGCAGCTCGTTCGGCGGCAGCTCATTTGGTGGAGGTTCGGGTAGAAGGCGTGTTAACAAAGGCTCTAACCTTCGTGTAAGGGTTAAGCTGACGCTGGAAGAAATGGCCCATGGTGTTGAGAAAAAGATTAAAATTAAAAAATATGTTCCCTGCCACGTTTGTAGCGGTACCGGAGCCGAGAAAGGTACACAGCCTACCACTTGTCCGACCTGCCATGGTTCGGGGCATGTAACCCGTATTACCAATACTTTTCTGGGACAAATGCAAACATCTTCTACTTGTCCGCAGTGTGGTGGCGAGGGACTCATTATTACCAGAAAATGTACGGTTTGTCAGGGGCATGGTATCGTGAAATCTGAAGAGGTGGTTACCATCAATATTCCTGCCGGCGTAAATGATGGCATGCAGCTGAGTATGAGTGGGAAAGGAAATGCCGCTGCCCGTGGTGGTATCCCCGGCGATTTAATTATTCTTATCGTGGAAGAACCGCATCCCGATCTGAAACGCGACGGCAACAACCTGCTTTACGATTTGTACATTAGCTTCCCTGAGGCTGCACTTGGTACAAGCATAGATGTTCCCACTGTGGATGGTAAGGTGCGAATCAAGCTTCCGGCCGGGACACAGGGTGGCAAAGTGTTACGTTTGAAAGGAAAAGGACTTCCCGATGTGAATGGTTATGGCAAAGGAGATCTTTTGATTAATGTGAATATATGGACTCCCCGGAGTCTGAGCCATGAAGAGAAAGATATCCTTGAAAAGCTGAAAAATTCTCCTAATTTCAAACCCAATCCAACATCTAAGGACAAAAGCTATTTTGCCCGTATGCGGGAATTTTTCTCTTAGTTCATGTACAAACTACAGGTCATAAATATCAGTAAGCGCTTCGAGAAACATCAGGCTTTGGATAAAGTGAGTATGGATATTTCCGATGGTTCTATTTATGGCCTGCTGGGGCCCAATGGTGCAGGGAAAACTACGCTTATCCGCATCATTAATATGATTAGCGCTCCCGATGAAGGAGAGGTTTTGCTTGATGGCAGACCGCTAAGCCAGAAAGATATTATTAAAATCGGTTATTTGCCTGAAGAAAGAGGCCTGTACAAAAAGATGAAAGTGGGTGAGCAGGCATTTTATCTCGCACGTTTGAAAGGAATGTCGGCAGCAGAAGCGCGACAGAAACTGAAATATTGGTTCGATCGCTTTGAGATTTCCGGATGGTGGAACAGGAAAGTGGAAGAGCTTTCCAAAGGAATGCAGCAGAAGGTGCAGTTTATTGTTACCATTTTGCACGAACCGAAATTACTGATTTTTGATGAGCCTTTCAGCGGTTTCGACCCCATCAATGTCAACCTGCTGAAAGATGAAATTTTACATTTAAAGGAGCAGGGAGCTACCATTATTTTTTCCACTCACAATATGGCATCTGTTGAGGAGCTGTGCGACCATATCGCACTCATTAATAACGGTAAAAAGGTGCTTTCTGGTGAGATAAATGAGATAAAAAGCCGCTTTAAAGCCAATATTTTCGAGGTATGTTTTCGTTCGGTATCTCAGGATGAGATTGTGCTTCCACCGGAAGCTTTCCTGAAAATGGAAACAAAACAAAACGATGGTGAAATTACGTTATCCATTAAATTATTAAATGGCAGTACACCTAATGATTTACTACAACGCATTATGGCACAGGCGGAAATTACTTCATTTCGGGAAATCCTCCCCTCCATTAACGAAATTTTCATCCAGCAGGTAAGCCAAAAAGCAGATGCCTGACTTTCTTCTTTTCTAAAATAAGAACGTAAGAATGATAGAAGTGCTTTAGGCTTTCACCAGTTGGTATTTCATATTTACCAGCAAATCAGCTTTCGGACGAAGAGACTGTACGGCTTTGTGCTCGGCTTCCAGTGTTTGCATGCGTAACTCATCTGATTTTTCTTTTCCTCGCGAAGCCTGTGCTTTTTTTGTTTCGTGATAGGTGAGTTCGATGAACACATGCAAATCAACTCCTTCGGTATTGATAGCATACAAACCATCCAGCACCAGCATGTCGATGGTTTTGAAATCAGTGGTCAGGGTGTCCACTTGCTCGGTAACTAAATCCACGCAGGGCATGGCGGATATCTGCCCGCTTTTGAAGTCATCCACGGTTTTCTGCACGGCTTCCCAGTCAATTTCGTTCAGTCCGACCACCTTCTT
>VAPM010081895.1_pt1 | contig 14463 bp, 15 predicted proteins | sample 3395091 | NCBI WGS metagenome assembly VAPM01 (sample SAMN08290445, study PRJNA428436) | hydrothermal vent metagenome | isolation source: Deep-sea hydrothermal vent chimney 3 | place: Pacific Ocean: Juan De Fuca Ridge | reverse complement strand
GGCTGACGAATTTCGCCATTATTCCGCTTGTCAATCAAAAAAGAATCTCCTGCTGGCGGTTAAAGAATTGCCAGGCTACCGACTGCCCGGCTTACGGAAAATACGGGCTGCGGTGCTGGTTGGTGCGGGATGCCAAGTGTTGCGACAAGAGTGAATCAACGGGTGAATCAACGGCAGCGGACAAATCGGAACTGTGCGAAATCTGCCCGGTCTTTAAATCGCATAATACGAATGCCATCGAAGGTATTTTGCTTGTCGACAATTCTCAATCTGGCAGGCCGATTGAGGAGAAGACAATCTCGATACTTTCGGTGATCGCTCATGCCGTCGGCATAGCGATCAACAACTCAAAGGCCTATTCCCATGCCTTGCGGGAAGCGATCCATGACGACTTGACCGGGCTCCATAACCGGCGATACTTTAACGAACGTCTCATGGACGAAGTGGAGCGGGCCAAACGATATAAGAGCGACATAAGCCTGTTGTTATGCGATATTGATTTCTTTAAAAACGTCAACGATACCTTCGGCCATCCGGTCGGTGACGAGGTCTTGATCCGGATAGGAAAAATATTTCGCAACAGGTTGCGTAAAACCGATATTGTTGCCCGTTACGGCGGCGAAGAGTTTATGATCATCCTGCTCAATACGGAAAAGGATAAGGCTTTTGATATCGCTGAAGATCTGAGACTGACTGTCGCCGAATCCCCCTTGACGGGCAATAAAAAAGTAAAGGTGTCCATCAGCATCGGCATCGCAACCCTTGGTGTCGATGCCGGCACCTTCGAAGGGTTGATCAACTCGGCCGACAAAGCACTGTATTGCGCCAAGTCGCGAGGGAGGAACCTGGTGTATACGACCTGAATCCGTGAACGCCCGATAACGGCTTCAGGTCATAATCGTTGGCAATAAGCGAGCATAAGGGGGTGCAAACAAATAAGTCCCGGAAACGATGACTTTATTTGCATCCCCTAAAATATTTAAAGGTGAGGGATGCGATGAACCCCGAGGAAATGCGCCGGAAGGCGATTGATCTTTTTGTGAAACGGCTGCACTGAAGTCAGGTGATTCTTGCCGTGGGGCAGGAAAAAATGAACCTGGTCAACGAAGCAGCGATCAAGGCTGTCGGGGCATTCGGCGGCGGTATTGCCGCTTCCGGCAGTGTTTGCGGAACTTTGCTCGGCGGAGTGGCGATGATCTCCAGTCTCTACAGCCGGGGCAACCTCGGCGAAAAAGAAGACCCCCGGGTCTGGGTCCTGAGCAGTAAGTTCATGAAACAATTCGAGGAACTGACAAAACCTTACGGCGGCATGAACTGTAGCGACATTGCCGGGGTCGACTGGAAAAACAGGGAAGCGGTAAAAAAATATTACTCCGACCCGGAAGGCGGCAGAAAAATATGTATAAAACTGGTTGGCGACGCAGCCTATGCCTTAGGGGAAATCCTGGAGCAGGAAGCGGCAAGAAACCTGAATCCGTGACGGCTTGGCAAAAAAATCCCGGCGGCCGGCCCGCCAGGTTGAAAAACAAACCAAGGAGTATTATATTTTTATTTGAATCAATGACGGCTTGAGGCGACATTTCATGCAATACGGGGAATTGATTGCATTATTGCCGAATACGCGCATTTTCCGGTCTGCACCGCGCCGCCCTCCGGGGCACCCGATAACGGCTTCAGGTTTTATATAATGCGGCCCGAGATAAAAAAATTATGCGGTATCATCTGTGACAAAAAAATTATGCGGTATCATCGACTCCACCCTGCGTGAGGGTGAGCAGACCCCCGGAATCAGGCTTACCTGTGAAAACCGGCGCAACATTGTTGCCCGCCTGCACAAGGTCGGGGTTGAAGAAATAGAGCTGGGCATAGCCTCCTCAACCGCAAACAACCACCTCCCACAGCTTGTTGCCGACGCCCGCAGCATTACCCATGCCTCATGCCGCCTGGGTCTCTGGTGCCGCTGCATAGAGAAAGACATTGCCTTTGCCGGGTCCTGTCGGCCCGATGTGCTCTCCCTGTCAATCCCGGTTTCCGACCTGCACATCACCGAGCGTCTTAAAAAAAACCGGGACTGGGTCAAAGAAATCCTGGCTAGGTCTATCCGGCAAGGCCTTGACCTGGACATTCCGTTTATCTCGGTAGGTCTCGAGGATGCCTCACGCGCCGACCCCGACTTTCTGCTTCAGGTAGCCCGCCTGGCCGAGGATAACGGCGCCGGGAGGATTCGCCTGGCCGATACGGTGGGGATTTGTTCTCCCGGTACGATAATAGAGCTGGTACGGCCGTTGCGGAAATCACTGCGAATAGACATCGGCGTCCACTGTCATAACGATTTCGGCATGGCCACGGCCAACTCCATAGCAGCATTGGAGGCCGGGGCGTCCTGGTTTGACGCCACGGTGCTGGGCCTGGGAGAAAGGGCCGGCAACTGCCGCCTTGAAGAGGCAATAGGATACCTGACCTTTGTCCTTGAGCAGCAACAATATCAGCCGGAGTTTTTACCGCAGCTCTGCCGCTATGTTTCAAGCGTCACCGAAAGCCCCATTCACCGGAACCATCCGCTTGTCGGCGACGACATTTTTACCTGCGAAACCGGCTTGCATCAGCACGGCCTGGCGGTCAACCCGACCACGTATGAACCGTATGAGCCCAGCCAGGTCGGAAGCCGCAGAAAATTACGATTCGGCCATAAAACAGGGACGCGGGCCATCAATCTCCAACTGGCGAAACGAGGCCTGCAGTTTGATGACATGCAGGTCAGGCTCCTTACCCGCCGCATTCGCTCAAGCGGACAAACTCTCAGTGAAGAGCAGCTCGTGCAGTATATGACCGGACCCCCCCGGTCTTGACCGGCTTGCCGCCCGGTATCCCCCGCCCAGATCCGCACATGAAAAATCCGTGATTGTTCGGCAACGCAGCAGATGCGGCGTTGCCCGTTATTTTTACGCGCCTTCCCGGACTGGGGCCGGCGAACCGTTACAACAGACCGGATAATGCATCCCCCGGAGGTTCTCCCCTTTTTCCAGAGAACTGATACTGAACGACCTACAGCGTGGCTGTGTGTCGCCATCTGACGAAAAAAGACCCGAAAAAGATATTTTCAGGTAAAATTCCCTTTACAATCAGAAAGATACCTGATTAAATTTCAATTATAGAGTTCCATTATCCCTTATCCACCCATTTTCTTGCGGCAGGTTACCGTAAATCAGCAGTTGCAACGAGGAGAAAAGCATGAATAAATCGGAGCTTATTGAGGCCCTGGCCGAAAAAATCAATGTCCCGATTCGTGAGGCGGCATCCATAACCAATACCCTAATCGACACCATGAGCGAGGCCTTAGCCAAGGGAGATTCTATTGAAATACGGGGTTTTGGCAGTTTTGTTGTCAAGGAGTATGACTCGTACACCGGCCGCAACCCTAAAACCGGAGAAAAAATTAAAGTCTCTCCTAAAAAACTCCCCTTCTTCAAGGTAGGCAAAGACCTGCGGGAACAGGTCAACCGGCACCGAACCGAAAAGGCACCGAAGAAATAACGGCCCCTCGCCATGTCAGGCGAGGTAAGCCAAGGTTAAATTTCCCGCCAATGAGGTAAATCATGGCCATGACCTCCCGGGTCAATTCTCACCAGGTTCGATGATCTCGCCGACCAGGTCATAGGTGTGAGCCCCGGTGATCCGGACTTGGACGATATCACCCGGGTCAGCCGTACCGGCGGTGATATACACACATCCATCGATCTCCGGCGCCTGAAACATTGTTCTCCCCTCGAGCAACAAATCACTTTCCCTGCTGATGCCCTCGACCAGAACCGGCAGATTCATGCCCACATAATGCTGCTGATTTTCGGTACTGATTTCCGCCTGCACTTTCATCACCCGGTCATGACGCCGCTCTTTCGTCTCTGCCGGCACCTTGTCTGAAAGGCGGTATGCCGCGCAGCCATCCTCGTCCGCGTAACGAAAGACCCCGACATTATCAAGACGCCAGCGGCGCAGACAGTCAACCATCTCCTCCACCTCCGCCTCCGACTCTCCGGGAAAACCAACCAGCAAGGTCGTGCGAAGCGCGGCTGCCGGCAGAAAACGGCGAACCCGCTCCACCAACGTATCAAGGTCATGACGGCCGTAGCGCCGGTTCATCCGCCGCAGGACCCTGTCGGCGACATGCTGAAAGGGGATATCAAGATAGGGCAGCAACCGGGGCTCGGCGGCCATGAGGGTCAGCAGTTCATCCGTTATGCCCGTGGGATAGAGATAAAGAAGACGAATCCAGGGAATATCGGTCCCGGCCAGCAGGGCCTTGAGCAGACGCACCAGGTCGGCCGAATCCTGCCGCTCCTCGCCATAGGCCGTGAGATCCTGGGCAATGAGGGTAAGCTCCCGAACCCCCATGGCAGCCAGACGGCCGGCTTCCGTGGTCAGGTCGGCAACGGCCCTGCTGCGCAGCCTCCCCCGTATTGACGGGATCATGCAGTATGAGCAGCGATTATCACAGCCTTCGGTGATCTTCAGATATGACCTGAAGAACGGCGTGGACAAGCGCCGGGCCGAGGAGCTGTCCATTAAGAATTTCGCCGGCCGCAGGTCAAGCAGCGCCTCCGGATCATGACCGGCCCGCCTGATCAGGGCGTCGATCTCCTGAAAGCCGTCGGTGCCGGTAAACAGGTCGACCTCGGGCAGCTCCTTTTGCAGATCGGCGCCATAGCGCTGCACCAGGCATCCGGTCACCACCAGCAGCTTTGCCGGGTCGGCACGTTTATATTCAGCCAGCCGCAGAATCTCGTCGATGGCTTCCTGCACTGCCGGGCCGATAAAGCCGCAGGTGTTGACCAGCAGCAGGTCGGCCTCGGCAGGGTCGGCGACGACACCGTAGCCGTCCTGTTCCAGCCGCGCCAGCATCACCTCCGAATCGACCAGGTTTTTGGGACAGCCCAAGCTGACAAGATGGAGTTTTTTCATTTTTTGCCCACCATTTACTCGAATTACCCTTTCAGCCAGGAGCAGAGAGACCGCAGGACAGCTCCGGAACGGGCCCGGAATTCCGGGCGGCTGTATTGCGGCTGCCAGTGCGGCCGCCACAGCTCGTCGGAGACCAGCAGGCAGGCCGCCAGCCGGACCCCGCGATAGGCGGCCACGGCGCAGAGGGCGGAATACTCCATATCCACGGCCACGATCCCCTCGGCGCCATACTGTTGCACCTTGGCCCGTGTTTCCCGGTAGGGGGCATCCGTGGTCCAGACCGGGCCGGCGGAGCAGGTCCGGCCGCCCTGCCGGCAATGAGCGGCTAACCTGCGCCGCAATTCCGGATCAGGCTGCGGCCGGTCACCGGCTTCGTAATGACCGCTGGTCCCCTCCTCGCTCAGGGCCCAGGTAGGAACCAGGATGTCCAGGGCCTTTAATGCCGGCACGAGCGAGCCGCACCAGCCATAGAGAATAATATCTTTCGCGCCCAGGGCAATCAGCTTCTCAAGGCACATCACCGCCATGGGAGCCCCGACAGCCGGGCCGGCCAGAAAAAAATGATCGGATGAATACAATCCGGAATGAAAAAGAAAATGCTGTTTGAGGCTGTGCTCCGCGGCCAGTTCTCGCAGCCGGGGGACGTCGGACGGATTGGCAGCCAGGATCCCGGCAGCCGGCAGTTCCGGTTCTCCCCTGTTTCGGCGGGGTTCAATAATAACGCACTTGTTCACAGGCGAGAGTCTTCAAACTGGATCCGTGACGGCTTGAGATAATATTCCATGCAATTGCAGTAGCGGATTTATTGCATTATTGCCGGACAAAGGCATTTCCTGGTCTTCACCGCGCCGCCCTGCGGGGCGCCCGATAACGGATTCAGATAAAAAAAAGGCCGCAGCAAAATGCTGCAGCCTTTTCAGGTTCAAAAACCGATTGTACTCGATCAGCCTCCTAACAGGGCGGCCTTGTACGGGTTGGCGTACAGCAGGATCAGGGAAACAACCAGACCGTAAATAGCACAAGACTCAACAAGAGCCATACCAAGAATCATGGTCGTGGTGATTACACCTTTAGCCTCGGGATTACGGGCAACACCCTGGCAGGCACCAAGTACGCCCATGCCCATGCCGATACCGGCGCCGGCTGCGGCCCCGCCGATTGATACGCCTGCACCGAGGCAGACTATTGCGAGTTGAATTGTGTGCATTGTACTGTTCCTCCTAAGATAAATTTATAAGGTTGGCCTTCTTCTCCGATTAATAGACAAACTATAACAAAATATGTAACCCGTCACAGGCCCGGATATATCAAGTGGCTTCATGCCCGGCTTCCAGGGACTCGGCGCAGTATGCTACGGCCAGCAGCACAAAGACCGCGGCCTGGATGACACAGACCAAGGTGCCCAGAATCATGATCGGCAACGGCGCAAAGAAGGGACCGGCCAGCATAAACAGAACCGCCAGCAGGATTTCCTTGGCCAGGATGTTGCCGAAAAGACGGATGGAAAGTGAAAGGATACGGGCAAAGTTACTGATCATCTCGAGAACAAACATAAACGGCGAGATAATCGCCACCGGTCCCAGGAAATGCTTGAGATAGCGCAAACCGTGGTAGCGGAAACCAAGAGCATGATGCGTCACCCAGACGATAAGGGTCATGGACAAGGTGATATTCCAGTTTGATGTCGGTGACATGAAACCGGGAATCAACCCTATCAGGTTGGCGATCACGATGTAGAGCGCAAAAGTCGCCATCATGGGATACAGCATCCGGGCTTTCTCTTTCCCCAGGCTCTCGGCAAAGATGGAATCCAGGCCGCCAATCACTATTTCCCAGAAGTTCTGTCCCTTGCCGGGCATGAGCTCAAGACGTCCCATGGTCAATTTCGGCACGATAATGAGGAATGCCATGACCAGCCAGGTGTAGGTCATATACGGCGTACACACCCTTTCAAGCAACGTATGACCGACGACGGTATGAGGAACCGGAAGGCCCAGCTTTTCAAGAATAAGCGAAATAAATAAAATTGGTTCTTGCATTGTCTACGCTCCCTTAAGACCCTGTACTGAATATAACATCCTGCCCTTACTCAAAACGACGATGATCACACTGAGCATCACTGTGGACAAACCGATTAGCAGACCGACCGTATTAATTGTAAAACTGGTAAACAGCAGAAACAAAATGGCGAACAGCGCGACCAACCGTCCGTAGAACTTGAAAAAAAACTTTATTTTCTCCTGCTTGGTTACCGGGTTACCGGCCTGGCCGAGCTCGCTCACATTGGTGATGAGCCGTTGAATGTCACGGCGCAACAGGAAAAAACTGACATTGGCCAGTAGTCCGCCGATCAACACACTCTGCGCCACAACCCAGGAAGAAAAAGACCAGCTGCCCACGATCAGAACCGCCAGCAGAAGCCAGTTAAAATGCTGCACATACCGGAGGAGCATAACTCCCGCCGCCTCCTGCGTCGTATCGGTATTTTTCAAGTCGACATCTTTATTCATTATCAAGACTTTTTTTCAGCCTCCACAAACTTCTGAAACCGGCGGCAATACCTAATCCCAAAAAAATAAAAGTCAAATAGGGCGCGGTCTTGCCGTCAAACACCTTGTTGTCAAGGTACCAGCCAATCCCCATGCCGATAAATATGGAGAACACAACCGTCATGCCGATGTGACTGTACACCGACAGCAATTTGAACATCTCCTTGCTTGATTCAGACATTCATCACATCTCACATCCGTTCTAAGTAAATAATCAGTTTACGGTTAGCATGACCATCGTGCAATCGCAATGATTTTTTTACGAATTAGCCATTTTTTTGAATGACGATTCAGTCAGGTCCAAGGCTTTTTCCAAATGAGACCGGTCATGTGCAGCTGAAATAAAGGCAGCCTCGAACTGGGAGGGCGCCAGATAAATTCCACCGGCGAGCATCCGGCGATAGTGCCGGGCATAGCGATCCGTGTCCGCCAGCATGGCCGACCGGTAATCGGTCACCGGCGACCCGGTAAAAAAGCAGGTCATCAGGGAACCGATCCGGTTGAGCACGGCGGGCACGGAGGAGTTGCCGGCAATCTGCTCCAGCCCGGCGGCGAACCAACTGCTCTTTTCCTCAAGCGCCTCGTAAAAACCCGGTTTCCGCAGCTCGTTGAGCATGGCCAGTCCCGCGGCCATGGCCAGCGGATTGCCGGACAGGGTGCCGGCCTGGTAAACCGGGCCGTCGGGAGCGACCATATCCATGATCTCCTTTTTACCGCCGTAAGCGCCGACCGGCAGGCCGCCGCCGATGATCTTACCCAGACAGGTCAGATCCGGCAGGATGCCGAATCGTTCCTGGGCACCGCCGAGCGCCAGGCGAAAACCCGTGATCACCTCATCAAAAATCAGGACAATTGACAGCTCCCGGGTCAGGTCGCGCAGTTTCCGCAAAAAAGAGAGCTCCGGCACGATGACCCCCATGTTGCCGGCCACCGGTTCGACGATCACACAGGCGATATCCAGCGCCTCGTCGCGCAGGGTGTTCTCCAGCACCTCCTCATCGTTGTAGGGAATGGAAAGCGTATTTTTGACGATATCCTCGGGAACGCCGGGGCTCCCCGGAATGCCGAGCGTGATCACGCCGGAACCCGCCTTGACCAGGAAGGAATCCGCATGACCGTGATAGCAGCCGTCAAATTTGACCACCACGTTACGGCCGGTATATCCCCGGGCCAGACGAAGGGCGCTCATGGTCGCCTCAGTACCGGAGTTGACGAACCGGACCTTTTCCAGCGACGGTACGGAGTCGCAGACCAGCCGGGCCAGTTCCACCTCAAGCGGGGTCGGCGCACCGAAGCTGGTTCCGTCCAGTGCGGTCTCGCGAATCGCCTCCACCACGGCAGGATGGGCATGGCCCAGGATCATGGGCCCCCAGGAGCCGACGAAATCAACAAATTCGTTGCCGTCGACATCGACAACCACGGCGCCCTTGGCCTTTTTCAGGAAAAGCGGGTCGCAGCCCACCGCCTTGCAGGCCCGAACCGGGCTATCGACGCCGCCGGGGATAACCGCCTTTGCTTGGGCAAAAAGTGCCGCGGACAAATCTGTCTTCATGAAATGTACCTCGTTTCAGGGATTGGATAAATCCTGAATCCGTGAGCGTTCGAGAACGGTGCAGATGCAAGGCGGGCAACGAGGTTGATTATCCTGGTGTGATATCAACTGGTTGCCAACGCGGCAGATGCGCCGTTCCCGGGCGCCCCGCAGGGCGGCGCGGTGAAGACCAAAAAATGCGTTTATTCGGCAATAATGCAATAAATTCCATGTATTGACTGAAATATCACCTCAAGCCGTCACGGATTCAGGTAAATGATCCGATTGAATATAGCATGGCCGTTTTTCATCTGTCAAAATGAAAAAAATATTTCTCCCGCCCGACCGCTGCCGGGAAAGCCGCTTGTTTGATTGATCTGTAAAATCAACAAAATAACAAAAAACAACACCTTGGCCCCAATAGCCGGCAAAAATTTTTTCTTGTCACCTCACGGCCCGCAAGGTAGATTGAGAGGTATTTTATAGTAAAAATTTTATAATCCGTTTATCATCAAACAAAATATCCGGAAAAAATCACAACATTCAGCAGAGATAGATCCATAAGGAGAAACTGACGATGGCAAGCGATAAGCTCATACATGTGTCTGACGGTGAGTTCAACAGTAAGGTACTCCAGAATGACCTGCCCTGTCTGGTGGATTTCTGGGCGCCATGGTGTGGCCCCTGCAAGGCCATCGGTCCGATGATTGACGACCTGGCCGACGAATATGACGGTAAGTTGCAGATTGCCAAAATGAATGTTGATGACAATCCGGCCACCCCGGGCAAATACGGCATCCGCGCCATTCCGACCCTGATCCTGTTCAAAAACGGCGAGGTTGTTGAGCAGATCACCGGCGCTGTCGGCAAGACTCAGCTCACCGGCATGATCGAAAAAGCTGTCTGATAAAGACAGGTTCAGCCTCTTGCCATGTCCTGGCGGTTTCACCGAAAAGCACAGCTATCGCGGCCATGAACGAGGCTGAATACCAGCTTATCATTGTCGGCGGCGGACCGGCCGGCTTAACCGCAGGCCTGTACGGAGCGCGGGGCAGACTCAAGGCCGTTCTCCTCGAGAAGGGGGCGGCAGGCGGCCAGGTCCTGCTCACGGACCGGGTGGACAACTACCCGGGGTTTGTTGACGGAGTATCCGGTTTTGAGCTGGTTGACAAAATGGTGGCCCACGCCGCCCGTTTCCAGCTGAAAACACGGTTTGCCAATGTAACCGCCCTGGATCTCCGGGGCGGGATCAAAACCGTGTACCTTGAAAACGGCGAACACCTCACCACCCGGGCCATTATTCTCTGCACCGGCGGCAGCCCCGGCAGACTCGAGGTACCGGGCGAAAAGGAATTCGCCGGCAAGGGGGTCTCCTACTGCGCCACCTGTGACGGGCCGTTTTACCGGAACCAGGAAATCGCGGTGGTGGGCGGCGGCAACACCGCCATCCAGGAAGCACTATTTCTCACCAAGTTCGCCCGTCAGGTCACCGTTATCCATCGTCGCGACGAACTGCGGGCAACCAGGGTCATACAGGAGAAAGCCTTTGCCAGCGACAAAATCAAATTTATATTCAACGCCCGGGTCACGGCCATTGAAGGAGACGACAACGGTGTCTCCCGCCTGCGGTTAACTCATGGTGACGGCGGCAACTCCACCCTTGCGGTCAGCGGCATTTTCATTTTCATCGGGATCGTCCCGAACAGTGGTTTTTTGCCGCCGGACACACTCGAAACAGACGCGTACGGCTTTATCGTCACCGATACGGAGATGCAGACCAATTTACCCGGGGTGTATGCGGCAGGCGATATCCGCAGTAAAAACTCGCGGCAGATCGTTAATGCGGCGGGAGAAGGCGCAACGGCCGAGTTGTCGGCAGAACATTATCTCCTGAATCCGTGAGCCCTGTGAGAGCCTTATCCTCGGTCGATGTCAAGCTGAGCTTGGGATGGAAGCACTTTCGGCAATAATGCAATAAATTCCGTATGGTATGGGACATCACCTCTTTAGCAGTCATCTGAGGCAGGAGCAATTCATGTTACACATATTCGATCAAGACACCAAAGGTTACCGCCCGGTCCTTTTTTCCCTCATGCTGGTCCTGGTTCTTTCTCTTGCCGGGTGCGCATCAATTAAGAACTTGTTTGTCTCCGGCGACACCACCATCCAGAAGTCCGCCGGCAGCCTGGCCGTCGAGGCCATGGACGAATTCAACGAGGGAAAATACTATAACGCCCTCAAGGGCTTTCAAGAGATCATGGACCGCTACCCCTTCAGCCCGCAAGCCATGCTGGCGGAACTAAAGGCGGCCGACTGCCATTACTATCAGGATGAATTTCTCGAGGCCAAGACGCTCTATCAGGAGTTTGAGAACCGTCACCCGACCAACGAGGCGATCCCCTACGTCATGTTCCAGATCGGGATGTGCGACTTTAACCGGATCGACCGGATCGACCGCGACACCAGCGGCGCCAGGGACGCCATTCAATCATTTTCCCGGCTGTTGCGGGCCTACCCCGACTCGCCATACACCGATGAGGCCAAGGCCAGGATCAAGGCCGCCCGGGAATTCCTGGTCAACCACGAATACTTTGTGGCCATCTTCTACGTCAGGACGAACCACTACCAGGAGGCAGCCCACCGGCTCAAGTACCTGCTGGCCACGTACCCCGACTCTACCATCGCCCCCAAAGCCCGGGCCCTGCTGGCCCGCATTGAGGCAGGCAATCCCCCCAAGATGGGATTATCCAGATGGCTGCCCGATCTGTCCCTGCCGGACTGGCACCTCTTCGGCGGCCCGGACAAGGACAAAAACACCAAGGCGAAAAAACCTGTCAAAAAATAAGCCGGGGGCCGCGGAAAACGTCCACCGGAGACCGGGCCAGGACCTGCAAATAACGCAGCCAGGCAAGCCTGGCCCCCTACCCCTAGATCGTGATCGGGCCGGTGATCGTCTCCATGGCTGCGAACTTCGGTTCGTGCAGGGGGATAACGATCTTGGCCAGCTTCTTGGTCTTCAGCAGGATGTCGTAGGCCTCGTAGGCATTGACGTGGGTGCCCGGCGGGATGACCTCCATCTCCATGGCCCTGATTTCCCTGGGCGGATAAAGATTTTCAAGAATGATGCAGAAACCGGTGATCACCGCCCGGCCCTCGGGCGTGTCGATGAGTACGCTTAGGCCCCCCGGGGTGTGCGCCGGGGTATGAACAACCGAGATGCCCGGCAGGATCTCAGCATCACCGGTCACCTTCCGGATCTGGCCGTTGTCCTCCACATCGAAGATAAAATCCTCCACGTAACGGAAATCAAGGGGATGCGGGGCGTGAATCGTCTCCAGCTCCTTTTCGTGGACATAGATTTGCGCATTGGTGCACTTGTAATCATTTTCACAGTGATCGGAGTGCAGATGGGTGTGGATGACCACATCGATGTCCCCTGGCTTCAGGCCCCATCTGTCCAGACCCTCCTCGAAGGTATGGATCTTGCCGCCGATGGCCTCTTCCCGGTTCTCGGACTGGATCGGTTTCAGCTCGCCGGTATCAACCAGTACCTTGCGGTCGCCGCCTTCAAGATACCAGCTGTAAATGGGAATGGTATAGGGCTGGCCGTAACCGTGCTGATAGGTCATCATGCCCTTGTCGAAAATCTTGGTACCCACCACGATGGGATGAATTTTATAGACGCTCATCGCAACCTCCTTGATCTGTTGCACGGCGGCGTTCAGGTTTGTACAAGTTCACCAGCACCTCATCTTCGCCCGTTTTGACCTCCTCACATCCGCCAAGGATAGATTCGGAGTCCCAACGCACGAATCTAAGGCACTGGTGAACTTGTACGGGCTGAGTATCCCCCAAGGTTGTCGCCCCAGGTGAACTGTGTTAGTCAGGTTTTCTTGACCGTAAAGACAGTACCGTCGGCACCGTCCTCTCTGGCCAACACCTTACCTTCGGCGTAGATCACGACCCGTTCGACCCGGTCGGCCTGGCCGCGATCGCAGATGAAACGCAGCCGCTTGCCGGCCGGGCTATCGCCGAGACGTAACCTTACGTCCATAAAAGCCTTTCAACAGTCGCCGCGATAATCAATCAACTCTTTCATGACGTTTTCCTTAGCGTCTTTCCGGCTTACCCAGGCAATGGGGAAGAGGTGCCGGAAAGGAGCATATGCACATATAATAAATATGATCCCCCGGCTTGTCAAGAAAGGCGGGGGCGGCCCACTATAAACCCGAAGCCGCCCGCCGCCCGTCGACCGGCACCTGCCAGCGGATGGCGGCCACCGCCACCGGCCGCCGGTCCGCCCGGGCGAGCATCCTCGAAAACTGTCCCACCAGCGGCAATTCCGCGTCCCGGTTCAGGTCGGCGGCAAAGGCCGGGGAAATGGAATCATACAACAATTCGGCGGTAACGGTGAACGGTCCCGGCCGGTTGCCGAGATCGACATCGTAGGTCACCTGGTCGGAGCCGCCGCGAAAATTATCGTCCCGCCGGGCGCGGCCCTGGACGCCGATATCCTCCGGGGCCGTGGTCTTGTCGAAACCGGCGGGCAGGAGACGGTTGTCCTTCACAAACCTGGCGGCCCGCAGCAGGGTGTAGGTCACCCGGCCGTCGGTATTGGCCATGATCGTCTCGTAGATCTGCACCTGGTCGGCGCGGGTGATGCGGTCGTAATGCGGCTCAAAGGTGGCGGGATCGGCGTCGTTGTCGTTGCCGGCAATGGCGCCGTCCGCCAACGGCCGGCCTGACTCGAAAACCACGCCGCCGCTGTCGTCGGTGACCCGGAAGTGCAGCCACAGGCGGCGGCAAGGAAAACCGGTCGGAAATTTATGGCCGACGAGATTCTCCACCTTGACGGTGGCCGACAAGGTGTTGCCGCGGCGGCGGCTGTCGACCAGGGAGAGCCTGGCGCTCTCGGTCTGCAGCTGGTGGAGGGTCCGCAGCCGGGTGTCCTCCAGTTTGGAATCGGGGGTGGTCAGGCCGAGCAGGACATTGTTGTCCTCCAGCACCTCCAGCATCAGGACATTACCGCCGACGAAAAAGTGGCGGGAAAAATGGTCCTTGGCCTTGATCTCCGGCGGCGCCCACTTGGAGATCATCACCCCGCCCTCCCGGGAATGAGGCATGTGACATTCCTGGCAGAGCACGCCGTGCTGATCCGCTTCGTTGATTTCATGCCGCTTGGCCGAGTCCCGGCCGAAGGTACTGTGCCGCCACTCCAGGTAGGGGGTCTGTTCCGGAAAGGTGCCGGCCACCTGCCCCTTGCCGTCCAAGTACGGCGTGTAAAGGGTATGACAGGTGGCGCAGAGGGCGGAATCGTTGGTCTGCGGCCCATAGGTAGGGGTAAATCCCTCGGCGGCGCGCATGGTCCTGGTCACCGGATCGCGATAGGGGCCGAAGATCGCCCGCCCCGGAGCGACTGCCGCC
>VAPM010062270.1_pt1 | contig 14469 bp, 16 predicted proteins | sample 3395091 | NCBI WGS metagenome assembly VAPM01 (sample SAMN08290445, study PRJNA428436) | hydrothermal vent metagenome | isolation source: Deep-sea hydrothermal vent chimney 3 | place: Pacific Ocean: Juan De Fuca Ridge | reverse complement strand
CAGACGACAGACGACAGACGACAGACGACAGACGACAGAGAATCGCAGAGCGTTCACCGTTTACCGGATACGCTGTAGCACGGACACCCGACCCAGGAGAACCTCATGGAACTGTCAGACACCGTCAAAGGCCTGCTCGATCAGAAGGTCTACGTGCACCTCGCGACGATCATGCCCGATGGATCCCCTCAGGTCTCGGTCGTCTGGGTCGCCAGGGATGGCGACAAGGTGCTCTTCTCCAGCGCACTCGGACGCGTCAAACCCAGGAACATCGAGCTCGATCCCCGGGTCGCGCTGTCGTTCACTCCCCCTGACAAGCCGTACGAGAACACCGTCCTGCGAGGCCGTGTCACGAAGACGGCAACCGACGGAACGTGGCTCATCGACCAACTCGCCAACAAGTACCTAGGGCACGAGAGCTACCAGTTCGCCACCCCCGGCGAGGTCAGGGTGAACTACGAGATCGAGATCGACGCTGTGAGCCAGTGGGGATAGATGCACATCGGTTCTGACGATCTGATCGATCATCTCCGGGCGCAGGGTCTGCGGGTCACCGAGCCCCGACGCCTGGTCTGTGAGGTCATCGCCAAGCGGCACGCCGATCACCTCACGGCAGCAGCCATCTACGACATCGTTCGATCCGGTACCGACGGGCGACTCGATCGAGCAACGGTGTATCGGACGCTCGATGCCCTCGAGACCGCCGGAGCGATCAGACACAGCCACATCGGTCACGGACCGACCGTCTACCACCTCGTAGAGACCGTCGAGCACCAGCATCTTCTCTGTACGAAGTGCGGAAGAACGGTCGCGGTCGACCGCTCGGTGATCGGCGAGATGCTCGACGCGATCACGAAGGAAACCAGCTTCGTACCGGATGTCGAGCACTTCGCTCTCGGTGGGCTCTGCAGCGACTGCATCGAGTAGTACCGATAGATACTCGGCAACACGGTGTACGGGCCGGTGTCGTCTTGTCGCACCGAGCACGGTCGGGTATCCTTATTGCGAATCAGTCGCAACAAGGTAGGACCATGCACATCCCCGATGGCTTCATCGGTATCGGAGCCTCTGCAGCGGCCGGAGCCGGCGCAGCAGGTGGGTTCGCATTCGCAGTTCGCCAGGCCAAGAAGTACCTGACGGATCGCCTGATCCCGCTCGCGGCACTCGTTGCAGCGTTCGTGTTTGCAGCCCAGATGGTCAACTACCCCGTGCTTCCCGGTGTCAGCGGTCACCTCATCGGAGGGGTCCTTGCTGCCGTACTCGTCGGTCCATCGGTCGGGTTCCTGGTCATGGCAATCGTTCTGATCGTCCAGGCCTTCCTGTTCGCGGACGGTGGTCTGTCCGCTCTCGGTTTGAACATCCTCAACATGGGGGGCGTCGCCGCCGTTGGCGGGTACTTCCTCTATCGCTCGATCTTCCGATTCACCAGTCGATCACCTCGCAGTGTCGCCGTCTCGGCCGGACTCGCCGCCTTCCTCTCCGTCCCGCTCGCCGCAGCCGCCTTCGGTGGTGAGTTCGCCGTCGCGGGAACGACATCTTCGATCAGTATCGACTCGATACTCCTCGCTCTCGTGGGGGTGCACGTGCTGATCGGCATCGGCGAGGGCATCCTCACCTTCCTCGTGGTGGGAGCCGTGACGCGAGCGAGGCCGGACCTCGTCTACGGCGCCCCCACCTACACCGGGGACCGTACCGAGGAGTTCGTGCAGTGACCCGGAACATGTGGCTCTCGATCGGGGCGATCGTGATCATCCTCGCCGTCGGTGTCGGGCTCAGCCAGATCGCCTCGAGTCAACCCGATGGCCTCGAACATGTGGCAGAGCAGCAGGGCTTTGCCGTAGCGGCCGGTGAGCACGTACTCCAGGATGCTCCTCTCGCTGGATATGGAGAGAACCTCGATGGCTCATCCGGGACTGCGACTGCGGTTTCTGCCCTCATCGGCATCGCTGCAACCGCAGGACTCGGCTTCGTCGTCTTCCGTATCGCAAGGAAGAAACCCGATACGCATTCGACCGCCTGACCGTGTCCGGTGGACACGCGCACGCTCTGTACCTCCACGGAGACACCGCTGTGCACCGCGCTGCACCACAGGTCAAGATCGCAGCGGCGTTCGGTCTCGTACTTGCGATCGTGGCCACGCCCCGTGAAGCTATCTGGGCCTTCATCGCATACGCAGCCCTGATCATCACTGTCGCGGCCATCGCAGGAATCACACCCGCTTTCGCAGCCCGAAGGCTCCTCGTTGAGGTTCCGTTCCTGTTCGTCGCCCTCTTCCTGCCACTCCTCGGGGGAGGCGATACCGTCACCGTTGTAGGCATCGAGCTGTCGATCGCAGGCTTGTGGGATGCCTGGAACATCCTTGCAAAGGCGACCCTCGGGCTGAGCGTCGCGATCGTGCTCGGTGCCACGACACAGGTGACTCAGCTCCTCTCAGGACTCGATGGGTTGCGTATTCCGACGATCGTCACGGCGATCGCCGGGTTCATGGTCCGCTACATCGATGTCATCGCCGACGATTGGTCGAGGATGCGCGTTGCGATGGCATCTCGTGGTCACGATCCACGATGGATCACCCAGTTGGGGCCGTACGCTCGGATGATCGGTGTCATGTTCGTACGGACCTACGAGCGTGGCGAACGCGTCTACCTGGCGATGGCTGCTCGTGGATACTCCGGTTCCATGCCCCTTTCGCTCCAGCCGTCGACACCCGCGGTCCAGTGGGTCGGTGTGGCGACGATGCTCACTCTGGTCTGGTTGGTCACAGCGACCGCGTGGATGATCCGATGAGCGAACCCGTCATCACCGTCGACGAACTCTCCTTCACCTACCCGGACGGAACACCTGCGCTCCGCAACGTGTCTCTCCACATCCATCCGGGGGAGAGGATCGCCTTGCTCGGACCCAACGGTGCGGGAAAGTCGACGCTCGTGCTCCACATGAACGGGATCCACCTTCCCCAGCAGGGCTCGGTCACGGTCTCGGGCATCCTGCTCGACAAGCGTTCCGTCATGGAGATCAGACGACGGGTGGGTGTGGTGTTCCAGGACCCCGATGACCAACTCTTCATGACGACCGTGATCGAGGACGTGGGGTTCGGACCGAGGAACCTCGGGATGGAGGGAGAAGAACTCGACCGTCGTGTTGCCGAGTCGCTCGCTGCGGTCGATGTCTCGGACCTCGCAGACCGCCCTCCGAACCACCTGTCGTTCGGCCAGAAGCGGCGAGTGGCCATCGCCGGTGTGCTCGCTATGCGACCCGACATCATCGTGCTGGATGAGCCGACTGCCAACCTCGATCCTGCATCGCGGCGTGAACTGACACAGATCCTCCACCAGCTCGACATCACCCAACTCATCGTCACCCACGACCTTCTGTACGCGCTCGAGGTGTGCGACCGCTCAGTGATACTCGATCGTGGTGAGATCGTTGCAGATGGGGCCACACTCGAGATTCTCAAGGACACCGACCTCCTCGAGAGTCATCGCCTCGCCCTCCCCTACGGAGTGACTCTCTGAGCCGACGACGCCATCGGATACATCGGGTCCAACAACTAGAGACCGCCACCGTCGCGCTGGTCTCGTGCCCGCTGCGCGGCCGACGCCTCACGTCTGATATCTGCCTGGCGGGATCGTTGCCGGGACCGCTCAGCGGCCTCCTGCTGTTCTGCGACGAAATGGAGGAATGCGCGCCATCGGTCCTCGGACAGTGAGCCTTCCTCCATGGCCGCTCTCACCGCACAACCGGGCTCGGTTCGGTGAGAGCAGTCCCGGAACCGGCACGCAAGCGCCAGCTCTTCGACATCCGAGAAGAGAGCCTCGACCCCCTCACCGTCTGGATGGAGTCCGAGTGCCCGGATGCCAGGGTTGTCGATCACCAGGCCGCCGCTGGGAAGCCGATGCAGCTCTCGATGCGTGGTCGTGTGCCTGCCCTTCGAATCCTTCGTACGGACGTCACCGATCCACGCGACCTCGTCCTGCATCAGAGCGTTGACGAGAGACGACTTGCCTGCCCCCGATTCACCGAGAAAGGTCCCGGTCCGGCCCGCGAGCAGATCCGCGATCCTCCCGACACCTTCTCCAGTCTCGACGCTCGCCGGTACGACCTCGACACCCGGCACCCACGGCTCGATGGTGGAGCGCAACTCCCCGGGATCGTCTGTCAGATCGATCTTGGAGAGGATGACCACCGGTGTCGCTCCGATATCGCCGGCGAAGGCGACGAACCGCATCACCTTGCGCTGCCGCAGAGGTCGATCGGCACCGAACATGACGAGTACCAGATCGATGTTGGCTCCGATCACCTGGGTCCCGTACTCGCCGGTATCGCGAACCAGGGATGTGTCGCGCTCGAGGACCGCTGTGACGGTTTCGTTCTCGATGAGTACCCAGTCGCCAACGGCAAGGGACATCGACCTCGGGAACGTCACGTGCTCGACCGATGTGCCGGTCGCGACGAGTACCTTCACCGCGTCGTGGCGCACCACCCGCGCCGGCTCACCGTCGACGCCCAGAGCGCGGCACTTCGCCTCCCAGTGTTCGTTCCAGCCGAGTGTGGCGAGGTCGGGGTGCGTCACGGTGCCGATCTGTAGCGGTCGGTGGCAGCGTACCGGAGGATCGGTGCAGGCTCCTAACCGAGAGCCCGATCGAGATCGGATATGAGATCGTCGACGTGCTCGATGCCGACCGAGAGTCGAATGAGCTCGGCGGGGACCTCGAGGTCGGTTCCTTCGACGGATGTGTGGGTCATCGATGCGGGTATCTCGATGAGGGATTCCACCCCTCCGAGACTCTCTGCAAGAAAGAAGAGGCGGGTGCGGGTGACGACGGCGTTGGCTGCTTCGACCCCTCCAACCGGGAGGAACGAGACCATCCCGCCGAACCCCGACATCTGGCGTGACGCCACCTCATGTCCTGGATGCGATGCGAGGCCGGGATACCACACGGTCGCGACCCTTGCGTCGTCTTGGAGGAAGCGGGCGATCATCGCCGCGTTCTGTGCATGACGTTCCATGCGTATAGCAAGTGTCTTGATGCCGCGAAGGAAGAGGTACGCGTCGAATGGTCCGGGTACCGGCCCGACGGCGTTCTGGAGGAACTTCAGACGGTCGTAGATCTCCGCGTTCCCCGTCACGAGTGCACCGCCGACGGCGTCGGAGTGACCACCGAGGTACTTCGTGCTCGAGTGCAAGACAACGTCGGCACCGAGCTCGAGAGGTTGCTGGAAGTACGGTGTGGCAAAGGTGTTGTCGACGACCACCATCGTTCCTGTGGACTTCGCGAGGTCGACCACCCCTTCGATGTCGACGATCCGCAGCAGTGGATTCGTCGGCGTCTCGACCCATATCAGCTTCGTTTCGGCTCGCACCGCTCCGCGCAGCTCTTCGATGTTCGTCAGGTCCACGGCCGTCCACTCGATGCCGTGCCCCGACAGGACCTGGGCGAAGAGACGGAATGTCCCGCCGTAGACGTCGTTGGACAGCACGATGTGATCGCCCGGGGCGAGCATGTGGCCGAAGAGGCTCGTTGCTGCAAGCCCGGAGGACGTCGCGATGCATCCACCACCAGCCTCGGGAGACACGCCTTCGAGCGCGGCGAGCTGTGTCTGGAGTGCGGTCCTTGTTGGGTTGTCCGTGCGGGAGTACTCATACCCCTTGTGCTGTCCCGGTGCATCCTGTACATACGTCGATGTCGCGTAGATCGGTACGACGGCAGCACCCGTCGTCGGATCGGGATCCTGGCCTGCATGGATCGCGATCGTTTCGAACCTGTCCTCAGTCACGCCGACCTCCCGTGTCCCGTGGTTGCGCAACGCCGAGCCATCGGTGACGTGGCGCTCCGCGAGAACGGATTGTACGGGTTGTGGGTCATGTCAGCCGCCGACGGGAGCAAAGGCGCGAACCTCGATGGCCCCGGTGTTCCCACCGGTCGATGCAACGACGTTGAAACGCAGAACCTGGCCGGTGAACACCGCCTCGGCGAACCGGTTGTCCATGGGGTCGCCTGCGGTGAACGGCCCGAAGGTCTCTCCACCGTCGACGGTCACCGTGTACTCGGTCGTTGTTGCCGTGCCGTCGCTCATCGTTCTCGTGATGAACTCGACGCCGACGACGTCCTGTGCCGACCCGAGATCGATCTCGACGAACGCATCGTCGCCGTTGCCCGCCGTGGCCCACTCGGTCGCCATGTCACCATCAATGGCGTTCTCACCGGACCACGATGGAGAGAACATCGAGCTGACGTCTGTGACCGTCGCACCCTCGGCGAGGTTCGATCCATGGTCGGCCATACCGCCATCATCACCGCCCATGGCGTCGTCTCCACCGGTGGGGGCCTCGGGGAGTGTGAATGTCGACAGTTCGCTCTGGAAGAGTGTCCCGTCGGGCGTTGCACCCTGGACCCTGAAGCTGTAGCTCTTGCCCGGCTCGGCACCCACGAGGATGACCTCGTGCTTCTGGTGGCCGCCGCCGGCCATGTCGAGGTCGGTGTTGAGGAACCCGAGGTTCTCGTCCTCACCCCAGGCGATCGAACATGCTGCTTCGACGTCGGTGGTGACGGTCATCTTGGCGACACCGTTCTCGTCGACCGTGAAGTCGAAGTCGCTCGCTGCGATCTCCGAGAAGTCACGGACCTCACTGTCGTTCCCTGCGCTCGAGCATGCGGCTGCCACGAGTACAAGCGCTGCGAACAGGGACAAGAGCGCGAGCCTACGTTGTTTGGGGTGGGACATGTTGGGGGATCTCCTGGTCGGTTGCCTGTACGACGCGTTCCGACCACGGAAGGTCACACCATCAGCCCTACACCGTCGCACTCCCGACAAAGTTCCCCAGCCCTCCCCATTCTGTGGGCCCCCTGCGGCACATACCGGTTCCACAACCCAGGGTTAGCTGCGGCATATAGCGGGTCCACAACCCTGGGTATGCGGTTGGGGGGGGGTTAGGGGAGGGGGAAGTGTTGGGCGAGCATCCAGTCGTCGTTGAAGATCTTCGAGAGGTAGCTGCGGCCTGAGTCGGGGAGGATGACGACGACGAGGCTGTCGGGGTTCTCCTCGGCTACACGAAGGGCTCCAACCAGGGCCATACCGCAGGAGCCGCCGACGAGGATCCCCTCCTCTACGGCGAGGCGGCGGGCCATGAGGAAAGCCTCCTCGTCGCCAACCATCTCGTAGGCATCTGTCAGATCCGGGTCGTACGTCTCGGGCCAGAAGTCCTCGCCGACACCTTCGATGAGGTAGGTGGTGACGTCCTCTTCAGAAGGCGCCGTGTAGATGGACCCTTCGGGGTCGACGCCAATCACCTGGAGCTCCGGATTCTTCGACTTGAGGTACCGGGCTGTCCCCGAGATCGTCCCCCCGGTGCCGACGCCCGCGACCAGGATGTCGATCTTGCCTTCGGTCTGCTCCCAGATCTCGGGGCCGGTGCCCTCGACGTGTGCCTGGGGGTTGGCGGGGTTCGAGTACTGGTCTGGGCGGTAGTGGCCGGGACGCTGCGCGAGCTCGTTCGATACCGAGTAGTACGACCTCGGGTCCTCGGGAGCAATGTCCGTGGGACACACGATGACCTCGGCGCCGTAGGCACGCAGAAGGTCCTGCTTCTCCTTGGATTGCTTGTCCTGCATGACACAGATGAGCTTGTAGCCCCTGATCGCAGCGACCATGGCAAGGCCGACTCCGGTGTTCCCCGAGGTCGGCTCGACGATCGTGTCCCCGGGCTCGAGCCAGCCGTTCGCCTCGGCACGCTCGATCATGCCAACTCCGATGCGGTCCTTGATGGAGCCGCCAGGGTTCATGTACTCGACCTTGGCGACGAGGTTGCCGTTGCGATGGAGGCGGGCGAGACGAACCAGCGGCGTGTTCCCGATCGCCTCGACGATGTTGTCGTGAATGTCCATGGCGTCAAGAGTACTGGCACACCTACGGTGACCAGCCCGTCACGAGTGACCGAATCACCCTTCGGAGGACACCGTGATCATGAACCCGGGTACGTCAACGGACCGTTCTGTACCGTTGATGATGTACGAGATTCGAACACCGTCGATCACTCCGTCGCCCGGTCGGAGATGCTGAATACCGAAGACTGTCTGGGCCACGGTGTCGCGGTCATCACAGAGTGGGATCTCGCTGGTACCGAGCGGTTCAGTCTCGACATCGGAAGGGGGGAACCCGTATACCGCACCGACGCGCTCGGAGAACCCCGGAGCTACGATCTCGACTCCACCGATCAGCTTGGCACCACCAGAAACACTGATCGGCGAGACGGCACTGAGCCTCACCCCGGGGGCGGTCGCACACACCCCGTGGCCGACGGATCCTGCCGAGCCGACGGCGAGCCGACGGCGAGCCGATCCAACCCGATGGTCACCGTGCCCCCAGGATCGAGTGCCGCTTGAAGGCCACCGCCGGCGGAACAGGCGCTGATCATCACCATCGCCAGCAACGCCACTGCGGTAGCTCGGCATGGTCGACTATTCCTGTTGCCCGGCTTCCTGGTCTCGTACCGCGTGACTTCGTTCCGCATCTCTCGAAGGTATCACGGGTCTGTCGCGCCGTCGATCAGACATGGATCAACGGCCGGGCGGATACCCAGGACCCGACCGAACGTGTGATCATCCTGTGTGCGGCACCCGCCCAGCGCGATGCACCGCACACAGGGTTGGATCAGGCAGACTCCGGGACCGTCAGGTCCGCACCGATGGAATCGGAGGGCCTTGCCGGTTCTACGACAAGGTTCGGGAGAACCTTGTCCAGCCAGCGGGGGATCCACCAGTTCTTGTCACCGAGGAGCTGCATCGTTGCGGGCACCAGCAACATCCTGATGACCGTCGCATCGATCGCCACGGCAGCAGCAAGCCCAAGGCCGAGGATCTTGACGGTTCGGAGATCCTCGAGCATGAAGCTACCGAACACGAACACCATGATCAGGGCAGCTGCGGTGATGACCCTGGCCGTCGCTGCGAGCCCGTCTGCAACCGCAGCACTGTTGTCGCCGTGGGTGTCGTACTCCTCACGGATTCTCGTCAAGAGGAACACCTCGTAGTCCATCGAAAGCCCGAAGACGATGGCGAAGAGCATCATCGGGATGAATGGCTCGATGGGACCAGGAGAGATTCCGAGCAGGTCGCCACCCCACCCCCACTGGAACACCGCGACCACGATGCCGTAGGCCGCACCTATGGCGAGCAGGTTCATGCCGACCGCCTTGAGTGGGACGAGCACCGAGCGGAAGACGACCATGAGGAACAGGAAGGAGATGAGCAGGACCGCTCCGTAGAAGTACCAGATTCGCTGGGCGAGGTACTCGGAGAAGTCGATGTTCGCTGCCACAGGACCGGTGACCTTGATGTCGGTGCCGGCAGCATCGTTGATCTGCGGTACGACGTTGTCACGAAGATCGTGAACGAGGTTGACTGTCGCCTCGTCCTGAGGAGAGGTCTCGGGGATGACCTGCCAGAGCACAGCCGTCGGCTGCTGGGGATCGTTGGGGATCGGCATCGACACCTTCACGACACCGTCGACGTCCTCGAGGAGCTGGGTCACCTGCTTGGCTCCTGCGAGGTTCGCCCCTTCGGGCAGTTCGGTGACGAGGAGGAGTGGCCCGTTCGCTCCCGGCCCAAAGCCTTCCTCGAGCATGTCGTAGGCCTGTCGTGTCGTCGTTCCTTCAGGGTCATTGCCTGCGTCTGCGAACCCGAGCTGCATCGAGAGGACCGGGATGGCAACGATGAGCAGGATCACCGTCGCCGAGATGGTGATGATCCAGGCGCGGCGCTGGACGAAGCGACTCCACTTGTAGGAGAACGTCTCTTCCATCGGCTTGTCCGACGAGATGTTCACCGTGCGCTTGAGAGGACCCCAGAAGCGGGCAAGGATTGCCGCAACCAGCGCGAGCACCACGCCGAGGCGGAGCACCGGGATGTCGAGCGCCACACCGAGGAGGGCGATGGCCACGAAGGCCGATGCGAGGAGCCCACCGCGGCGGGTGACCTGGATCCGGTGTCCTGCAACACCGATCAGCGCAGGGAGGAGGGTTACGGATGCGAGCATGGTGACCATCACCGTCACCGACGCGGCGATCGCAAGGCCGGTGACGAACGTGATGCCCATGAGCAGCATGCCGAGGAGAGACACGACCACGGTGACACCTGCAAAGAGCACAGCGCGCCCTGCAGAGTCGAGCGCGGCACCGACCGATGAAGCAACGGACTCACCCCGCGAGAGATGCTCCTGGTATCGCGTCACGATGAACAGGGCGTAGTCGATGCCAACACCGAGACCGATCATGACCCCGATCGTCGCGGCGAAATCCGGCATCTCGATGACGTTGCTCAGCAAGGCAGTCAGCAGAACTCCTGTCCCGACGCCTGCAAGTGCCGTGGCGATGGGGAGGCCCATTGCAAGCACGGAGCCGAACGCGATGATCAGCACGAAGATCGCGAACGCGATACCGAGCATCTCAGAGTTGGGTGGCTCGCGGAAGCGGAACATGTCTCCGCCGAGTGCGATCTCGAGTCCGTCGATCTCGGGGGCAAGCTCGGCGATCTGATCACCGATCGCAGCACCTTCGTCGGTCGTCGTACCAGCCTCGAGGACGAGCTGAGCGTACGCGATCTGCCCAGCGCTGTCGCCGTGTGTCGAGACCTGACTCGCACCGATCGGCGAGTAGGGGCTCAGGACGTTGACCACGCCATCGATCCCCTTCGTCGCGTCGAAGAACGCTGACATCTCCGCCTTGACCTGTGGGTCCTCGACCCCCTGGGTGGCGCTGAAGACGATGGTTGCCGGATCGCCGCCCGCGTTCGGGAACTGCGTCGAGAGGATGTCGAGACCCTCTGTGCTCTCCGACGCCGGAGCCGTGATGTTGGTGGTGAACGCCGGGCCGATACTGACGACCGCGCCGATCAGCATTGCTACCGTGATGACCCAGGCGGCAAGCACCCGCCAGGGATGTGAAGAGGCGAAACGACCAAGACGAACGAGCATGATGAACCTTCAGTATGAGACATTCTGACTTATATGAGACATACTGTATCATGTGTGTAGTGATACCGCATGAAAAGAACTGAGAACCCGATGAACCCGCAGGTACAGCGCACCCAGAGCCTGATGCTCGACGCCGCACGCACACTTCTCGCCGACCATGGCCCGGAAGCCGTTACCCACCTGCGAGTCGCTGAGACCGCGGGCGTTGCGAGGGCAACGGTGTACCGCCACTGGCCCAACCGCGCCGCAATCCTCCTCGACCTGCTCCGCAGTGGTGCAGACCTCCACCTCAGCCCTCCCGGAGAAGACCTCACGATCCTCGAACGTGTCACCGTCGCTCTCACATCTTTCGCGGCAGCCCTCAACGGTGACGGTGGGCGGACGCTTGCGGCGATGATCGGACTCGCCGAGTGGGATGAGGACGTCTTTGCGGCACTCGAACAGATGACGGCGTTCGGGCCGATGTTCCTCCACGGCCTCCTCACCGCTGGCCTCGACAACGGCGAACTCGACGAAGCTGCCGATCCAGCTCTCCTCGTCGATCGCCTCATCGGCCCGCTGTACTTCCGACGCCTCCTCTACCACGACCCCATCACCGGCGACTACATCGACCGACTCGTTACGAGCACCCTCACCCCACTCGTACGAGGCGATGGACCCTCCATCCGGTAAACGGTGAACGGTGAGCACCTCGACCGTCGGGAGCCCTACCGGCCCATGAGTATCCTTCCCTCCCATGTCCAACCCCCTCATCTCTGCCCGCGCGCTCACCAAGAAGTTCGGTGATTTCGTAGCGGTCGACGGGATCGACTTCGAGGTGCGTCCGGGCGAAGCGTTCGGGTTCCTCGGCCCGAACGGGGCGGGGAAGACCTCGACCATGCGGATGATCGGTGCGGTCAGCCCGATCACCAGCGGCGAGCTCACCGTCCTCGGCCTCGACCCGACGACCCAGGGCCCCCAGCTGCGCTCCCGCCTCGGTGTCGTCCCACAAGAGAACAACCTCGACGAGGAACTGACCGTCTTCGACAACCTCATGATGTACGGCAGGTACTTCGACATGTCGCGCTCTGTCATCAGGGATCGCATCGCCGAACTTCTCGAGTTCGTCCAGCTCACCGACAAGCGCGACGCGAAGATCAGTGCCCTGTCTGGGGGGATGAAGCGACGGGTGATCATCGCTCGTGGCCTCATCAACGAACCCGACATGTTCATCCTCGACGAGCCGACCACCGGTCTCGACCCCCAGGCACGACACGTCCTATGGGATCGGTTATACCGCCTCAAGCAACAAGGCGTGACGCTGATCATCACGACGCACTACATGGACGAGGCCGAGCAACTCTGCGACCGGCTCGTCGTCATGGACAAGGGCAAGATCGTCGCCGAAGGCTCACCAACCTCACTCATCGCGCAGCACACACCGAGAGACGTCGTTGAGTTGCGATTCCCCGTGGGCGTCCTTGAGACCGTGGAAGACCGCGTCGTCGCACTTTCCGACCGTACGGAGATCCTTGCAGACCGCGCCCTCGTCTACACCGACGACGCAGACAAGACGATCGCAGTGATCGCCGAATCCGCGCTCGAACCAGAAACCGTGCTGGCCAGGCGCTCCACGCTCGAGGACGTGTTCTTGCGCCTCACCGGCCGGACACTCGTCGACTGATGGCGACGCCGCTGTCCTTGCGCGTCCTGGAAGCCGAAGCGCGGACCTACCGCCGGACGTGGCGAGGATCCGTGTTCACGAGCTTCCTCAACCCCATCCTCTACCTCCTGGCGATGGGTGTCGGACTCGGCTCCCTGGTCGACGCGAACCTGCCTGCGGGCCTCGATGGTGTGTCCTACCTCACCTTCCTCGCACCGGGCCTCCTCGTGGCAACGGCGATGCAGACCGGGGCGGGCGAGGGCTCATGGAAGGTGATGGGAGGCATCAAGTGGACCCAAACCTGGAAGGCACGCCTCGCGTCGCCGATCGGGACCACGAGCCTCGTGATCGGCCACCTTCTGTGGTCCGCTACACGAGTGCTGATGGTCTCTGTCATCTTCGCCGTCGTCATGGCTGCCTTCCAGGTTGCACCCCTTCTCCAGTCTCTGCTTGCTGTCGGCCCTGCCATGCTCGTCGGCGTCGCCATGGTCGCGGTGACGACCGCGTTCACCGTGCGGCTCGAGGAACCCACGGGGCTCGCCATGTACTTCCGTTTCGTGGTGATCCCGATGTTCCTGTTCTCCGGCGTGTTCTTCCCCATCACCAGCCTTCCGGGCTGGTTACAGCCCGTGGCCGTCGTCACACCGCTCTATCACGGTGTCGAACTCGCAAGAGCGATCGTCGTTGGTACCACACCGGCGGTGGTGTGGTGGGCGAGCGTGCTGTACCTCTCCGCGTTGATCCTTGCCGGATCGATACTTGCAATGGCTCCGATCCGGCGGAATCTGACGCCGTGACCTCCAAGACGCTGACCGCCAGGATCATCCCCCCGTTGCCGCGACGATGGCGGGGCCGGTACCTCGTGGAACGCAACCTCGTTGCGACGAAGTCGTTCTGGCCGATACTGCTGTCGGGGTTCTTTGAACCGGTCTTCTACCTCTTTGCCATCGGCATCGGGATCGGACAACTCATCGGGGACATCGACGTCGCGGGCAGGGCAGTGTCCTACACCGCGTTCGCAGCACCTGCGATGCTCGCTGCCTCAGCGATGAACGGAGCCGTATTCGAGTCCACCAACATCTTCTTCAAGTTGAAATTCGGCAAGATATACGAGGGCGTCCTCGCGACTCCGATCGAGCCGACCGACGTTGCATCCGGTGAGATCGCCTGGACGCTCGCTCGTGGAAGTATGTACTCGGGGGCTTTCCTCCTCGTGATGGCAGTGATGGGCCTCATCGAGTCGCCCATCGGCATCCTTGCGTTCCCCGCGACGATCCTCATCGGATTCGCCTTCGGTGCGATGGCCACGGCGGGCGTCACCTACATGCGCACATGGCAGGACCTGGACTACGTGACGCTGATCACCCTTCCCCTGTTCCTGTTCTCGGCGACGTTCTACCCCCTCGACGTCTACCCGGGGTGGCTCCAGACCATCACCTGGATCTCCCCGCTGTTCCACGGCGTCGTCCTCACGCGAGGTTTGACGCTCGGCATTCTCGATTGGACGATGCTCATCAACGTCGCCTACCTCGCCGGCCTCGGCATCCTCGGCTCATGGATCACCGCTCGACGTATCGGGGACCTGCTCCGGCCTTGACAGCACGGCCCTCGATCATCGTGGGCGAACGTGGCCGAGCGCCCTCAGAGATCACTGATCGAGGATTCCTACATCTACACGTTGGAAGTTTCAGCGCAGTCGCGCGAAACCTTGATATCGTGGGTCTCAGCAGTCGAACAGGCGTGACACGACGTGTGCGCTGCCCCACCCAGGGAGGGGTATTCTCTTCATCGTGAAAGACGAACACAAGACTTCCGCACTGAACCGCCTCAAGACCGTGCGAGGACACATCGATGCT
>VAPM010239643.1_pt1 | contig 14473 bp, 13 predicted proteins | sample 3395091 | NCBI WGS metagenome assembly VAPM01 (sample SAMN08290445, study PRJNA428436) | hydrothermal vent metagenome | isolation source: Deep-sea hydrothermal vent chimney 3 | place: Pacific Ocean: Juan De Fuca Ridge | reverse complement strand
TTGTCGGCGTGTGGCCAAAAAAAACGGGGCCCGAAGGCCCCGTTCGGATCGGACCCGCGGGTACGGATCAGAAGCTGTGGGCCATGCCGATGGTGAGCAGGTCCTGGTGCTTGAAGCCGACCGACTCGGTGTTGGCCGCGACGCGCGCCCATCCGCCGTAGACGTAGGTGCGACGGCTGAAGGCGTACTTGCCGCCGATCAGGTAGGCGGTCTCGTCGTTGGGCTTCTTGGCGCCATTCACATGCGACATGCCACCCTGGCCGTACTCGACGACGACCATCGCGCGCCCCATCTTGTAGGAGCCGCCGAGGAACCAAGTGTTGGCGCCGCCGGCGTTGGCGGTGGATGTCGTGTACTTCACGCCGACATCACCCAAACTCCGCGTGATCAGGCCGTTGTCCTTCTCGAACTGGCCGAACAGCGCGGCACCCGCGTAGCTGAACTTGCCGCCGATCTTCCAGGCCGAGTCGTTGCCGCCGTGGCTGTTCGTGATGTAGCTGGCGAAGCCCAGGATCGGGCCCTGATGATAAACCAGCGCCAAGCTGTACGGATTGTCGTTGGCCGTCGGGGTGTTGGCATGCATCGTGTAGGTGCCGATCAGCTTCGCGCCCATCATGGACGGGGAGTCGTAGCGGATCGTGCGGTTGGCGCGGCCCTGGCCGTCCTCGCCAGCGCCCTTCTGCAGCGGCGACTCGATCCCGAGGTTACGCGCCTGGAGCGAGGTGCGCCACAATGGATCGACCATCTTGCCGGTCTGCTTGTAGGCAGTGGTGACGGTGCCGAACCGGACGATGCCCATGCCGGGGCTCTTCAGGCCGATCCACATGTCGCGGCCCTTCCACACGTCCTTGGAGCCCTTGCTATTCCCGATGTAGCCTCCGGCCTTCGCCGAGCTGCCGCCACCCGACGCCGTCGGGTCGAGCTGCCACTCCAACTGATAGATGGCCTTCAGCCCGCCGCCGAGCGCCTCGGAGCCCTTGACGCCGACCGCGGTCTGGTTGCTGTCGAGGTCGATGTTGTGGCCACGGTTGATCTTGGCGCCGCGGAACTTGGCGGAAGTCCCCGAGAAGTTCTGGGCGGAAGTCTGCGTGTCCCACGCATCCACGCTCAGGTTGACCTTTCCATAGACGACGGTCGCCGCCCGCGCGGCGCCGAGCGGTGCCGCGGCGGCCGCGGCCACCGACAGCGCGATCAGCAATTTCTTGTTCATCAGGATGCTCTCCCTCTCCGGAAAGTGGTGGTTGGACGCCGGTTACTGTACGAAGACAATCGCCAAAATGCAACAGTTTCCAGGGGCTGGCCACATTCCTTCATGTGTTGCAGCGAGACAACGCGGGCCCGAGGCAGGCGCTCGGGCGGGCGCGAAGGATTGGCTGGGGGACGTGGATTCGAACCACGGTTAGCGGAGTCAGAGTCCGCTGTCCTACCACTAGACGATCCCCCAAAAGGACGTGGGCCCCCGCCCCGCGTGCCGGCGGCACTCCCCCGGCGGGTCCGCAACCCGCGGCCCCCCGATCGTGCGGGACGCGGGGCGACCGCAGGGGGGGCGGCGGCGCGCTCAGCGCTTGGAGTATTGGGGCGCCTTGCGGGCCTTGTGCAGCCCGACCTTCTTGCGTTCGACCTCACGCGCGTCCCGGGTCAGAAAACCGGCCTTGCGCAGCACTCCGCGAAGCCCTCCGTCATGGGCCACCAGCGCGCGCGCCAGCGCATGGCGGATTGCACCCGCCTGCCCCGTCCCGCCGCCACCGCGGACCACGGCGTGGACATCGAAGCGCGTGGCGAGATCGGCGGCCTCGAGCGGCTGACGGACCACCATGCGCGCGGTCTCACGCCCAAAATACTGGTCCAGCGAGCGGCGGTTGACGAGGATCCGGCCGCTGCCTGGCTTCAGATACACGCGCGCCGTCGAGGTCTTGCGCCGCCCGGTACTATATACCGCCGCCTGTTGCGCCATCGTATCAAGAGTCCTTGTCTGTCGGTAAGGGTTACAGGTCCAGCACCTGCGGCTGCTGGGCCGCATGCTTGTGCTCGGGGCCGGGATACACCTTGAGCTTGCGCATCATCGCCCGGCCCAGGCTGTTCTTCGGCAGCATGCCGCGCACCGCGTGTTGGATGACGCGCTCGGGCGCCTTGTCCAGCAATTTGGCCAGGGTGATCGACTTCAGGTTGCCGATATAGCCGGTATGGTGGTGATAGACCTTGTCGGTGCGCTTGGCCCCGGTGGTATGGATCTTCGCGGCGTTGACGACGACCAGGTAATCGCCGGTATCCACGTGCGGCGTATACTCGACCTTGTGTTTGCCCCGCAGACGCCGCGCGAGTTCGGAGGCGAGCCGCCCCAGTGTCTTGCCTGCGGCATCCACGACGTACCAGTCGTGGACCACGCTCTCCGGTTTGGCTACAAAGGTCTTCATACGACGATCTCCCAAGGCACCGCCGCGTCCCGGCGCGCCGGTGCCGCGGAAAGCCACGGATAGTACAAAAACGGAGCAGGACTTACAAGGACCGGGTTTGGAGGGCGGCCGGATTGCACCGGCGGCAGGCAAAAAAATAGCGCGGCCATGTGGAGGCCGCGCTTAAACCACCAAAGGAGGATGGAGGAGTCGCATGATCCCGGATTGCGGGGTCCGGAATCAGCGTATAAGTATCTTCTAATATTCTGGATAAGAAGTCAACCCCCTTTTTCCAATGACACATGAGCCTGAACCGGCTCACCGGCCCCCCGTTCGGGCTCATCCCCGGCGCGGGATTCAGATGCGCAGCCGCTCGACGGGTCGGCCGTGAAGCAGATGCTCGTCGACGATCTCGTCGATATCCGCCGTATCGATATAGGTGTACCAGACCCCCTCGGGGTAGACCACCAGCACCGGGCTCTCGCTGCAGCGGTCCATGCATCCCGCCAGGTTGATGCGCACCCCGCCCGCGCCGCTCAGCCCAAGCGCCTTGACCCGATCCTTCGCGTAATCGCGCAGTGCGCGCGCGCCGTGGTCCTGGCAGCACGCGGCCCCGGACTCACGCTGGTTGGTGCAGAAAAAGACGTGATATCGATAATAGGACATGAGGTGGATTATTCCGGATCGCCCCAAGGGACGCAAACGGCGGTCAGAAGCGGTAGACCAGGTTTACGGAGGTCAGCAGATCGGTATTCTTGCTCCCCGGCGGGACGCTCGTGTTGTACTTCACGGTCTCCGAGAGCTTCAACGCCAGGGCCCCGATGACGGTGCTCCGCACCGACGTGACCGACTCGATCGTGGTATTGGCGCGCCCGCTGTCGAGCCGAACCCGCTGCTCGAGCCCGGCGTTCGGGGTCAGTTGCCAAGTCAGTTCGCCGGCGACGCGGAAGATCGCCTCGTTGATCTGCGTCCCCGGGGTCTCGCGGCTCTGGCGCAGACCGGGGCCGGCCTCGAGTTCGGCCCGCAGTTGCCTCGTCGGCAGGAAACGGCGCCCGTAGCCAATCGTCTCGGCGGCCTGATAAGAATAACCGCTGAAGCGGTCCGCTTCGTAGCGGACGTTGCCGAACAGATAAGAGGACTCGGACAGATCGTAGCGATTGTTCAATGCCCCCACATAGCGCTCCGCGGTGGTGGTGCCGCGATCCGAGGCGTGCAGCGCCTCGACGCGCAGCGCATGGCGCCAGGCGGCGTGCCCGACTTGCAGGTCGACCGCCCCATTGAACGTGCTGGTATTGGTATTGCCCTGCGTGGCGACCAGGCCCAGATCGATTTCGCCCTTCCAGCTTGCCGCCGCCGCGAACGGCGACCACACCGTCAGGCTCAGGCCCAGGGCCAATGCAATCCGCAACCGCGCGCTCGCCGTTTCCACCATGCCTCCTCGGGTGCCCTGCCCGGCAACCACCGGACGAACGCCGTATACTAACCGTTGCGCCTGCCACTGCAACCGCGCGGGTCGGACGGATCGGCACGACCTCGCGCCGGTGCCCCGCCGCAGTAGAACCTCCCAAGTCTGACGGCCTCCCAGCGTTGACCCCCCAAACCGACAATCCGGAACCGGGCACCCGGAGCGCCCTGCTGGGCAAGACGGATCTGTGCGTCCAGTGCGGTCTGTGCCTGCCGCATTGCCCGACCTATGCGCTGTACCGTATCGAGGGGGAATCGCCCCGGGGTCGCCTCGCCTTGATCCAGGGCGCACTGGCCGGCGCGCTGCACGCCGATGCGCGGTTGTTGGCGCTCCTCGATCACTGCCTGAGCTGCCAGGCCTGCGAGGCGGTGTGCCCGTCGCGGGTACCGTTCGGGGAGATCATGGACGAGGCCCGGACGACGCTGGAACCGGCCCGGCACCGAACGCCGGCGGCGCGCCTGCTGCGACGCGTGCTGCTCGACGGCCTGATTCCGCACAATGCGGCGTTGCGACTCGCCGGACGGCTGCTGCGCGTCTATCAGCGCAGCGGCCTGCAGACCGTGGTGCGGCACAGCGGGCTGCCGGAGGGGCTGCGAGTCGCCGACGCCGAGGCGCTGCTGCCGCCGCTGGCACCCGTGCGACGTTGGCGCAGCCGCTACGCGGCGCAACCCCCGCGCCGCGGCGCGGTGATGCTGTTTACCGGCTGCGTGGCCTCCGTGGCCGACCGGCCGAACCTGGAGGCCGCCGTACGGGTGCTCACGCGCCTCGGGTTCGAGGTCCGCATTCCCCGTAACCAGACCTGCTGCGGGGCCCTGCACCGGCACGAGGCGGCCCCCGAGACAGCGCGGCGCCTGGCGCGGCGCAATCTCGAGGCGTTCGGCGACGGCGACGTGCCGATCCTGTCGCTGGCCAGCGGATGCAGTGCGCAACTCATACGCTATGGGACGCTGCTCGCGACGCCGGGGGGCGCAGCCTTCGCGACGCGCGTGTGCGACATCAGCCGATTCCTGGTAGAGAACCCGTGGCCGGCCGACGCACGGCCCGCGCCGTTGCGCGCCCGGGTCGCGGTACACGTGCCGTGCACGCTGCGCAACGCGCTGCGCGGGCAGGACGAACCCTATCGCCTGCTCGAACGGATCCCGGATCTGGATGTCGTGCCCCTGGGCGGCGGGGCGCACTGCTGCGGCGCCGCGGGCACTCACCTGCTGCACTATGCCGAAGACGCCCGCCGGCTGCGCGAGCCCAAGCTCCGGGCGATACACGCGCTGCGCCCCCGGTTCGTAGTCACATCGAACATCGGCTGCGCACTGCACCTGGCGGCCGGGCTGCGCGGCGACCCGCAGGCGCCCGAGGTGCTGCATCCGGTGGCCCTGCTGGATCGCCAGCTCCGCGCGGGTGCGACCCGATCCGACTGATCGGTGCTCACGTCGCGGAGGTGGATCAGGCGCCGTACACGCTGTTCGGCAACGGACGTACGGCCCCCGCCGACGGAATCGAAGGCGTCGATGGAAACCTTTGCGGACATCGACTACGAGCGATCCGATTTCATCAGCGCCCGGTAGAAGAATTCCGGTGCCGCCATGCTGGCGGCATGGATCCCGGCATTGTAGTAACGGGTCTCGAAGGGCTTCTCCCGGGCATCGTCCTCGCGGTATCCGGACAGCGGCCTGTCCTTGCAGGCCATGGTGGCCGACCACCATCCGGACGGATAGACCGGCTGCGGGAAATGCAAGGTGAGCACGTCGAGAAAGCCCGCGCCGCGCAATGCGCCGTGCATCGACCTGAGCAGTTCCATGTGCAGCAGGGGCGACTCGCTCTGGCCGACCAGGATCCCGTGTTCGCCCAGTGCGCGCAGGCAGTCCGCGTAGAACGGGCGGGCGAACAGTCCCTCGGCGGGACCGATGGGATCGGTGCTGTCGACGATGATGACATCGACGCTCGCCTCCGGTGCCTCCTTCACGAAGCGGATCCCGTCGCCGAACTCCAGGTGCGCGCGCGGATCGGCGTTCGCCTCGCAGAGCCGCGGAAAGAACCGCTCCGCGACCCGCGTGACGCGCTCGTCGATCTCCACCTGCCGGACCTCTTCGACCTCGGGGTGGCGAAGCACCTCGCGCAGCGTTCCGCAGTCCCCACCGCCGATGATCAGCACGCGGCGCGGCTTCGGGTGGGTGTAGAGAGCCGGGTGCGTCATCATCTCGTGGTAGATGAAGTTGTCCCGGTCCGACAGCATGACGAATCCGTCGATGGTCAACAGACGGCCGAAGTGCTCGGTCTCGTAGACCTCGATGCGCTGGTAGGGGGTCTGCTCCTCGTGGACCCGACCCGCGGCGGTGAGGTGCAGGGAAAGGGCGCTCCCGGCCTCCTCCGCGATTTCGGTAAACCAATCCTCTCCCAGCTTGCTCAATCGATCGCTCTCCGTGCCCGTGGGATTCCGCACCCGGCGGATGATAGCCAGCCGCGAGGGTCCGGGGCAAGCGCGCCCCCACGATGCGCTTGCAAGTCTTCGGGGGAGCCTCGAAACTGTGCGCCATGAGCGATTGGGACGTGCAGCAGGCCCGCAGTACCTACAATCTCGCCCACTGGGGCGCGGGCTATTTCGACGTGGGCGGGAACGGCCATCTCCTGGCGCGGCCCGGCCGCGACCGGGACCGGGCGCCGCTGGATCTGCATGAACTCGCCTACCGCGTGCGCGACGCGGGGTTGTCCTGGCCCGTCCTGGTGCGTTTTGTCGACATCCTGCACGACCGCGTGGATACGCTGGTCGATGCGTTCGCCGCCGCCACCGCGGTGGACGACTATCAGGGGTCGTTTACCGCGGCCTACCCGATCAAGGTGAACCAGCAGCGCAGCGTCGTGACGGAGATCCTCGGCCACGGCGATGGCCGTGTCGGCCTGGAGGCGGGCAGCAAGCCGGAGCTGATGGCCGCGCTCGCCCTGGTGCCGTCCGGCGGGCTCATCGTCTGCAACGGTTATAAGGATCGGGAATACGTGCGCCTGGCGCTCGTCGGCCGCGACCTCGGCCACCGGATCTTTATCGTGGTCGAGAAGCTCTCCGAACTGGAACTCGTCATCGAGGAGTCGCGCGCCCTGGGGGTCGCGCCGTTGCTGGGGGTGCGGGTGCGGCTGGCGTCGATCGGCGCCGGCAAGTGGCAGAACACGGGCGGCGAAAAGTCCAAGTTCGGGCTGTCCGCGGCCCAGGTCCTGAAGGTGGTCGGGCGCCTCGGCGCGTCCGGGCTGCTCGACTCGTTGCGTCTGCTGCATTTCCACCTCGGGTCCCAGATCGCCAACATCCGCGACATCCAACGCGGTACGCGGGAAGCGGCGCGCTGTTACGCCGAGTTGCGCGCCCTCGGCGTCCCGCTCTCCTGCGTGGACGTCGGCGGCGGTCTCGGCGTGGACTACGAGGGCACGCGCTCGCGCAGTTTCTGCTCCATGAACTACACGGTTCAGGAGTACGCGCGCAACGTGGTGCACACCCTGTGGGAGGTCTGCACCGAGTGCGGCCTGCCCCACCCGGATATCGTCACCGAGTCGGGGCGCGCCATGACCGCGCACCATGCGGTGCTGCTGACCAACGTCACCGATGTCGAGTGCGTCACCGGCGAGGAATCCGGTGCGACGCCCGCGGAGGACGATCCGCTGATCCTGCACGACCTGTGGCGGGCTTATCAGAGCCTCTCCGGGCAGGGCCCCTCCGGGCGGTCCGCCCTCGAGGTCTACCACGACACCGTGCACTGGCTCGCGGAGGTGCAATCCATGTATACGCACGGCGTCTTGAGCATCGCCCAGCGTGCGCGCGCAGAGCAACTCCATGCGGCCACCTGCTGGAGAGTGCGGGCGCTCCTGCAGCCGGCGATCCGGGCCCACCGCGAGGTCCTCGACGAACTCAACGAGAGGCTCGCCGACAAGTACTTCTGCAACCTGTCGGTGTTCCAGTCGCTCCCGGACGTCTGGGCGATCGACCAGATCTTCCCGATCGTTCCTCTGCACCGCCTCGACGAGCCGCCGGTGCGGCGCGCGGTGATCCTGGATCTGACCTGCGACTCCGACGGGCGCATCGACCACTACGTCGACCGCGAGGGCGTGGAAAGCAGCCTGCCGTTGCACAAATGGAGATCGGAGGAACCCTACCTGCTCGGCTTTTTTCTGGTCGGCGCCTATCAGGAGATCCTGGGCGACATGCACAACCTGTTCGGCGACACCGATTCGGTGAACGTCGTGTTGGACGAGGGCGGCGGCTACCGGCTCGAGGACGCGCAGCACGGCGACACCGTGGATACCCTGCTGCGCTATGTGCACTTCGATCCGGACGAGTTGCGCGAACGCTACCGGGCGAAGATCCGCTCCGCGGAACTCGACGAGGGGCGGCGCGCGGCCTACCGTGAAATCCTCGAAGCGGGGCTCGAGGGATACACCTACCTGGAAGACTGAGCCCCCGGGTCCGACAAGCTCCCGGCGACCCGAATCCCCCGCACCCCGCCTCCAATGGCCGCCGGCGTCAACCGGTCCGTCGGCGGGTCCTCTTCGTCACGGCGGCGCTCAGGTCTTCTCGACGTAATAACGGAACACGCCCCCGTCCTCGGAGGCCGAAAGCAGCCGGTTTCCGGTGCGCCGACACCAGGAGGGAATGTCGGTGCGCGTACCCGGGTCGCTCGCCACGATCTCCAGGACCTGGCCGGGAGCGAGGCCCTTGATGGCTTGATTGGTCTCGACCATGGGCATCGGGCAGCACTTGCCGGTCGTGTCCAGGGTGTTGGTGGCGGCCGGTTTGTCCATCTATGTATCTCCCGATCAGAAGTATTGGCAGTGATCGGCCGTGGCGGCCTTCTCGTTGAGGAACCAAGCGGCCCCCACGATTCCGGACGCCTCCGGCAAAAGGTTGCTCTCATCGACGCCGAAGATGTTCGCCGCCAGGCTGCACCCGTAGAAATGGACCTTGCCGGTCTCGTGGAGCGCCGTAAGCAGCGTGTGGATGTCGTTCGGCAACCCCGCCGCGGCGACCCGCTCGCGCACCCATTGATCGGCATCCGCGTGGCGCCCCTCCACGCGCAGCGCCTTGGCGCCGTCCTCGGTCAGGGCGCGCACCGCCCAGTTGACGAACAGCAGATCCACCTCGGTGCCTTCCGCGGCGCTCAGGTAGGCGAAGGCGAGCGGGGTCAGGATCTTATCGTAGGCATCCTCGCGAACCACAATGGCCAATCGTTGCATGATGCACCTCCAATAGAACGAACATTCGTTCTAATCGTAGTCCCAAAAAAACGCGGTGCACGCCGGCGCCTCACGCCGCCACGGCCCGCCAACTGCACGCCCACACCGCCTCGAGCTGCGATGGCAACGGCTCGCGCAGCACCCGGTCGAGCCGTGCCATGATCAGCCGCATCGCCCCGCCGAACAGGCAGGTCGAAGCGATCATCGGGTCCATCGATCGGATCTCCCCGTGTTCCATCCCCTCGCGCACCATCTCGCGCATCATCGCAAACGGCTTCGACGAGCAAACCGGCGTCGCGGAGGGCAGGAACTCCCGGTGCTTGGCATAGAGCATGAACTCCATCGCCTCGGGCTCCTCTTCCGTGATCTCGAACAAGGCCTTCATCAGCGCGTGGCACCGGGTGCGAGTCGTGCGGTGCCGCGACTGAATCGCCTCGATGCGTTCGACCATCTGCGCCAACAGTCCCGCATAGAGGGAACGGGCGATGTCCTCCTTGTCCCGGAAGTGGTGGTAGATAGAGCCGATGCTGACGTCGGCGTGGCGGGCGATGTCGTGTACCGAGGTATTGAAATAGCCGTGCCGGGTGAAAAGCCGCAAGGCGCTCGCGAGCACCTGCTCGCGTGGGTCGGCGACGCGGTGCTTGCGGGACATGGTCGAGGTCCGAGCCATGGGGGGAGGTTAGAACGAACGCTCGTTCTAGTCAACCTCCCCGCCCGGCGACGAGGTCGGCGAGGAAACCGATGTGGACGGGGTCGTCGTTGAGGGCCGGGATATAGTGGAAGGATTCGCCGCCGGCCTCGAGGAACCAGGCGCGGTTCTGAACGGCGATCTCATCGAGGGTCTCCAGGCAGTCGGCGGAGAAGCCCGGGCACAGGATGTCCACGCGCCTTACCCCGCGGCCCGGGAGCGCCCGCAGCGTCCTGTCGGTATACGGTTGCAGCCATTCCTCGCGCCCGAAGCGCGACTGGAAGGTGACCTGCCAGGCGTCCTCGGGCAGTTCCAGGGCATTGGCCGTGAGGCGTGCGCTCTCGCGGCACTGGGCCTCGTACGGGTCGCCCGCCGCGACGTAGCGCCGCGGCAGTCCGTGGAACGAGAACAGCAACCGTTGCGCGCGCCCGTTACGCGCCCAGTGCGCGCGCACCGACCCGGCCAGGGCGGCGATATAACCGGGCGCATCGTGGTAGTCCGCCACCAAGTGCAGTTCGGGCACCCGGCGCCAAGTGCGCAGCACGTCGGCGACCGCGTCGAAGGTCGAGCCGGTGGTGCTCGCCGAGTACTGCGGATACAGGGGCAGGATCAGCAGCCGCTCGGCGCCGGCGCGGCGCAACGCCTCGAGGGCGGCGCCGATCGACGGACGCCCGTACCGCATGCCCAACTCGAGCGCCGCGACGTCGACCCCACGCCCGGACAGCTCCGCGCGCAGCGCCTCGGCCTGACGGCGCAGGATCGCCAGAAGCGGGGAACCGCCGGGGGTCCAGATCTTGCGGTAGCCCGCCGCCATACGCCGCCCGCGTAGCGGCGCGATGACGCCGTAGAGCAGGGGCAGCCAAAAGATCCGGGGCAGGTCCACGACGCGCCGGTCGGCGAGGAATGTGCGCAGATAGCGGCGCAACGCGGGTGCGGTCGGGGCGTCGGGCGTGCCCAGGTTCGATACCAGTACGCCGAGCCGCGCGCCGTGGTCGGGTCGGTGCCGCCCGGCCCCGGTGTTCATCGCGGCCTCGTCCCTCGGGTCGAACATCAGCGATTGGCTGCGCCATGGGGTACGTGGCCGGTGGGGACGTGCTCGCGCGCCGAGTCGCAATGCCCGCGCTGGTCGTCGAAGAAGATGTCGGCGCCGAAGGCCTTGAGGAACGCACCCTTGTCCAGCCCGCCGAGGAACACCGCCTCGTCGATGCGGATGTTCCAGGCGCGCAACGTGCGGATGACGCGCTCGTGGGCGGGGGCCGAACGCGCGGTGAACAGCGCGGTGCGGATCGGCGAGCGATCCGGGGGGTATTCCGACTGGATGTGATGCAGGGCCGCCAGGAAATCCTTGAACGGCCCGCCCGGGAGCGGTTCGTTGGCGGCGGCGCGCTCGGATTCGCTGAACGCCGCCAGCCCCTGCGTCTGATACACGCGCTCGGCCTCGTCGGAGAACACCACCGCGTCGCCGTCGAAGGCGATGCGCAACTGCTCGCCGGGGTTCGGGCCGACCTTGGACGGCAGAATCGTGGCCGCGGCCACTCCGTTCTCCAGGGCTTGTGTGACGTCGCCGGGATCGGCGGACAGGAACAGGTGCGTCCCGAACGTGGGCACGTAGCGGTAGGGGCTCTCCCCGCCGGTGAAGGCCGCGCGGCTGATCCCCAGCCCGTAGTGCTGGATGGAGTTGAAGATGCGCAGCCCCGTGTCGGCGCTGTTGCGTGAGAGCAGGATGATCTCCACCCGCGGCGCGGTCGGGTTGCGCTCGTTGAGGGCGAGCAGCTTCTGCACCAGCGGAAAGGCCACCCCGCGCTCCAGCACCTCGTTTTCGTGCTCGATCTGGTAGCGGCAGTAGGCGTCCACGCCCTCTTCGGTGAACACGCGGTGGCTGTCCTCCAGGTCGAAGAGCGCCCGGGAGGAGATCGCCACCACCAGTTCTCCCTCGAAGCTCACCGGCATCGCTGCTCTCCCTTACCCGTCCGTCGGACTCGCGGCTCCCGATACCACGCTACCGGAACCCGGGTTCGCGCGCCAGGGTCGGCATCGGCCGCAACGGTATCAACTGCGCTCCGGCGCGGCCCATTCCCGCCATCCGCGCAGCAGCGGGAAGTACAGGGCGAGCCGCACGGGGGGCCGCGCGTCGGCGCTGCGCAGCAACGCGGCGTAGCCTTCGAGCTGGTCGCGGTAGCGCTCGCGCTCGCGGTCCAGGAACGTCTCGACGTCCGCGCCCTCGTGGCCGCCGGTCTTGTAGTCGATGATCCAGCGCACACCCTGCGCGTCGACGAAGGTACGGTCGATGATTGCGCGCCGGATCGTCCCGTCCACCACACCGGTCACCGCGTATTCGCTGCGCGCCTCCCGGTGTTCGTTCGAGAGAATCCAGTGCGCCCGCGGGTCCTCGCACACCGAGTCGAGGGCCGCATGCACGCGCGCGACGGCCGCGTCGAGTTCATCGGGCGCGACGCCCAGGCGCCGCAGGGCGGTGCGCCATGCGGCGCGGGCGCCGTGCAGCCGCGCGCGGTCCCACGACGCGAGTCCGTCGCGCGCCATACATCGCAGTGCGCGGTGCACGAGCGTTCCGGTATGGCGCGCCGTATCCCCGGCCCACTCGAACTCGACGCCGGTACCGGGGGCCGCGCGTGCCGGGGGCGCATCGGGTCGGGTTATCGCCGCCTCGGGCGCAGGCGCCCGCCAGTCCGAGGGCAGGCGACGCAGGATCCCGGCAGCGGTGCGCGGTGCGGTCTCGGGGGGGGCGGGCGCCCGGGTCGTGCGCGCCGCCGCCGCACGGAACTCCGATTCCACCACCGGCCAGAGCAGGGCGAGCAGGGAATCGCGGGGGGGCGCCCGCAGATCGTCCTCGTCCCCCTGCGTCTTGACCTGTCCCAGCAGGTGCAACCGCCCCCGCGCGCGGGTGGCGGCGACATACAGTACGCGCGCCGCCTCGTGGCGTGCGGCGGTAGTGTCCAGATCGCGCAGGTAGCGGTAGATCGGATCCTCCGGCGCGCCGTCGGCGGTGATCGGGGCGAGCAGCAGATCGGCGCCGTCGGCGCCGCGCCGTTCCGTCCAGCGCAGCAGCGGGCGCGTTCCGGGCGGGGTCCCGCGCTCCAGATGCGGGACGATCACGGTGTCGAACTCGAGTCCCTTGGCCTTGTGGATGCTCATTACCTGCAGGGTGTCGGGCGCCCGTGGATCCGGCGGGGCGCGCAGCCCCATGACCCGTTCCTGCAATTGTTCCAGGTCCGCCAGGTCGCCGCCCTCGTCGAGTGTGTCGAGCAGTTCGAGAAACACCTGCGCGTCGCCGAGCCCGGCGTCGTCCACGCACGCGGGTCCCCACAGCGCGAGCCAAGTGCCTTCGACCCACGCCGCGAGCGGGCGACGCCGGCGTTCGCCGAGCGCCGTCTCGAGTATCGGGGCCACCCGGCGCAGGCGCTCGCGCCCGCCCTCGCTCAGGGCGGCGCAACGTTCGGGTTCGCACCACAGCGCCGGGACCGGCGTGTCGGGGGCGCCGCACACCAGTGCGTGCAGGTCCGCCAGATCCAGGCCGCACCAGGGGGCGCGCAGGATCGCGAGCCAGGCGATGCGATCGGCCGGGTGCAGCAGCGCGCGGGTGAGGGCGAGCAGGTCCTGGACCACCGGGCGCTCGCCCAAGGCATCGATTTCCACCGCCTGGAAGGGCAGATCGGCGGCGCGCAGTGCCGGCAGCAGCGCGGACAGGTGACTGCGCGCGCGCACCAGCACGGCGATGCGCCCATCGGGTTCGGCGGCGCGCGTCTCCCGGATCAGGTGCACCACCTCCCGCGCCTGCGCGTCGGGGCCGACGTCGGCGAAGGCGTGCACGCGCACCGCCGGGACCGGACCGGGGCCGTGGACCACGGTCGAGGGCCGGTAGGTCACGGCCCCGGCGAGCGCGTCCTCCGCGGGTGGGAACACCGACGGGAAGGCGCGATTGACCCAGTCCACCAATCCGGCCGTGGAGCGGAAGTTCGCCGAGAGCTGCAGCGGTTCGAGCGTCACCGGACCGATCCCGCGCACGCGCGCATCCAGGTACAGGGCGACATCGGCCTCGCGGAACCGGTAGATCGACTGCATGGGATCGCCGACCACGAACAGCGTGCGCCCGTCGTCGGGGCTCCAGCCGGCGGTCAGCCGGCGCAGCAGTTCGTAGTGCGTATAAGAGGTGTCCTGGAACTCGTCGACCAGCAGGTGCCGGATCCGGTAGTCGAGCACCAGGGCGAGGTCGGTGGGGGCGTCCTCTTCGCCGAGCGCCTCCACCGCCGCCTGGTCGATCTCCAGGTAGTCGACCCGCCCGCGCGCCTGGAACACGATGCGCAGTTGGGCGAGTGCGAGGTGCAGCAGTTCGAACAGCGCCTGCAGCACCTCCCACTGGCCGTCGTCGTAGCGCGGCGCCGGCAGCATACGCACGCCGTGCAGGCGCGCCCGCAGATCCTCCTCGCCGGCCAGGTGTTCCAGCAGTTCCTTGCCCAGCGCCCGCATGGCGAGCGCGGCGGCGCCCTTGCCGGCCGGGACGCCGATCCTGGCGTTGAGGGTCTTGCGCCACGCGCCGGTGCCCGTCAGCAGGAGTTCGGCGAGGCCGAGCCAGCGCCCGGCCTCGCCGGGTGTGCCCGCCGGCAGTGCCTCCATCCCCGCGCAGGCGGTGACCGGCGAGGTCTTGCCCTGCGCCGCCAGCACTCCGCCCGCGTAACCGGCGAGCCGGGCCAGGTCGGCGCC
>VAPM010649607.1_pt1 | contig 14483 bp, 28 predicted proteins | sample 3395091 | NCBI WGS metagenome assembly VAPM01 (sample SAMN08290445, study PRJNA428436) | hydrothermal vent metagenome | isolation source: Deep-sea hydrothermal vent chimney 3 | place: Pacific Ocean: Juan De Fuca Ridge | reverse complement strand
TTAATTTCTTGTTCATTCAATGGCGGGTCGATAGTAATCTCGCCTTCGAACTCGGTTGTGTAGCCCATGACATGCCCTCGTTAAAAGTTTGGAATGATTTTGTAGCCTTCCCACAAGTACAGCTTTAAGCTTGTGTTTTGGGTGCGAACGCCTTCGATAGTATAGACGCAGTTTTCGGCAACTTCAAAACATACTGTAACTAATTGGCTTTCGCCTTCGACGTTGTAAGTGTGCCATTCGCCCTGCGCAGATTTCAATATGGTTTCAGCACAGTCGCCAGATATTTCGGCAACCATAATACCTGTTTCGTTTCGGATTGTATAGCTCATTTTGTTTACCTTTGTTCGTTGACTATGACTATATAATGCCACAGTCATGTGCTGCTGGCCAGTATTTTACCAAATGAAAACACAACATAGTTAGCACCAACACTAGCTTGAATATTGTCGCGGTTGTATTCATCGTTACCAATTATCTGCCCACCATTACCGCGCGTATAGTTGACATTCTGCAACAATTGAAATAGTAGTTTAGCTTCTGGTGTATCATGTGCGTTTTCACATGCATGGTTGTTTTCATACACTAACCAATGTACCGAATGGTTAAGGCGACTGAACATTATATGTGCGATATCGTCAATGGCCATTGTCATGGTTTTAGTATTGGCAAAGTTAAACATCTTTTTGGTAGGATGCAACGGCTTCTTGCGGTTGTTCGGGAACAACCATTCAATGTTGTTAAAAGATACGCCGTATCGGTCAGCGACCGTTTCCATCTGTTCAAAGTGATTGAAGTTACGGTTGTGTTTAGCAGCAAGCATGATGTAATCATATAACGCTTTCAGGTTGCGTAACTTTCTATCCTGAATATTATTATAACCTTCGATAAAGGCTTTGTAAAACTTCGGATACTGTTTAGTCGGTATTTTGATTGTACCTGCTTGCCATTCATAACACGACATTTCATTTTCCCATTCGTTTTAACTTGTATGTAAGTATACATGAATTGTTACGCGCTGTCAACACGTGGTTACGAATGGTTTTAGATGATGGTACATGCGTCCTTACAAATACCCAGCGCTGACAGATAAGCCAATCAGACGTTAAGTAAATGCAAAGGAATGTAGAATAATGTTTTCAATGTTTATGAACGCCATGGCCAAATTGTGTGATACCACCGAAGATGTGTGCGCCAACCAGCACCAGAATAAATTTAAACATTGTTTCCCCCCTCTTAGTTTTAAATATTATAGCCTATACTGTTAAGATTGTCAACAATATATTTAGAATAAAAAAATGGTGATACACTCAAAGGGGAAGCGCGTATCACCATTAGGGACCAAGTCGGCCCAAAAGAAGAGGAGCTACCGTTACAGTGCTCAACTCTAGAAACTGTTTGTGTCGCTGGCCCCCAGTCAGTACGCCGCATACACCGAGAAGTCCGTCTAACTTCCCTTACCACTGTTTTCCTCACCGCAAGTATATCTTACCACATTCTTGTAACGTGGCCAAGCATTTTCTTTAACTCCAGAACCCGTCGGCGCAAGGTTCCATGTTTTCAAAGTATCCATCGTGCGCGATGTCCGATAGCTCCTGCTGTTCCAGCAAGTAATCAGTTTCGGAATCAAACTGGTCATCCATCGGGCCATCGTTTGCAAATTCGTCCATTTCGTTCACCGTTTTATTAAAGTAGAATAAGGTTAACAGTATTTAGGTTACTTGTCAAGCCCTTTATTATTCGCCGTCTTCTTCCTTGCGGGCTTTTAGTGCCGCCGTTGCCCATTCTTTGAACTCGTCCAAGTTGGTACCATAACCACTGATGTTCTGCATGAACTCTTCAATGATGATTTCGTTATACAGCTCTTCAAGCTCATCATCGGCCATTTCATCGTCCAGTATATCAACGTCTACTGCGGTATACTGCGGTCGTCGCCCACCGGCAAAGCCGTCTTCTACTGTCCATTCAATCTCAAAATCTTTGTCGCGTGCCATTGTCTTTTTTCCTTTCGTTATTTAACGAAGTGTTCGCTTTTTTCCCATGGCGTAACAGCATCAGGAATGTGACCAGTTGTACCATCAACGTTGTGCAGATAAGCACTGCCATCATCGGTAAACTCTATGTCATAATCGAATATCTGGGTGCAATATTCGCTAGCGGTCCACTCTTTTTGGCAATCATCTAACCACTTGCGCCGGTGTTTATCGAATAATTCTTGTGTTAATTTCATTTAAATCTCCTGAGTACTTCATGGGTAACACGTAGTTATTACAAAGATTTCAGCATCGATATCACCGCGAGTGCTTTGGTGTTCAGTTCATCAAGATATAGGTAAACCGCTTCTACTTCTGATAATGCCGTATCAGGATTTGCTTGTAGTACGTTTTCGATTTTCAAATATGGTTCTACCGGCATGCCATTCTTCGTATCGCGAACGCTGTGTACTTTGATCATGGTGCCATTTTCTTTGCGATTGGTTCGGTACTGCGCGTACAGGGTAGCCGCATACGGCTGACCAATAGTGAACCGTTCCATCAGCCGGTCAATAACAACCTCGCGCTTAACCGTGGTTTGTGTGCCAAGATATTGCAGCGCCCGCTGGCGTACGCTATTCGGATTTTTCTGTCGAGCCATTTTCGTCTACTCCTTCAACTGTTACTGTGATTTCATCGTCATCATCATCCTTACCACCAGTGGTAAGCGGTCGATAATTATACAGTGGACAATTGCCCGAAGTACAATTTTCTACCTGCCTACGCCAGCTACCTGCCCCTGCCACCTCCGGGTCATAAATACATTCACAACATTTTGCATTCACGGCTGCGGCACGACCTTTCTTTTTCATGAGCTTAGATACAAGCACTGCTTTCTTGTCGATATATCCGGCCATCAGTTCACCTCGTTTTCGTCGTAGATTTCAATCATTATACCATCAAGCCATACGACTTGTCCAGTGGCACAACGACCCCAAATTGTCAGGTCAAAAATTTCCTCAACCATTTCACCGCGCTTTTTTAGTTGCAGAGCCAGCCAGTTGGACACGATATAAAACTCGTAGGCTTCATCGTAATACGGTTCGATGTTGTTGTTAGCACATGCGGATTCCCATGCTTCCGTTTCAAAATCGTAAGGACCGTCAGGTTCTTCATCCTCAAGAATAACCCACCAGCAGGCAAACATATCGGACTTAACAATGATACCCTTGTCTGCGGCAGGTTCCACGTAGTCCGGTTTTGACATCACGTTGCGAATTTCGTTATCATACTCGCCTGGGTTATGTTCAAGGTGCTGCATCAGCTGATTGACGTTTTGTTTAACGTTAATTTCTACCATGTGTTGAACTTGTGCTTGTGTTGCCATGGTGCTACCTTTGGTTAGTTGATGGTTGTATTATTACACATCCACCAACAATTGTCAATAAAAATATAAACGCTTGTTAGAACTCTGCAGAACGATTCGCTTCCAGTGCCAGCAAATCCGATTCCATTGCACACGCAATGTTTTGCTTGACGTAATACAATGCAACAGTTTCAGCAAGCGCCTCAACGTAAATGAATGTTTCATCACAAGGAAGAGTATCATCTGTGAACCAGTAAGGGTCACAGCCGCTGCCATACTTTGGATACCAGACCGAAAATAAGATAACAGGCGCTGTTATATCACCAGACAACGACTTAATATTTCGCATGCCCTTAGCCAATTTAATAACAATTACACCTGTGTTGTCACATTCAAGGTCAATTGCCTTGCCTTTATATTCAGTAACGTATAAGGCGTCCGCGCCGTATTCAGTAACGTATAAGGCGTCCGCGCCGTTATCAGTAACAACAAGACTAGTCTGGCCAGTTACTCGAAGAGCTGCTTTCAATGCAGTGCGTAGTGTTTCAGATTGTTCTTCGTGGTTCATTGTTCATGCCTCTAGTTAATGTGTGACCATAATACACCATCCACGATGTATTATCAACTATTCTTTTTCTGTTGGATCTTTTTTAACCACAACCCAATCTTTACCTTCCTTTATACACATCCTTGTGTAATAGTCAAGAATTAAAATGCAGAGATATCGGAATGTTTAGTAGTGTCAATGACAAAACCATAATTGCTGCGCGTTACATATTCCTCGCTGGGAACGAGGAAGTTGCGTGCTTCGCCAAAGCCGCGAACGCCGCCGATAGTTGCAGTGCAATCTACCAGACCATCAGCTCGGCCGATGGCAGCGATTACCACGTAGTCATTCTTGTGACGTTCCTTGAACAGCGCCTCGTCGCGCTTGAAAGAAGTGCCTTCTTCCAGATGGGTACCATAGTACTGCTCGTATTCATCTGGATACCAGTTTTTGAAAGTATCCTCAACAGTGCTGCGGTACTTGTCGGCAGTCATGTTCTCGTCGTTGGCCAGGAATTCGTCCATAAACACAACAGCGGCCAGTGACCATTCACAATCTTCCTCGTACCAGCCATCGGCGTTACGCATATACTCAGGTACTTGAATATTGCGTGTGGGTGACAGATGAACACCACCATGGCCTGCTGTATAATAGAACATAATACCGCGCGCGATCTGGTTGCTGCCCTGCGACGGTCCCCAAGGTGTTGATGTTGCCATAATATTTTCCTCTGTTCGTTGACTGTGTAAACATTATTACATATACGGTCACGGTTGTCAAGTAAAACCTTGCTGCTGAATAACTTGACATATTCAAGAATATCTGTATAATGGGTTACATATAGTCAACGGATGTAGGTCAAGACAATGCGTAAAACTTTTAATATCAAGTGGTTACTTGAATATGTTAACGAGCTGAATGCTTGTAGCGCCGACCAATTTAAAGACGAGCGAGCCGGTCATAACATGGTGTTGGGAAAAGTACTTATGGCCGCTAATGCTTATTGTGGGTTTGGTTACCTTAGCGCCCGTGAACTGCGCGAAGATGCAATGTCTGTAGGTATTCGTGAGCAGCATCCTGATGGTAGCTGGAACTTTGATGACACCGATCACACGCGTGTAAAGTATTTCATCGCTCAAGGGCTGTAACAATGCCAACAACTAAACCGCTGTGGCGTAACACACTTCAAAAAAATACTGCGTTTGGTCATATTCTTGACTTGGTTGAAATTGCATCGGAGCTTGGTTATCCTTACATCCTGTGGAACCAACGCATCTACAGTGTGTATCAAGATGAAGATGGAAATATAAATGCCGTTGATACGGATTTAAATATAGACGACCTTGAATAATAAATAACCACATGAAACTGTGTAATGACATTGCCATCACCGATGAGATATTTGTACGCCTGACAAAATTCCATCCGTACTTGCCAGCAACCGTTGAAGACTACGATGAAGAGCTTGAAGAGTTCCTCGTTTTAGTTCGTGGTGCATGGCGTCTGAACCAGCGGTGGTGGGTATCCTGTGAAAACATTTTACTTAACTAATCGCTAACCGTAGGTTATGAAAAATATTGGTTTTAAAGTTCTTGACAATGTTGTACAGATGGGGTATTATAATAGTCAGAGGTAAGGGAAACCGCCAATGGCTACCAAGTCAACATAGAACTGGTAACCCTGGGTGTCATATTTGTAGCACAAAACAAAATAGTTTCCTTTGTTTCGTGCTACAAAGTTGTTGACAAACAAATGCGCGTGATGTATTATGTGTTCATAGTCAACGAGCAAAGGTAACGTACAATGTGTAACAAAACTTTGGTAATGGCACGGGTTGAAGAATGTTTTCAGATTGCCAGCAGAGCGTACAATCATGAATTCCGTTTTCCGAGTATTCGTTTTGATAAATCCGGAACCGTTGCTGGTACAGCAAATGGTTACAAGTGGGAATTAAATTTTAATGAAACATTGTTGAATGAAAACATGGATCATTTCGTCAAACAAACAGTCGCGCATGAAGTTGCCCACTTAATTGATCATGAAGTATATGGACTGAATAATCCAAAATTTAATATCTATGGTCAACGAAAAAAACGAGCGCCACATGGAAGAAACTGGAAAATTATAATGATGACGTTAGGTGTCCCCGCCGAACGTTGTCATAATTACAACGTATCAAATGTAAAACGGAAACGTAAAACATCCAAGACGTACACTTATTATTGCGCTGGCTGTAAGCGCAACTTACAAATGGGTGCAATCCGCCATCGCAACCAATCATCTGGTGTACGTACATATTCACATTGCCGTGGCTACCAAATTATTTTTCAAGGTTGATTGATAAAGACGTGTGGGTATGTAATAATATTTATAAGTTAAATCATACAAACATCACAAAGGCAAAACTATGTGGATTTTAATCGATGACAAACGGGATTTTAATTGCGATATTATTTGTCGAACTGGCGTCATTGGATTGCTAATACTGGAAGCAATGGTTGGTAAGATTGAAACGTTATGTATAGATCATGATCTGGGTGATGCTGACAACATAAACGGTTTGGATGTTATCAGAACAGCGATTAAAATGAAACTACTACCAAGTCATGTACAAATTGTTTCTGCAAATCCAGTCGGTGTACAGAACATCACAGTTGAGTTGTTGAAAGCCGGGTTTAACATTGATGCTACTGGTAGGAATTTTTACAGGCACTAATCACACATTCATTATAAAAGGAAAGCGATATGTTTTATTTTAAATTTCGTAAATTGGCTCGTGACTTCTCCCGCAAGCAAGAACATTTCAAGTTTGTGGACAACGGTACCTATGCACCCGAAGGCCGACGTTGGGGTGTGAAAGTTTTACAGGATTAGTCGACAAGGGCACATGGATGTGCTAAAATGTTTGTAAGTCGAGTATGTTTTTAGTAGCTTAAAAATCTGGCGGCAGCACCCGTACCAGTCTCGAATCGGGGCTGGCAGAACTTCGGGTTCTGTGCTACCAAAAACATATTCATGAATCACACAATCATCACAAAGAGAGAATTATTATGACCATTGACATCACGCTTTACGATAAAAAGGAAGCGGAAGCATTACAGACATCGCTTGAAGTACAGCTTGACATTGCCGACGATACTGTGTTGGAAGAACTGTTCGTGCAGCCAGCGACAATACGCGAACTTGCTACAAAATCTGATGCAGAGATCAAAGCGTTTTTCAAAATAATGCGTGACCAGACAAGCGAAAGGGTGAACCATTTGCTTGCCACGGAGCGGTTATTTACCCGCCTGCGGAACAGCATAGTTGAAGCAGGAAAGCGCGCGTGAGTCGGCGATTTGAACATGTTGCCGTTGCCTGTCGCAATGCTGGTGGCAGTCCTGCAATCGTGTGTTACACTGTCGGTGTATCACAGGAAGAGTATGACGATGGGGTTCACTATTCCCTTGCATACGAAAAGGCAGCAAACGACGGCTATGAAAGTCCTATGCTTGGTTTCGACAACAGCGAACATACTGAAATCATAAACACTGGCATATTCCTTTCTGAACTAGCTTCGCTATAAAATTCTTGACAACAACACAAGGATGTGTTAGTATCACAATCATACAATCATCACACAAGGTAAAGCTAAATGGCTAACAAAATTTTCAGTTTCAAGATGTCTGCCGTCGACGGCACTTTTTATAACAAAGTAAAAACAATTAAAGGTTTGCGTGGGCTGGATAATCTTGACTTAAAAGAAGCCAAAGAATTGGCAGAAGATATTGAACGCGCTTTTCCAAATGCTTTGACTACCACTCTTTCAGTACAGCAGGATGCCGGTAAGGTAGCAGAAGCTATCAAGGTAATCAGGGATGGTGGTGTTGCTATCATCGACAACAGCGGACCTTTGCGGGTTGAAATTCTTGACAGCATCCGTGTGGTTTGCGCTGATGCCGTTGCCCAATCACAGTATGACATTGCACAGGTGCTGTTGGAGCTTCTTAAAACCAATCAGTAGTAAACGAAATCGGCAAACTCTTCATCAGACATGTTTGTGGATTTCGAGGAAGAGTTTGCCGAATTAATTACCAACTGCAAAAATGCCAACGTAGAAAAGTATTCTGTTGTTCCCATCCACAAGGGACAAATATTATTTGAGTCCAAACTTGAACTATAGTTGACAATGGGAAAATTGTGTGGTACTATTTGTCCATACTTAAACAACAGGAATAACAGGAATAACATGCCAACACCATTTGATAATACCATCGACAGTCGTGAAGTCATTGCTGAGATCAACGGACTTGAAGCTCAAATTTCTTTCTTGGAAGATGACATCAACGAAGCACAAGATCAGATCGACGAGCTTGAAAGCGAGCAAGAAAATTTGGATATGGACGATTTGGAAGACTGCAATCGCCATAGTGACATTGCAACTGAAATCGACGAGCACGAATCTGTTATCAGTTCCGCCGAAGCTGAAATCGTAGATTTTAAAAGCGAGCTGGGGGCGTTGACTGATCTGCAGAATGCCGCCGCCCCTTATTGTCCTGACTGGCAGCGCGGTACTACACTGATAGCCGATGACTACTTTGAAGACTATGCTTACGAGCATGCAAAAAACGTTGGTGCTGTCAACGATGATATGTCATGGCCTTGTAGCTGCATTGATTGGGCAAAGGCCGCAGACGCACTGCAAATGGATTACACCAGCATTGACTTCGACGGCGAGACCTTTTGGGTTCGTTCCTAACTTGACAATCGCACATGGATGTGTGATAATGTCACAACGTTATCCGAAGAGAGAAAGCACATGGGTACACGAAATCTAATTTGTGTCATACAAGGCAACGAATTCAAAGTCGCCAAATATAACCGGTGGGATGGCAATCCCGCACGTGTCGGTGCTGACATCCGTGAATGGATTATTGATGAGTACGATTCTGAGCGGTTCCGCGCGGGGTTGGAAAACTGTTACACCATTGACGACGACAGCCTGCGAGCACTATGGATCGAAGCTGGTATGGAACCTGACAACACAGACGGTTTCGTTGATATGAATGTTTCCAATGCATTCGGCAAACAACACCCGCAGCTTGGCCATGACATGAGTACGGGCGTCCTTGACCTGATCATGCACAGTGATGCCCCATTGCCGTTCAAGAATGATATCGACTTTGCCAAAGAGTCGTTGTTCTGTGAATGGGTGTACGTGCTGGACATTGACCACGAAACACTGGAAGTGTACACTGGCTTCAACAAGTCAGAAGTCACTGAAGGTCAGTTTGCTGGCACAGTTGATGAAGATGGTTACGCACCTGTACGTTTGGTTGCGAAGTTTGATTTCTACGACCTGCCCGAAAAGGCCGACTTCATTGCTATCTGTGAAGAGAACGAGTTGTCTGCTGAACTGACCGAAGCAGTCGTGGAGACAGTTTTACAGGATTTACGGAACCTGCCAGCCGGTGCACCCGCAGGGCGTTGGGCCGCGTATTTCATTCCCTTCATCGAAGAGCACATGGAAGAACTTATGCAGTACATCCGTGATGGTGAAGCTGAAAAGTAATCCTTGACAAGACGGTGAGGACATGTAATAATGTCCTCACCGTCAATTAACGAGGAAATGAAGATGTCTGACAAAATCACCTATGCACTGGTACGCATCGAAACCGATGTCAGTGTCGAAGACATTCTTGGCGACATCCACAAGCTGGAAAACCGCAGCTCCCTGACCATGATCGACGTTACCAGCGTGCACCAGATTCACGAAGATCCTGAAGACGACATGCCTGCGTGCTGGTGGCCTTGATATCTTTGTTACCAAGGAACAAGTTTATGCTGCCAACGCCCACTTTAAGCACAAGTATGGCCGCGTATGTCATCGCCCTGAACAAGGCGAGTGGTACCTGAAACCAACACAACGTAAAGGCGTGTTCGAGGTACTGCAGGCTGAAAACGATTTCACCCGCAAGAACTATTCAATCATAGATCCCCGCGTTTGGGATTATATGTTGAAACACCACATATTTGTCGAGGACTAAACATGACCATGGCAGGCGTAGGCGCGCCGATGTAATGTTACTATCCACCAGACGTTCGGACATTTGCTCCCTGACAAGAAAATACTGGTCGAAGCCTATTGACATTTTGTAACCTAATTGATACAATGGTTGCAACTTAAAGAAAAGGAAAAGATATGATCAAAAAAATTACATCAGGTTTTGTTGAGCAAGAATTCGATGACAACGGCAAAGCCGTTTCACAGGAGTTCTATCAGGGCGAGAATGTCGATTACGAGAATCTCTTCGGTGAGCCTGTTGACTGCCCGGCCAATGAACAGGACTTCGTTCCTGACATGATTCAGCCTATACAGGATCTGCTGGAAGAACCTATCCCCGCAAACCTGCTGGTTGCATCAAATATCAACGTGACCGTAGAAGTCGATATAGACATGGTTATCAGTTTTGACTTGGAATCGCTGATGGATTACTTCGAGGAACTTATTGTCGGTAATGCTGGCGCGCTGTCTGACATCAGTTTCGACATGGTAGGTTGTAACCCATTAACGCATGTGGTATACTTCAAGGTAGATGCAGTCGCTGAAAACGTCACTGGTGCATACTAGGAGATCTATATGGGATACGAAATTCAATTGATTGTTGGGCATGCTGCCAACCACATTCGACATGAGGGTAAGCATTACTTCATGGTATACGCCACTGTTGATCTGTGCAAACCAGGCTACACCTGCGACCTGCTGGGACTGGACTACACCAATAGCGATGGTGACCCCGTATGGGAGTTCTTTTCGCCAGCAGGTGACGGCAACAACGCTATCAGCGAAGACTGCTATGGTAAGATTCCGAAACCTATTCCTATCGACGATGTGATTACCGCGCTGGAACACGATATGGAAACCAACGTCTATCGTCGCTTCAAATGGGCACACGATTTGCTGGTATCCATGCGCGGCAACACCAATGAAGAACTGTCTGTACTACTCTGGGGTTATTGATAACAACCAACAAAGTAAAAATTGGGTGTAGAAGAAAAGTAACCTAAACCCTTGACAGCGTTCCCAAATTGTGTTACAGTACTACCAAGAGAGGTGAATATTGGAAACAATATACGTAGTAGTTATCAAGGATGGCCTTGTAGTAGATGTTAGCCACTTCGCAGAACGCGACAAGGACAAGGCCGAAGAGGAGTTCTGTTTCTTTTGTGACCAGTACCTGTCCGACTTCGACGAATATGATGGCGATGATATTGCCGCGTTGCTGGAAACAGGTAGCTGCCATTTCGGAAACGGTTCCATACAGATGCATCGAGAAATCTAATAAAGGGTTATATATGAAGAACGTTGAGATCTGGGTAGAAGGGTTTAAGAATGGCAACGTACGGGCACAAGCAGTACTGTTAGCCACTATCGAAGCTGCCGACTTTACTGGTGCCTGCAGGAAGCACGTAAAACAGAATGAACAGTTCGGTAAATATTACGACCGGCGCCTGCACACTTTCTGGGGCTGCAAGATATTCGCCACCGAAGATAAAGCAAGGAACAAATTCGGATGAAGTACATTTTTCGTGGACGTGTCATCCTTGATTACAACGAAGACATACACGACCTTACGGCGCCCGTAGACCCTGACACAGGACTTCCACAGATGAACATGTGCAAGTTAGTACCGGAAGACTTCGCTCTGTTACGGGGCTTCATGGACCGCATATACATGTTCGAGCGTGGCATGAACAAAAACCTTGATGATATCGTGGTGGACTGATGGCCTTACCTAAAGCAAAATTCAAAATAGCTTGACATACTGTAACCTATTTGTTATACTGGTTTCAAGTACAGGCACTTGTGCCAAGCCCCGCAAATCGGGGCTTTCAAGGAGAAAGACAACAGGATGGCAAGGCGCGAAACGTCTTCATAGAACTGGCAATCCTTGGCGTTTTTTAAAACAATCCTTGACGGGCAGCAAAGAAGTTCAAAAAACTTCAAAAAACTTCTTGACATTAGGTTACGAATGTGATATACTAAAGATGAGGGAACGCTAAGGCTGGGAGTGTATATCAGCATTTGCTAATATTCGAATATGTTAATATAGTAATATAACGATATGGTTATATTCGAATATTATAACATAAGCGTTATATTAACAGTCCCTCACAGTGAGGAACAGTTCTCCAGCATGGATCAGAATGTATAATATAATGAACACTAGACGGCTTAATGCTCGTTATACGATACATATGGTACCTATACGTTCCATGTATGGACCATTTGGTAAGCGTAGTGACCACGCTAAAAAGCTTGCAAACTGTGTTCCACTGTGGTAAACTGTGTTTGTTGGTCGGGGAACAAGTGCTCCTCTTATCCACAGTTGGTTGAGGTGCTCCAACACCATAGATGCCAATTGTTACCAACATTCGAAGCACAGTTCATTGTGCTTTGTTAACGAAGCCTGTGGGGTTCATCCTGCAGGCTTCGGCGTTTCTGGGTGTCACATAATCATCACATTGTTATATGGCATCACATAATCATCACATAATCATCACATTGTTATATGGCATCACATAATCATCATACTACTAACAGTGTAACATAGTTATCCACAGTTGTCAACAGTAAAAAACGTTTGACATTGTGTGCCCATTGTGGTATACTAAAGAGTCATTCCGTTAACAGTGGGAAAACGGCGGGCACAGGAATAAAAAAAGTATAACACAATCAAAACGTTATGTCAACTGTTGACAACTGTTTCAAACTGTGGTAAAATAGGGTGGGAAATATTTTTTGCGCCTGCATGGGCATCTATACCCGATAGTTTAAAAAAGTTCTAAAAGTAAACAAAGTTATCCATAACTTATCCACAGGTTATCCACAGGTTATCCACACTTTAGAGAGTACTCCAACGTTCCACAATACCCTATTCTATTGCACTTTTGCCCACTTTATTCCACTTTTGCCCACTATCAACCCTTTTGCTGAAAAAACAGTGGGCAAAAGTGTTCACAAATTTTTTTATACTTGACATTTAGGTTATAATTTGCTATTATTCAGCCTCATTATTTTTAATCAGGAAAAACAATGAAATATATTATAACAATTCTTACCCTTGTTCTAACATTAACTGCCTGTGGTGGTGGTAGTGGAAACAAGGCAAACCCCTCGGCGCAAATATTGCCACTAACTGCTGTTCTTGACGGTACGTGGTTTGGTAATATTGAATTTAATGATGACAATTCACTACATTCAATCACTGTTACAATATCTTCCAACATTGCCAGTTCCAGTACCAACATTACAGAAGTCCTTATCGACGACATTGTTGATGGGACTACTGGTAAACTATCTACGGTATCAAATACCACGAATGTCTATACCTTGACAACATTATCGAATGTTGTTATCCGCATTATGACTGATGCTAATAACGAATACTTTACTTTTGTTACATCGTTGGGTAACTTTGGTGTATTACAACGTGGCCGTGAAACAAGTCCAACATACAACGTGGCAAATATCAACAGCAGGTGGATAGGCCGATGGATGATAACCGATTTCAGCAATCAAACACTGAACAATGGCATATTGAATGTGCCGTGTATTGCACAGAACTGCGAATACATTAATGGTATGGTTGATTACCTTACGTTCGATGCGGTTTATGTTTATTGGACGGGAATCTTCTTTTTCGATAACGGCGATTTGGGAATCTCTTCGGCATTACTCAGTCCTGATATGAAATACCTTGCTTCCTATGTATGTGACGCAAGCATGGCTGTGGAACGCTGTACCTTCTACGCCTTGTCGCGGAAATAAGGAGAACATGATGGAAGCAGTAACAAGTGGCTCATTGATATACAACGTATCATACTGGAGTCTGGTAACAATTGTCGTTTTCCTCTTTATCCAGTTCTTTGCCTATGGCATAGACAAATTCAATGAAGCAGGTATGAAGTTTACTGGCGGATGGCACGGTGCTGTCAAACCCGCGATTGTTTGTGCGGTTGTATTCATTACTGGTACAATGGCTGTTGATGCGCTGGTCGGCTACCTTGCCTTCAATAACATACCCTTTATGGGCCATGAGCACTGTCTGCGGTAGCTGCTTTGTTGTTTGGTTTTACAATTGTGCTATATACGACTTGACTTTGTAACCTAATTCAGATAGACTGTACTTACTGAAACAAACACCAAAAGAGAGAATGTATCATGGACAAACTTATTGCTGAATTCAAAGTTACCAAAGCTTTTCGCAAGGAACTGCGCGACATGGTTACACTTTGCATCAAAGTGTCTATTGAAGACGATGCCCATCCTGATGTTGACCATCGCCTGTATTCTGGTGCTAGCCTCAAAAAGGCCGTGCCGAACATGGACGAACAGATTGAGAAGCAGGTCAACCACATTCTGGTTGAAATCGAGCGTAGTGCGCGGGAAGACTTCATCTGTAACATCGGCGATATTGTGGACGAATTCGACCTGATTGAAGGTATGTACGAAGATAACCGCATGAAGGCCATTGCCAAAAAGGTTCTGAGTACGCCTGCCTACAAGGCTGCTGTCAAGAAAGCCGAAAACGAAGCATCGGAAGGTGCGCTGAAACGT
>VAPM010921889.1_pt1 | contig 14500 bp, 13 predicted proteins | sample 3395091 | NCBI WGS metagenome assembly VAPM01 (sample SAMN08290445, study PRJNA428436) | hydrothermal vent metagenome | isolation source: Deep-sea hydrothermal vent chimney 3 | place: Pacific Ocean: Juan De Fuca Ridge | reverse complement strand
AACGACGAAGACTAAACCGTTTTTAGTCCCCATCGTCTAGAGGCCTAGGACACCGCCCTTTCACGGCGGTAACAGGGGTTCGACTCCCCTTGGGGACGCCAAATAAGATAACCACTTAGAGTAATCTAAGTGGTTTTTTTATGCCTGAATTTCATAGTTTGCCTTCCTGCGAACACATCAAAGACGAGTCAAATCCATTGTTTAAAAAAGTCGAAATTAATCAAAAGTTCACAAAAAATTAAGAAAATATGTGGGAGATAGAAACAAGAAAATGAAATCAACGTTTTTCATAAAGCAGCCAAAATTCGAGTTAAAAAATCACAATATTTTATATAAAAATGATCGTATTTAATCTCCCAAAAAAGGCTAAAAAGAGCGATGTGACCAAGATGTGCCCATTCTGTGCCCAAAATTATTTCCATAAAATTTCAAACTTAAAAATTCACCTATAATTGAGTACTACACTGTTTTTAAGTGACCTGTGATTTTTAACAGTAACGGCCGTTTTCATGATGTATTTTGTTGTTTTAAAAGTTTGTTATTTTAAATTCCCGACAGAATTCGAGGCCATCTTTCATGCACTGCATCTTCAAACTCAGGTGTGATAGTCACCACGTAAACACGTTGCTCATACTTGTCTCTCGCAATTAATCCTTGAATAAATTGGCCTTTGGTAATATCAAACCAATGAGAGTTTCCTTGAATATCTTTTTCCATAAACTGTTTGATTGGGAGCTTAACGGGAACAGGGAACCATTTATCCCAGCGGCCGGCATAAATGGAATCCAACCGCGCCCAGCCGCCCATAGGTAAATGACCTTGTTGTTCTTTACGTCTTCCCCAAGGTAATAGTGCAATGCTTTTGTCTTTTTCAATAACAGGTAAGACTGCCTTAGGATTTGGAAAGTAAACCCTCGATTCATGACCTTCATGAAGGTAATAGACGCCACCACACATCAGGTTTGTTCTTCTTTTGTATTATCAATTGTTTGACGATGCCCAAACGGTTTCCATGCTGGTGCAATCACATTGGGCATAGATGAACGGTTAAGTAATCGAGCAGGGGCTAAGCAGAGTTCACCATAACGTAGGTTAATATTATCCATCACTTTATGATGCGTTGTTGTATCGGTATTATTATCAAACAAAGTTAATTGCCCAACTACTGAATGAGGATTGAGAGCAGTAACCTGTACTTGATGAATACCATCACCTTGCCATTCATTAGTCATAAATTGTTTACATAAACCGTAAATCAATCGTTCATCTTGTGTTGGGTTAGCCAGTTTTGGTTTACTCGTTAACCAACCATTCGATGTATTTACACCAATATAAAAATGATTGGCATGTAAATCATAACGACGTAAACGTGCCGCTACTTTTTCACTCATGTGTAATAAGTAAGTGAGAACAATATCCTTATCAGTTGTATTCGGTGGCATGACTTTCCCATGCCCGATGGATTTAGGATCTTTAATTTCAGTCGTTACTTTATCGGGATCCTCACCTTGAGCCATCTTCCAAATACGCCGACCAATATTACCAAAGCGTCGACCGAGTTCGCTGATGGGTAATTTTTCCATATCTCCACACGTATAAACACCACGCTCTGCTAAGTATCCACCAATGCCTTTATTGATCCCGCACAGATCTGTTACGGGTACATTCCTTAAATAGTCTTTTACAAAAGAGGGATGCACGATGGTTAAGCCGTCAGGCTTATTTTGTTTTGCCGCATGCTTTGCTGTTGTCTTATCACTACTCATTCCAACAGAACATAAAATACCAGAGGCATCATAAACCGTTTGTTTTACTAAACGTGCAATATCTTCGGGAGCCCCCAATAAATTCTGGCAACGTGTTACATCCAAGAATGCTTCATCCACTGAAAAAATTTCAACGTCAGGTGTAATGTTGTACAAGGACTCCATAATTGATGTTGATACTTTTGCATAACGTTCGGGATGAGCAGGGCACTGAATAAGTGTTGGGCATTTTTCATAAGCTTCTTTTAATCGCATGCCTGTTTTTACGCCCATGGCACGTGCTTCATATGAACACGTAATGATGCAGGTGCCCTGAAGCCCATTTGTGATTGCCACGGGGCGTCCTCGCCATTCGGGTTTATCGTATTGTTCTACCGAGGCAAAAAAAGCATTCATATCCACGAGAATAATGGCACATGGCCAAGTGCTTTGTTGTGCCAGCACGTCAATAGGGCCGCAATAGACTGCCGTTTTATAGGGCATGGGTTTCTCTTCATAAAGGGTAAACAAGGCTGAGAACAGCTAATAAGTTCTCTTAAAGTACTCCAAAAATAATAGAGTAGTTTATTGGGTAGTGCAAGGAGGAATATGGACGAATAAATGACCAATACGAGGCGGTTATGATCTTTGTTCTATAGAGCTTGTTTGTTATAGTGAATTGATAATATAAGAAAAATGAATATTTCAGGCTCATTTGGTGAGCCAGTACAGCGCGTATCCTTAGTATTAAATCATCAACTTTTCATATACCCTCTGCATGAATTTGATATTTATGTTGGCTAATATGCATTACTAACCATTTTTTAACTTAGAAAATAATATGGAAAAAGATTTATTTAAGCAGCTTCCTGATGGTCTCTTTAGACCTCTTGCTTCACAGAATCACCGTTTACACTGGCTTATTCTCGTGCGTCTCTATAATGCTATTTTTGAGGATGATATTGAAGAATCAGAGTATGGTCATGCGAGAGAGCATGTTGTCGATAATATTGAACACACATTAGGACAGTTTGGTCATTTGTGGGCTGAACAAACAGCAGAAGAAGAAAAGGATATTCGAACAAAAGCCAATATGGTTTTTCACAACTTATGTGATAACGGCTGGTTTAAACAAGAGCGTTATGCTTATAACGATTATGTCAGTATGCCCCCTCGGGTCGGCCAGACGCTGGCTGCACTCATTGAGATTTCAGAAGGCCGAGCACTTGTGGTCAGTGGCGTACTTAAAAATATGCGTGCCTCAATATTTGAGATTAATGCCAAACCAGAAGGACAAGGTGACCGTTTAATCGAAATCACTAAAGAAGCAAAACGCTTTTCTCGGCATCTCAATAGTATTCGTGGAGCTATTCAAGACTTATACGAACAAATTAAAGGTGATGTTCCTGCAAAAGAGATCGTACAGATTTTTTTTGAAAAATTCTTACGCGAAATTTTCATACGTGACTATGCTGCAATTAAAACAACAGAAAACCCATTATCGATTCGAGATGAATTACTTACTACAGTTAATTCGTTACGTTATGATCAGGAGAAACGTTCTTTACTGATCAAGAGTTACCAAACATTATTTCCTGACGAGAAAGAAAAAGCTGAATATCATCTTGATCAAGATCTATCCAGGCTTGAAAGTGTCTTTAGTGGAGTTGATCGTCAACTGGATGCTATCGATAGAATGCAACTGCGGTATTCACGCCGAGTTGATACTGTTATTGAATACCACACACGATCACCGCTTTCGATAGGAAAAGATATTCATCGTTTAATTGGTGTATTAACTGTACATGAAAATAAATTCCCAGATCATACCGTAAGAATGCCGCTTAATTATCATGAAAAAATTGGTGAAGTACGTTTCCAGGCACCACGGCAAAAACGAATACCTCCAGCACCTACAGTTATAAAAAATAGACAAATATCAGAAGCTACTAAAATGAAATTGGCTCGTGAACGTGAAGCAAGACAGGCCATATTGATTAATGATGAACGGTTATTAGCATTCTTGGAGACTCAGCTAAAACATCAACGAATAATGGAGACACAAGATTTTATTATAAATAACGTACGTGACTATTTTTGTTTATTGAATATTCAACGCATAGCAAGCTTCAATAAGGGAGCAAGACAAGAATTTCGCCAGTCGCTATCGCGGTACGCTTTCACCCCTACACAGGATTGGGTTGAAAACCCATATATTTCAACTCAAAAAGTTATCGTGACCCGGATGGACTAACGCATGTTAAATGATTTAAGCAGTTTATTAAAACGTAACGATGATGTTACTGAAGAAGAGCTTCAGCATGCCGCTTATGCTTTATTGAGTCGCCAATTTCTGCATCACAACAAGCCGCGTCAACGCAAGCAATATAATTATATTGTTCGCTTCCAAAAATATTTTTCCTATTTGATGACTGCGACGAACCATGATTTAGTCATCAACGAGAATCAACGTTATGTTGGTATTGTACCTCAAGATTATATTAATCGATTACGTATTGATGAAACACTTTTTTTATTAAGTTTACGAGCCATATATGATGAAGAGGTTATTGCCTTTCATGCGAATGATGATGGCAGTATTAATATATCACTTGATGATTTTGAAATACGTTATGAACAATTAACGGGGCGTACATTACCAAAAGTACATTCTGAGCTCGAAAGTATAATGAAGCAGTTTCAGCACTTTGGTGTGATTGAATATGGTCCGGATGAAGACAGGCCTGAATTCAAACGCATAATAATTCTTCCAACAATTAGCGCATTGCTATCAGGTGAAGCTATCAAACGGATTGAAATTTATCTTAAAGACGATAATGTTTCTTTTGAGCCCCTTGATACCAATGAAGAAAATGAAGTTGAGGGGAGCATCTCATGAAAAGATTGACACGCATTATTATGGTTAACTGGTATCTGTTTGATGCTAAACAATGGGATGTCAAAGGTGATGTCGCTCTTATAGGGAAAAATGGTTCAGGAAAATCAAGTTTTATTGATGCCTTACAGTTAGTGTTACTCGGAGGTAATAAAACCGATTGGTTTCCTAATGCCAAGGCATCTGAAAAGAAAAAAAGTCGTGATGTTCGCAGTTATATTTTGGGTTTAATTAAAGATGAAGAAGCTATTTCAAACAGCACTGCTTATCAACCTCGTGATAATGCATTGTGTCGAATTGTATTAGTTTTTGAAGATGATGAAACACAAGAGAAAGTCTCTATTGGTGCAGCTTTGTCTGCTAGAAAAAGCGATCCAGATGAAACGGTAGAAGGCTATTTCATTATTAAAGGTCGCGGATTACAGCTTGATGATATTTTAGAAGATACATCAGAAGGAAAAAAAGTTAAACCTTTCGAGCAGTTACGGGTGTTTCTGAGACAACAGGTAGAAGATAAAGAAAATGATTGTCGAACTTTTGGCAAAGAACCCACCAAATTTGTTGAACAAATGTTGCGTACACTCGGCGCAAACCATAGGCCACCGAGTATAAGTAAATACCGGCGCGCTTTTAAACAGTCTATTAATCTTAGTGGGTTAGAAGGTTCAGTATCGGATTTTGTAAAATTCTCAATTCTTGAGTCGCAACCATTAAATTTAGAATTAATGCGTCAAAATATTGAATCGTATCAAAATAAAAAAGATGCGGTTGAAAGAGTTAATAGGCAAATTAATGATTTAAAGGAAATACAAATTTATTTTCGACGTGCTTATAAAAATGGTCAAAATCGTGCAGGTTATGCATGGTGTATGGAAGAGTTATCTTTGGCCATTGCTGATAATCAGATAGAAAGCTGGCTTGAAGAAATATCTGAAAAATGGGTTTTGAGAAAAGCTACTCGACAATTACTGTGGCGAACAAAGAACGAAAAGAAAGTATACGTAAAAGATATAGAGCAACTTAGTATTACTATCAATAAAGATAAGTCGGAAGCTGAACTTAAATCATTGAGTGAGCGTATTTCTCTACGGAAAAGTGAAATTAATCGCATCGATAAGAATATCATTATACTGCGTAACCATCTAACTCTAGCAAATGAAGCTCTGCGTTATAAAGATATTTTAACTGATGAAGCGATTGAACGTCTTACGCAAATAGACGGATGTTTGAAAGGCGGGGATATAGGTTGGCCACTCGAGCCTGAAAAAGTCGATCATACAATTAAATATTGTAGTGAGCATTTTGCTGATGATATACAGGCTATTGATCAACAACGTATAGAAGATGCCTTAATCACAAAAGGATTTGAAAAAGAACGTTTTGAATTACAACAAAGGGTGAGTCGACTTGAATCAGGACAGGCAGATTTGCAAAGCAATACACAGCTTTTAATTACAGCTTTAGCCGATGAAGGTATTACTGCAACACCTATTTGTGAATTGGCAGAAATTAAAGATGAAAGTTGGCAGCCAGCAATCGAAGCATACCTAAAAAGTAATACGGAAGCGTTAATTGTTCCACCTGAGCAGGCAAAAGATGCGATAGAAATTTACCGCCATCTTAAAAAACAAAATATTTATGGTGCTACGGTTATTAATACCAAACGTGTGCAGGATTGGAATGATACAATTAAATCCAATACTGCTGCCGATCTCATTAAAGGTAGTAATTCACTTGCTGTGAAATATTTACAACGCCTACTTAATAATATTGAACTCTCAGATAAAACTGATGAATTTCTGAAAAAGAATCGTGCTCTTACAAAAGATGGTATGTTTATTAGCCAGGCAGGAGTTAAGCGTCTACGAAAGCCAATGCTCCCTAAAATGGGTGCTGGTGCAATAGAAAAGCAAAAGGAAATACTACAAAAAAAAGTGCTAACTTTAATTGATAAAATGCAATCATTGCAAACCCGTTATAACCAGTACGTTAAAGGGCTTGAGGTATTTAATAAACTCTATCACTACCTCAATGATGCTCCAGTGCTACTTGATGTCATTTCAGAAAAAATAAGTTTTGGACGAGAAATTGATAAACTTGAAAAACAACTTAATGCTATTGATGTTCAACATCTTGATTCATTAAAAAATGATTTATCAAATTTACGTGATAATTTAGAAGATTCCGAAAAACAGATTGAAAATACTTTAGGTGAACTGAGTAAATTAAAATCAAGTAGTAATCGAATTATTGATGATATACACCTAAAACAAAAAGAAATCCCCCTTATATCAGAGCGACGGAGTCAGCATAAAGATGATCAAGATTATTCTAATGAAGTAGCACTGAATTTGCTTGAAAAACTGGAAATTGAACTTAATGGCATGGGTGAAGAAAATTTTGAAATATTAAAAAAGAAAATTATTGATAAAGTAGATGGAGCACGTAGCAATCAATTCAACCAAGAAGCTGAAGCCAAAAAGCTCTTGGCAATTTATAAAACACTACATCGTACAGAAATAACCATTTCTGATGCTCTATCGTCTGCTGGCTTTCGTGCAGAAATAGAGACCTACATCATGGAGCTTGAAGATATTGGACTGCAAAATTATAAGCAAGATGTAGAAGATGCTATGAGGCAGTTCATTCGCACTGTTCGAGAAGATTTAGCCATTCGTCTGAAAACTCAAATCAGTAAAATGAAAAGTCATTTCAATGAGTTGAATAAAGAACTCAAAGCTCGTCCTTTTTCAGCTAATCAAATTTATCAATTTCGGCATGACAAATTAGCAGAGTTCAGTCAGTTTTTACAATATGTAGAAACTATAACTGAATATGCCTCAGCAGATGTAGGTAGTTTATTTGATGAACAATCACATATGAATGAGCATATTAAACAGTTACTCGATGAAGAAATGGGTGATTCATTATCAGACTATCGTAATTATTTTAAATACGATATTGAAATCCAACATCCAGAAGATGGCATTAATGAATTACTTTCACGTCGAATGGGGAATGCTTCTGGTGGTGAACATAAGACACCTTATTATGTTGCAATGGGTGCAGCACTAGCCAGCGCTTATCGACTTGAGCGAAAATCAGAAGATCATATTGATGGTGGCCTTGCTTTGTATTTAGCAGATGAAGCCTTTGAAAAAATGGATCATGCCAATACTGTCCAAGCTGCAAATTATTTAAAATCAATTGGCTTACAATTATTTATTGCCGCACCGGATGACGCTGAGCCAAAATTACGACAAATTGTAGATACTGTTCTTTATTTTATGCGAGAGGGTAATACTGCTGAAGTTGCTGTCGATTACGTGATGCCAGAAGCTAGAAAACTGTTAACTCAACTTAATAGTGACGACGTAGAGGAAGAAAAGGGTGTTGAAGTTGCCTGATCATGCGCTCATCGTTTTAAGAGAACTGCTTAAACGTGGTTCAATAATGAATGATCGTGTACGAGATATAATTTTATCAGCTAAAAAAATCAAAGATTATCCTTTTGAAAACGTAGATGCGATTACTGAGTTTCATGCTTCGCTCATTCTTGCCGAAAAAGAAAAAACCATTCAAATCGAGTGGCGTAAACATTATGAAAATGAACAGATAGAAAGAATACGATTAATTGATGCAGAACAATTAGCTGCCTATCTAGGAATCACCTATCGTCCTACAGAAATTGAAAATATCTTTAAATTGATTGATACAAATACACTACCTAGCTGGTTAAGTGATGCAGTCGACATGATTCAAAATAATTGGTTGAAAGGTAAAAAAGCGTTTGGGTTAGATCTAAGTGATGCAAATAAACTTACTGATTTAATAGCTGCAGCAAAAGCGATTGGGGATGGTTTACCTGAAACAGAACCACTTGATTATCGGCAGTTTGGCGCGCGTCATCTCAATAATTCTAAGCGTACTAAAGAACTAGAAAATGTAATTGCGAGTCTATATCGATGGCATTTAAATATTGATACATGGAAGCCAACAGATGTGCTCGCACAACTTAATTTGGTGCCGATTAAGCAGCCTATTTTACTACGAGGACCAATTAAATTTAAAGCTGATAATATCTCATTAAATTGTGAGTTTTCACCATACATTGGTATACCAGTTGACTGTATTGATAGCTTAACAATAGATCATTCTCCTAAGTATGTAATGACTATAGAAAATCAATCTAGTTTTAATGAATATACTAGAAACATTAAAGATGATGCCGTTATTATATATACAGCAGGATTTCCTACAAAAGCTATACAATATTTATTTTCCAAAATCACGTCCAAGCTGAATGAAGATACCCCATGTTATCATTGGGGTGATACAGATCCACATGGATTTATGATATTGAAAACATTGCAATCACATTCGAACTTGAAATTAAAACCTCATTTAATGGACTACCGTGGTGGTGAAAAATATACAGATGCTCAATTAAAAACACTACAGTTGTTACTACCAGTAAATGAATTTGCTGATAAAGAAATTGAATCTAAATTGATTTGTAAAAAAGGATTGATTGAACAAGAACAAGTTAAAGCAACTTCTCCATTGATGGAGTAAAACATTAATAATGGATGTTGATTTTGTTAATTTAAATAAACAAATTAATATCAGCCATGCTGATACCATATCTGTAGTAGCTCAGGCTTAATCTAACAACTATACAAATGAGTTTTGATATAATCTAACAGTTCATAAGATTTAATTGATAAAAGAAGACATACAGAGATTTATACTGCAGGGCTGTTGTCGGTTCAAAGCGGTCTGTTAGAAACGCCTAATTTAGAACTAAGATTTGTTAAAAACGGTCATTCAATTTATTTATTAATATGATACTAAATAAGTTATCGTAATATCTAATAATTCAAGTGTTAGGCGACATGTCGTATAATAAGGTAAAAGACGGCATGCTGTCTAAATCAATGTTAGGCATAAAAATCAATGAAAACATATAGCAAATCTGATGTAGCTAAATCACAATTAGAAGAAGCTATTAAATTGTTTTTTGAAAAACGTGATCCTATATCAATTCACACACTTATAAATTCTTCACATCAAATAATGCGAGATATTGCAAAAGTAAAAAACATTGAATGTCACTGCATAATTGAATCACTAATTCAAAGTTCTGGGCAAGATATTAAACAAAGTTATAAAGCTGCTTTCCAACCCCGTAATTTTTGCAAGCATGCTGATAAAAATAGCGATGAAGAATTAAATTTTGATGGTTTAGAAAATGAATTATGGCTGCTTGATTCATGTGTTTTATATGGTCAGGTTATGCCAGAACAATCAAATTCTATTAATTCTTTTTGGTCTTGGTATATTTTAAATAATCCAGAAATACAAGAAGCAGTAAATATACCGAGCCTAGTAAAAGTCGCAGAATTATTAAAAATTGAAAAGACTGACTATGATTACTTCAGGGAACATTGTGATTAAAATGCCTAACAAGAGAATAAACTTCGAGTATTCCACACGTCAGCTGCGCAAAAAGCCGCGCGCCGGTTATTAAAAACGTTAGAGCTTAAGGACACAGATATGGTGCTTATCAAAGAATCATCAAAAATACATGGACATGATGTCCACAATACTGAATCTCTGGCAGGGTATGAGCAGTGGATAGATTTAGTTAAAGACAAAACCAGTACAACGATATATCGAGGACAAAGAAAAGATTACCCTTTGTTGCCAAACATATGCAGGGATGGAGAGCTAGAACTACTCTTGGTTAAAGAAAGGGAGCTCTTAACTAATTTCAAAAATAAAGCTGCGCGTTGTTTGCAGATAGTTCCAAAGAATGATTCTGATTGGCTTGTTGTAGCACAACATCATGGCCTTCATACGCGCCTACTTGATTGGAGCTATGTCCGTACGCGGCGCTCTGGTTCGCCCTTGACGGCTCAAATAAAAATGGCAGCAGACCTGAAGTATGGGTGATGAACCCATTAAAGAAAGATGTATTAAAGAAACTGAATAGTTCTAGACCATTCAGTGGTGAGCGAACCAGGGTATTTAAACCATCATTCTCAATTCCAAGGTTAGCAGCTCAGAAAGGTTGTTTTGTTTTGTTTAAGCATGTCGAAAATAGCAAGAAGGGTTTTGTTGCGCTAGAAAGAAACCAGCAGTTAAGAAAACGAATACAACGAGTTCGAATACAGAATCATGCAGTAACAGAGATAATGAAACAATTAAAAGCAATGGGCTACGATAGAAGTAAGTTATTTCCGGATATTGATAAAGTAGTTAAATCCGTACAGGCACAGGTGTTGAGATATAATGAGCCTTAACAAATCATTCAAGTACGCTCGGGGCCGGACGCGCTAACGCGCGCCGCTTAATTTAAATGTTATGTGTTCATTAAGGAATGAGTTATGAGTTTTAAATCTTGTAGAAGTTACTGGGATTTTAGTAATTCTGTTAGGTCAAAACAACGCTATATCTTGGACGATGAGTCAAAGAATTTTTTAGATTCAATAATCGATACTTGCCAAAACCGCATTACAATATTGAAAAAGGATTCAATTGTTTGCCGTGCACAGGACGGTCATTCATGGCGTCCTCTTTATCAAACTGATCCCGAAACTGAAGAAGAGATACATGTGGATGATCTACCGTGCTCTTATCCCTTGGCACGAATGAAACCATTAGTGGACAGCGCACTGGAAGGTAGAGCCAACCCTAAAGGTATTCCATGTCTATATGTAGCATCAGACAAAGAAACAGCAATGTCTGAGGTTCGACCATGGCTTGACTCAATTATCTCAGTAGGCTACTTAAAATTAACAAAGGACATCAAGGTCCTCGATTTTTCGGTCGAGCATGGGAAAAGTAATCTTCAAATATATTTTAAAGAACAACCGTCGCAAGAAGAAATTGTTAAGGCTGTCTGGCTTGATATTGATAACGCATTTTCCAAACCAACTAGGGCTTCTGACTCGAAATCAGATTATGCCCCCACACAAATTATCTCTGAATATATTAAGTCAAAAGGTTACGATGGTATCGCATATAAGAGCTCCTTGGCGGATGGGCACAATATTGCATTGTTTGACCTTGGGGTAGCCGATGTTATCAGATGCTCAATCTATAAGGCATTGAAGATAAAATTTGATTTTGAGAAAGTGCATGAGTACTAGTCATCCATATTTTCACAGTGATCACACATAACAAATTGTTCAACCGGACCGTTTTATACGCCGCACCGTTTCACTCTGCTCTGTGCAAAACGACAGGTTGACTCAACTGTTGAACATCTGCTTTTAGTAGTTTGAAAGATTATTTTTAGGAATGTTTGACTGTCTGTTTTTGGCCGGTTCTTGCCTGTTGGGATATTTATTTCAATGACTGCGATGTTTATACTTAAATCACTACAATTTTAGTTCACTGTACGATTTTGTCTGAACTCATATGCGAATGTGCAAGATTATATATGAGCCACTACACCATATCCTATCCTGTATTATTGCTGAATATAGTCGATCAGTTGAGAATTATTTCTTGATGCAATTACACGAGCTTTCCTAATAGCCTTAGCTTCAATTTGACGTATACGCTCTCGGGTTACAGAAAGTTCCTCACCAATTTCTTGTAATGTAGCAGCATCACATCCACCTAATCCAAAACGTCTTGCAAGGACGTATATTTCACGTTCACTCATTGTGGAGAACATTGCTTTAAAAGATTCATTAATCATATTATATCTCCGTAAACTTAATGTATGTTCGCTGCAAAACCCATTTCAATATTGTCATTGTCTTTTTTGATGTTAACTTCACCCAAAAGGTGATTAATGAAAGTGTCGCTTGTCTTCTCTTTTGAGAACCTCATCTTACGTACTGCAACATTGAAATCACCTAAAGCAAGGTTAGTAATAGAATGAAGACGTTGTTCTATTTCTAACTGTGTGAGGGTGCTTTTCCAGTCGTTAGTTTCGATAATATTATTGAATAATGAGTTGATCGCATTACGTTTCATATAATCAAACTTCACTTTAAAATCAAATCTTCGCAAGGCGGCACTATCTAAGATATCTAGTAGGTTAGTAGAAGCAATGAAAACACCTTCAAACTCTTCCATTTGGGTTAGAAGTTCATTTACTTGTGTTATTTCCCATGAACGTTGTGCATTTTTCCTATCCTGAATAAAGCTATCTGCCTCATCTAAAAGTAAAATGGCATTATCATCAGTTGCTTGCCTAAACATATCAGCGATATTCTTTTCTGTACCACCGACCCACATACTAATAATGTCAGAGCCTTTTTTAACCATTAAAGGCTTATCAATATATTTTGCAATATGGTGTCCTAGATTTGTTTTGCCTGTACCCGATTTACCATAGAAACATAACCTGGCGTTACCGTATTCTTTGAGTCCATCACATAGTTCTAAGATATCACTGTCTGTATTAAGATTATTAATACTGTAGGGGATTCCTGATTCCTTTGCAGTATGTTTTTTATTTCTGTGCCCCATGACCTCCAATGTATTTCCAATCACCTTATCTAACGTATGCTCAATATCCGTTTCATGATGTTGAACGTGATCAATTACTTTAGCTGCCTTCTCAATAAAGGCAGGAGCGATATGTTCATTATCTGCTAAATTTTCTATCCATTTACCATCAATGTTTTTATTGCCCAAATATTTATTGATAATACGTTGGCGACCTTTACGGTTAGGTTTCTTTAACTCAAACACATAATCAAATCGTCGAATATATGCCGGATCAATTTGGTGGATATGATTACTCAACCAGAAGGTAGGTGTCTGATTGTTTTCAAGTAAACTATTGATCCATGCTTTTTTACCATCGGAGTTAGTTGAGATGTTCCCACCAAATATCGATAACAAGTCATTACTGTTATCAGGAAATACATCTTCAATTTCATCAAACAGAATGACGTTTTGTTCTTGTTGAGAAAGTAGCTTTTGCGACAGTTGATAAATTGAGAAACGTGTATTTCCGTTGATAGAGTCACCGTCATTATCTTTCATAGTTATTTCGTAAAGAGTCAGTTCTAGTTTCTCCATTAACATTCTAACCATCTCTGTCTTACCTACACCAACGCTGCCATGAATCAATATATTCACCCCCTTTGTTTTTCTTGAGGTAACTGAACGAAGGTAATTCTCTAATAAATGTATATCGGATTGAATATGATCAAAATCCTGTCTGCTTAATTTTGCTTTAGGTGACGTATTGAAAAAACGATTAAGTATGTTTTTCTTGTCAGTATGTTCTGTTAGTAATGTATCGGTAAGATCATCTATCGGAACTAATTTATCACCAAAATCACGCGCATCATTATCAACTCGTATTAATCCTGAACTAATAAGTGCACCATTTTTATTTAATGCCTTCTTACATTCTTTTGCAGATATGCCAAGAATAACTGAGAGACTTCGAGAATAGTTGTTTTTATTAATGTGGTTAACATAATCTATTGAGTCGCTAACATCTCGTAAGGTAGAAAGAAGTATTGTGTACGTTAGTATTAATACTTCTTCTTTTGATAGCGAAAGGTTTTGTCCTAACCAGTCAATATTATTCGACAGTACATCTTTAACTGTACCTATTTTTTTAGACTCAAGGCAATCTAACCGACTTCTAAGGATCTTTATTGCATGCTTACGGTTAATATCAGGCGCATCAGCTAACATGGATAAACCAATCACATTTAGTGTATCGTCAACGCTAAACCCATGTTTGTTAATAATCCCTCGATGACCTTTTAAGTGAAGTAATGACGTGGTCTAATGGATTTGTACAACCCAGTTAAGAGATAATACACTTAACTGGAGAAAGAAAATGAGTTCAAGAAAGAAATATTCTCAAGAATTT
>VAPM010178365.1_pt1 | contig 14501 bp, 9 predicted proteins | sample 3395091 | NCBI WGS metagenome assembly VAPM01 (sample SAMN08290445, study PRJNA428436) | hydrothermal vent metagenome | isolation source: Deep-sea hydrothermal vent chimney 3 | place: Pacific Ocean: Juan De Fuca Ridge | reverse complement strand
TTAAAAACTTCGAATTTCACTTTTATGTCTAGGTCAGTTCTATAACGATCTTTTATTGTAAAACTCGGATAGAAATCAATATATGTCGTGATGTCAATTTCAGGGTCTCGATACCTAAATACTTTGTATTCGGCTCTCAATAGACCTTCATAATTAGTATTTGTTCCTGATTCATCCGAACCTTTTTCTCTGTTTATAATTACTCCCATTGTGGTAATGAACCTTTGCATATTGCTGCGGATCCAATTTTTTGACATACCTACGCCAAGGGAAGTTCTTAAAATAATTCCCAATTCAGAATTTTGTTGTAAAGATGAAAACCCAGTATAGGCCAAATTATTTTTCATAATGTACCTATATGAAAAATTGGCATCTTGTTTAGATGTTGGATCTCGTTCTGGCTGCTCCGTAAAAATAGAACTCCCACTAAATGTGGTAATGGAATGATCTGGACGGTATTCAATGCTAAAACTACTGTTAAACTGTTTGACATCACTACCTTTTGTGTAGCTATAACCTACATCTACCCTACCATCTATCTTACCCCAAAACCGGTTTTTAATTGGTGTAATCTCAACAATAAGATTCATATCAACCACAATTTCTTCCTCCTCGGCAATTAATAATAATTTGTACTTCTCATCATCTTTTGTTATATCAAAAGAGCCATAATATATGACTCCTCTGCCCATCCTAATTTCAAAATATTTGTCTGATTTAATTTTGTATATTCTATCCCATTTAATTGAAATAGTTCCGGCAGCACTAGTTTTTAAACTTAATTTTCCATAATCCATTTTCTTTATTTCACCAGTAATCCAATCATCATTATCTAGTAAAATCTTGTCTGTTTTTTGAGAAAAAACAGGTATGGAGTGAAGAATAAAGAGCGTATAGAATAATAATATTTTATTACTAATACTCATTTGTAACAAGCTGTTTTATCATTATGATATTTAAATAATATCTACTTTTAACGAATTGATTAGATAGTTGACATTAAAGTTAAAGTGTCATCTCAAAATAAAATTCTTTAGATTTATTAGCAGACTATGCAAGATATTTGTCTTGGTTTTTCATAAGAAACTGCTGCCATTTCCAAGCCGAAGACATCATTGTCTTGAGGTCTAACTCAGCCTTCCAGCCCAACTCATTATTTGCAAATGTTGTATCGGCCCAAACTTTTTCAATATCACCGGATCGTCTTTCAACAATTTTATAATTAAGCTTTTCACCAGTTGATCCCTCAAAAGCTTTAATGGCATCTAGTACTGAATATCCATTTCCCGTTCCAAGATTAAAAATCTCATAGTTTGATTTTTGCTTTTCTTCTACCATCCTATTTACGGCCACAACATGAGCCTTGGCCAAATCGACAACGTGTATATAATCTCGTATTGCCGTACCATCGGGAGTATCATAATCACTACCAAAAACACTTAACTCCTTCCGCAGTCCAGCAGCTGTTTGTGTGATAAAGGGAACTAGATTGGCAGGAATACCAATTGGCAACTCTCCGATTGCAGTAGATTCATGTGCTCCGACAGGGTTGAAATACCTCAATAATATGGCATTCATGTTATCAGTGGAAGAAATAGTATCTCTGATAATCTCTTCTCCTATTTGCTTAGTATTTCCATAAGGTGACTCCGCTGGCAGTATTGGTGACTTTTCGGTTACTGGTAATTTTTTTGGTTGACCATACACTGTACAAGAAGAAGAAAATACAATATTTGAAATATTATATTTTCCCATCAACTCAAGCATATTTGTAAGTGATTGCAAGTTGTTTCTATAGTAAAGCAATGGGTTGGTAACGGATTCACCTACAGCCTTTGATGCTGCAAAATGAATGATTGCCTTTGTATCCTGATGATTATGAAAAAATTTATCGAGTCTATTAAAATCACAAAGATCAAACTTTTCAAATTGAGGTTTGACTCCGGTAATTTTTTCAATGCCTTCCAGTACGTCTTCCCTGGAATTGGATAAGTTGTCAATTATCACGACTTCATATCCACTATTTATAAGTTCGACAGTTGTATGAGAACCAATATAACCCGTTCCGCCTGTCACTAATATTTTGTGTTTCATTGATCAGTTTTTAGGTTTTTACAAATTAAAAGCTCGTAGGCCATTAAAACCAATAATTGTGCTATTACCTCTTAAATATTTGAACCGACATCGCTATAAAATAATTTTTAAAATGACATAAAATACCAATATATGACAAGCTGTCAGCAAGAAGTAAAAGAAATATAGTAATAATCTATTGGAATGAAATTTGTCGATAGAGCGGCATTTGAAGTTTGAATATAAAAAATAAAATAATGCAAGAAAAAGGAACAATTTCGATCAACACCGAAAACATTTTTCCAATTATAAAAAAGTTTCTCTACTCAGATCACGAGATCTTTATCAGGGAACTTGTTTCTAATGCTGTTGATGCTTCGCAAAAATTACAACGATTGGCCTCAATCGGAGAATTTAAAGGAGAGCTTGGCGAACAAAAGGTTGAAATCAAAGTCAATAAAAAAGCCAAAACAATCACCATTAGTGACAACGGTATTGGCATGACTGCCGATGAGATCAAGAAATATATTAACCAGATTGCTTTCTCTGGAGCAACAGAATTTATCGAAAAATATAAAGACAAAGGAGATGAATCGCAGATCATAGGTATGTTTGGTCTTGGGTTTTACTCGGCATTTATGGTTTCTGAAAATGTAGAGATCATTACCAAATCGTATCAAGAAGGTGCTGAACCTACCCATTGGAAGTGCGATGGAAGCACAGAGTTTGAAATATCCGAGGGAAAGAGAAAAGAGGTCGGAACGGATGTCATTCTTCATATCGACAAAGATAACCTTGACTTTCTCGAAGATCATAAAATCAAAGAAGTGCTCACTAAGTACTGCAAGTTTTTACCTGTAGCAATAGTATTTGGAGAGAAAGAAGAGACGTTAAAAGATGAAAAAGGCGAAGTAATAAAGGATAAAAAAGACAAGCCTAAAACCAAAAAAGTACCCGACGTAATCAATAACCCTTCACCAATATGGACTAAGTCGCCAAGTGATTTGAAGGACGAAGATTATTTGTCTTTTTACAAAGAGCTTTATCCATTTTCGGAAGATCCACTTTTCTGGATTCATCTCAATGTTGATTACCCATTTAACCTGACGGGAATTTTGTATTTCCCGAAAATCAAAAATGATTTTGAAATCAGTAAAAACAAAATTCAATTGTACTCAAAGCAAGTGTTTATTACTGATGAGGTAAAAGACATTGTACCGGAATTTTTAATGATGCTGCATGGCGTAATTGACTCACCAGATATTCCATTGAACGTTTCGAGAAGTTACTTACAAGCCGATGGAAATGTAAAAAAAATTAATGGGCATATCACTAAAAAAGTTGCTGATAAGCTTGGCGAGTTATTCAAAAAGGACAGACCTGCATTTGAAGCAAAGTGGGAGAGCCTTAATTTATTTGTAAAATATGGAATCATCGCAGATGAAAAATTCTTTGACAAAGCCAAGAATTTTACACTTTTAGAAAATGTGGATGGGAAGTTTTTCACATTGGAAGAGTATAAAAAATACGTTGAAGCCAATCAAAAAGATAAGGATGATAGTGTTGTTCATATTTATACCTCCGATCCAAATCAGCAGGATACATATATACAGTCTGCTAAAAACAAAGCTTATGATATTCTGAAATTAGATGGTCCTTTGGACAATCATTTCATCAATTCGATGGAACAGAAAATCGAGAAAACAAAATGGAAAAGAGTAGATGCGGATATCGTTGACAAATTGGTCGAAAAAGATGACAAGAGCGAAAGTGTGCTTTCTAAGGATGATGAAGAAAAAGTAAAAAAATTATTTGAAGAAGTCATTAACGACAAAAACTATACGGTTCAATTGGAATCTTTGGCGCCGGACGAACTACCTGTAACCTTAATTCTTCCTGAGTTTATGAGAAGAATGAAGGATATGCAAAAGATGGGTGGAGGCTCGCCATACATGATGATGGGTGATATGCCAGATCAATTCAATGCGGTAATCAATAGTAATCATGCTATGATTTCTAAAATTTTGAAAACTAAAGAAGAAGATAAACAAAAAGAGCTGGCGATGCAGACTTATGAGTTAGGGTTGCTATCTCAAAATCTTCTTTCAGGAAACAGATTGACAAGCTTTATAAAGAGAAGTGTTGATCTGCTTTAAAAAAATTTAGTAAATAAGTTAAATTTATTTGTCAGGATATAAATGGGTGTGGTGAAAATATAATCATCACACCATTTTTTAAATTTCAATTTTATTGATGCCGGATTAAAGCTTTATTTTTTTTGTCTTTATAATTGGTTCCTTTTTATTGGTTTCAATTCCGCAAGTTCCAAACCCTAATATTGCGTAAATCGGACAACACCTTCGCGACGAGGTTATAAATAGCACAAATGCACCAATTAAAAGGTAGTTGCTCCACGCTCCATCAGCAATTTCTATATAATATAGGCCCACAAAAATTAAGGCTGACGATAATCTAATAATTCGATCTATTTTTCCAACATTATGTATCATTTCTAATATTTTTTTATCGAAATCTGTTTAATATTCATGCTCAGTTTAGGTCAAAGTTAATAACCAATCACCGATTGTATTGGTGACAAACCTCACATCCTTAACAAATCACATTATGCTATCCTCAATATGTCTTGACTAAAACTCATCAAAGGCTATCATTTTTCCATCTACATTAAAATTTTTCAGCATAACTTGAGTAGCTGAAATCATTGCTGGTGGCCCGCACAAATAATACTCTATTTGATTCGGTGCAACATGAGTTTTGAGATAATTATTTTCTACTATTTGATGGATAAACCCGGTAAGTGCAGTCCAATTATCTTCCGGTTTTGGTTCTGAAAGCGCAGTGTGAAAAGTAAAATTATTATACTCCAAGGCCAATTTTTCAAAATAATCTACATAAAAAAGTTCCTGTCTTGAACGTCCGCCATACCAAAAACTCACTTTTCTTTTGGTTTTCAAAGTCTCAAACAAATATGAAATTTGCGATTTCAAAGGTGCCATTCCAGCTCCACCACCAATAAACAACATTTCATTTTCAGTATCCTTAACATGGAAATCTCCAAACGGACCTATCGCCGTTACGATGTCTCCTTTTTTCAATCCAAAAACATATGATGAACCAACTCCGGCGCTGCAATCCATTCCCAAAGGTGGTGTTGCCAATCGGACATTAAATCTAATATAATCTTCCCCTTGAGGATTATTGGCCATCGAATAATTTCTTCTGGTATTTGTGTCGTTGCTTACGTGCAAGCGAAAAATATTTTCATCCTTCCATACCTTATTATATGGCTCACTCACATCTATATATTCAAAGCTTGCATCAAATGCCGGTATATCAAGTTGTACATAATCACCGGGAGTAAATGAAAATTCCTCACTTTCTATTGGCTCCAGCACCAGCTCCTTTATAAATGTCGCAACATTATCATTGCTAATCACTTTGAAAGTCTTTGTTTTTTGTTCTTCTGATTGTCCATTTTTTGGCTTGATATTCAAATAGATTTTGTCATTCTCAATCTTTACTTCGTATGTTAATAGTGAAACACACACCGGAGGTTTTTGCACAGATCCATTTGTAATGTCAAATCGCCCATTGTGTTTGGGACATTCGATCTGATCGCCAATCACCAATCCTTCTGCCAGATGCGTGCTTCCGTGCGTGCATATCCCATCTGTTGCATAAAATTCTCCTTTTTCATTATGATAAACAGCAAAGGTCTTATGGTTAAAATCAAATCTCAATATTTCACTTTTTGGTAGTGCATTGACGGGGCAAACTTCAATAAATCCATCTGATTGTAAGTTTGCCTGCTCACCAACAAACGAAATCGTATGTTGAGTATCAGTAATTGTTGGCGCTGGTAGTTCCCTGTGCACAAAATAATCAGGCTCTTTGGCTTGGCGAATGAGGGCAGGTATTATTTCTTGGAATGCTGCAAAAATACTTGGGTATGGCTTTGGACAATCATCCTTTATCAATTCATGGAGTTTTGGAAGGTTATAATAAGGTACCAGCGGAAACATATGATGCTCCAAATGGTAATTCATATTCCAATACAAATATCTATTGACCACATTCATGTACACGGTTCGGCAATTTAGTCTGTGGTCCAGGACATTCTCTGCCAAGCCTGCATGTTGGGTTGTGCCATATATCAACATTAGCCAGGTGCCAACAAATGTTGGGATACCAATAAACATCAAAGGAAGAATCGTCCAATAGTATATCGAAAGTCCAATGGATGCGGCATAAATCAGAAGATATATTCTTGCTCTTAAAAATACCCTATGATATTCTGATTTGGGGAGATAAGTTGCAACTTCAGGATCAATATTACCAAGAGCGTGCCTCATCATTTTTTTAAATTCTACAGGTGCACTCTTCAAAGCAAATATCTGCAAAATCGAACCCATGATATCTGTAGGTCTTGGATATGCGATTTCGGGATCGCGTCCTCTTATAATGGTATCGCTATGATGACGAGTATGACTCCATTTCCATGGAATGGATTGTCTGAATACCATAAATGATGCTATTTCATAAAGTACATTATTCATCCAGTCGGACTTGAAAGCAGTGCCATGGCTGCTTTCGTGCCACCTTGAATCTGAGGTTGCAGCATATAAAGTCGCATACATAAAATAAGGTATAATTGCCCACCAACTACCCCACAAGATGAAAAATAAATACCCTGATCCAATGATCAGAAAAAACCACAATAAAGTATCTCTAATCGCAGGCCCATTTCTCCGAATTAGAAGCTCCATCATATCTTCTCTTGATACGGGAGAAATGTGCCAAGACGCTTCCGCCAATCCACTGGCAACAGAAGTGCTGCTTTCAGTGCCGATCAAACTATAATCCCTATTTGCTGCCATCAAATTAATTTTTAGTTTCTGAATTAAACACTGCCTTCAATTTTAATAAATATTTGTTCACCAATTACTTTGATCCCCAAATATTAAAATTATTACATTATAAATTATAATCTTTGAGTTTTAAAAGAACCTTAATTTAGAGTCTGATAACTTTGAACCAAGAAGTATTTTTACCACTTGCGTTGCAAAAAATAAATATGGATGAATTTGTCAATTCTCTCAATACAAAAATTTTTGAGAGCACCAATGCGCTATGGAATAATTTAATGCTCAATGACCCATGGAGCGTGGGCTATGTTACGACCCTGATAGAAATGGATACATTTAATTGTAAGGAGGATTGGGAGGCATTTTATTATAATTCTGGTGAGCAGCGAAATAAAAAAAATATTAGCCTCGCAACTGAACTTCAAAAAATATTGAACGACGATCAACTTGTACAAAATAACAAAGGCGAAATCTTTAAAATGAGTTGGGATTTAAAAAACTTGAATTACAATTATGGTAGAACTCAAAAGCAATTAGCCAAAAAAGGAGGAATACTTTTTCAACATGCCAGCACACGCGGCATAAAAATAACAGAGCAAGAATGCATTGAAGCAGTTCGTTTTAGAACCATATGCCAGACCTGGAATGGGATTAAGATTAGAGAAAAAAATACCATCAAAGTACTACAGCGTTATTTTCCTTACGTTGAATTTTTATCTACAACCGGAGACTTTGATTATTCTTTTGCAGTTGATTATGAATTAAAACTTGATAGCAAATTAATTTGCGGCATTCAGATAAAACCAAAATCTTATATGGGCAATGCACCATATCTGAGAAAAGCACAAAGTGCTAACGAGAGAAAGAACCTGAGTTACAAAAGTCAATTTGGCAAACCGGTACTTAATATTTTATCAAAATTGAACGGAGAAATAATTAATGGAGAGGTTTTAAAAATAATATCTAACTTGATAATAAAATAAAATTCAGATATTGAAATTTAATGGCCCTTTTTCTTTCTTCAATTTCAAGCTTCCAACTTCAAAGATTAAGACGGTGTCATTAGCTTTAGTAATAGATAATTAATCGGATAACATACAGTATCAAAAATCTATGAGAAATTCCTATATTTTTTATTTGTTGATACTTTTGATAGTGCTTTCTTGCCAAAATAATGATGAAATTTACAATCAATCAGTGGTAGGAATGTGGTTTCAGGATTCTGGAGAAATAGATGGTTCAGACATGTCTTACAGAAATGAAATTATATTTAAATTGGACGGAACATATGAACGTTCACTTCAGATTGTTGAAACTAATGATATTCAAAATATAATTGGATACCAGAGTCTGATCATTGGAGAATATCAGATAAATAATAATACACTAAAAAGACTTAATATTGAGCAGTATGGTCTTGATAATATGAATATTTATCTTGATCGTGCTGACTTGGTGTTTGAACACTCCAAGTATGTATTACCAGAAATCAGTTTGACATTGGCTAAACAAGGTGATATATTAATCTTGGGGTATACATGCCCCGATAATACTTCATGTATTTCGCATCAAACATTTTATAGAAGCAACTGACAAGAGCATTAAGTCATTGAAGAAATAAACTGAATATAACATCAGTTATAGGTAATTTTGCACAAAGACCAACGCGCAATCCAAAAATATATCAATAGATTGAATCAAATTTCCATACCTTTTATTATTTTCGAAAAACAGATTTAATAGACAATCATGCCAACTATATATCTTTTAAGCCTCCTTTATTTTACAATTATTTCTAATACAATGGATATTGACAAAAATGCTCAATCGGACAAATCACTTTCAGTAATTTATTGTGAAGATTTTGGACTAAATGGGAAAGGGGATCACCGACAATGGAATAAAACAGATTGGGTGCAAATGCCCAGTCGGGATGGCTTAAAAGACTATTATGAAACAAAGTTTAAAATGCTCTATTCAGAAAAAGGGATTTATTTGTTGGGATATTGCAAGGATAATTTAATATCAACTCAATATGATAAAGACCAGGAGGATATCTGGAATGCTGATGTATTTGAAGTGTTTTTTCATACTGACCCTACTGCACCGTTGTATTTTGAATATGAAATAAATCCATTAAATACAGAATTAGTATTATTGATCCCCAATAATAATGGAGAGTTTATGGGATGGGCGCCATGGCACTATGAAGGTGACAGAAAAGTGAAAAAGGCAGTGTATGTCCAAGGCGGGAAATCAGAATCCGGAGCTAAAATAAGTAGCTGGACAGCTGAAATGTTTTTCCCGTACGCTTTGTTAAAAGGATTTAAAAACGTGCCCCCAAAACCAGGAACAAAATGGAAAGGGAATTTCTACAGAATGGATTATGACACAGGAAAAAGACTTTCATGGAGCTGGGCACCTGTTGATAATAGTTTTCATGAATATGATAAATTCTGGCCTATTGTTTTTAAATAGAATTACTGCATAAAGAATTTATAGAAACCTGCCTTACATTATGTACATTCAACAAATTAGAAAAATTATAATTCCATTTTTTTTAATTCCCCTTTTCCTACTTACAAATTGTAGAGAAAAACATGCAGTAAAACCCAAGCCTAACATACTTTTCATTTTTGCCGACGATCAGAATTTCAACACCATCAACATTAATGGGAATAATGAAATAATAACTCCAGCACTTGACGATCTTACAAAGGAGGGTGTCACTTTTACTCATGCCTACAATATGGGTGCGTGGCAAGGAGCAGTTTGTGTTGCATCCAGAACAATGCTGAATACAGGTCGCTTCGTTTGGAGAGCTTTAAAGGAAGAAAAAAAGTTAAATGAACTAGCTAAGGAACGGAAATTCTGGAGTCAAATGATGGAGGATGCAGGGTATGAAACCTATTTTAGCGGTAAATGGCATGTGAAAATTTCTCCTGATAGCATCTTTAATCATGTAAAACATATCAGACCGGGAATGCCAAAAGGTACCAAAGAAGGTTATCACCGACCGATTGAAGGAGAAAAGGACATATGGTCTCCTTATGACACTGCCTTTGGTGGGTTTTGGAAAGGAGGGAAACATTGGAGTGAAGTGCTGGCAGATGATGCTGAAGAATTCCTTGGAGACGCCTCCAAAAGCGCAAAACCATTTTTCATGTACTTGGCCTTTAATGCACCTCATGACCCCCGTCAATCTCCTCAGGAATTTGTCGAAATGTATCCTCTGGAGAACATTGCTGTTCCGGAAAATTTTATACCAGAATATCCATATATGGGGAAAATAGGATATGACCAAAATTCGAGAGATGAGCGGCTTGCACCATATCCAAGAACAGAATTTGCCGTGAAGGTAAACCGTCAAGAGTATTATGCCATAATCACACATATGGATACACAAATCAAACGAATAATTACAGCATTGGAGAAAACCGGTAAAATGGACAATACATATATATTCTTTACGGCTGACCATGGATTGGCGTGTGGCAGTCATGGACTAATGGGAAAACAAAGTATGTATGATCATAGCATAAGGCCACCTATGATTGTAGTAGGCCCGGATATTCCTAAAAATCAGAAAAATGATACCGATGTGTACTTGCAAGACCTAATGGCTTCTGCACTTAATTTGGCAGAGATTAAAAAGCCCAACCACGTGGAATTTAATAGTTTGATAAATTTGGCAAAAGGAACATCAAACAGAGGAAATTATGATGCTATCTATGGGTGCTATAAAAATGCACAACGTATGATTAGAAAAGACAATTATAAATTAATTGTATATCCAAAGGCTGAAGTTACATTACTTTTTGATATGCAGAATGATCCACTAGAAATGAATGATTTGAGTAATGAAAAGCAATACATAGATTTGAAAAAGACATTGTTCAATGACCTGGTTGCTCTTCAAAAAACCATGGATGATACAACAGATATAAAATCAGTATTCCCAAATCTTTTACTTTAGGGAACCTCTATTAATTTGGAGGTATTTTCAATTTCTACATTTGTTCTGAAAACCCCATATCAAACATTTAGTTTGAGTTATTCATCCTAGTTTAAGTGAAATCTTGTCTCAATTTTTTATTAATCCTTAACCAGACTATCTTTGAAGATTAACTAATAATATCATGAAGCAATTATCTCTAAAATATCTGTCATTTCTTTTTGTTATCTATTCTTGTAGTACTAAAAACACAGAAAACGATAAAGATGAAAGTTTAATAGTAATACCTCCCGAAACTATTATTGAAAAAATGGATAAACAATTTCCTGAGGCTCATCAAATTTTTAAAACTAATTGTACCATCTGCCATGGCGAAAAAATGCAAGCGTTTGCTGATAGAAAATGGGAAAATGGGAAGTCAAAAGAATACATAATTAAGGCCATAAAAAAAGGAAACGAATCTGGCATGCCGGCTTTTGATACTGTGTTAACTGATAACCAATTTGATAAGCTAAGTGAATACATTCTCACTGGAATAGAAAATGTAAGTAAATATGATTTTGCTGATTCTGATATTTCATCTGATACATTTCAAACTGAAAAATTTTCATTCATACTGGAAAAGGTTATTGATGATTTAGAAATCCCATGGGGGATGGCTTTTTTACCTGACAACACCATGCTTATTACCGATCGTATTGGCAAACTTTATCTTCGTGCTGCCAATGGAGAATTGAAAACAGTTTCCGGCGTACCCGATGTTCTTGCTTTAAGACAAGGAGGCCTGCTTGATGTGGAACTGCATCCAAATTTTATCGACAATCGTTTAATTTATCTTTCCTATTCTGCATTTAAAGAAGAGGGAAAAGATACAGTTTCCACCACAGCAATAATGCGTGCACGTTTGGAAAATAACACTCTCCAAGACCAAGAAATAATCTTTGAGGCACTCCCCTATTCAAAAAAGAGACATCACTATGGTTCAAGATTTGAATTTGACAAGGATGGATATCTCTATTTTTCGGTAGGAGACCGGGGGTCACGAGATGAAAACCCTCAAAATCTTGACAACCACAATGGTAAAATTCATAGAATTAATGATGATGGCAGCATTCCAGAAGATAATCCATTTGTTGGTACTGAAAATGCAAAGCCAAGTATTTACTCTTATGGGCACAGAAATCCGCAAGGATTAGCCATACATCCCGTAACCGGAACAATATGGGAACATGAACATGGTCCCAGGGGGGGTGACGAGGTAAATATCATTGAGAAATCCATTAATTATGGCTGGCCGGTAATTTCTTATGGTATTAATTATGATGGCACCATATTCACTTCCATAGTTGAAAAAGATGGGATGAAACAGCCGGTGATCTACTGGGTTCCTTCAATAGCCCCAAGCGGCATGACTTTCATAAATAGTGATAAATATCCAGGTTGGGATGGAAATTTACTTGTAGGTTCTTTAAGATATAAATACCTCAACCTCTGTAAAGTTGTTGGTTCTCAGATAACAGATCAAACCATGATTGTAAAAGGTATAGGCAGGGTAAGAAACGTTGAAATGGGAACAGATGGCTTTATCTATTTTTCCGTAGATAACCCAGGCATTATATACAAAATTGTGCCTCTTTCAAAAAATAAATCCCAGTTAGCCAGCAATTGAAGCACTGATTAGCCTGATAACTTCAGAAGTTAATTAATATTGATACTTTTAAGAGCCTGCCTGCAGCAAGTTAAAAGTCACACCTGTCTGCCAGGGCATGGCATTGACATTGTATTCTAAAATCACCTTTGAAAATTTAATTATTCTGGCCAACGCTGACTGTCAATACCTTATCCCTTAATCAAAAAATATTCATAAATAATTGAGGCTAGTTGTTGTCCTCCATATTTAATGTTAATAATCAATGCTAAAACATTAATAAAAATCAATTATTTTGCTTTAAGTATTTCTTTTCAAAACAAAATTGTCACTGTATTTTAAATTATGCAAACGGCAATAATAATGTTTTGGTATTAAGTATTAGCAGAATTAAATAGTTGTAATTATTCAACAATCACTTAAACGACCAAAAGCAAAATACTTGATTATAAAGTATATATATAAATGGTATAATATAATTAAATGCAATAACATCAATCTGCTAAGTAAGTATAGGTTTGAAATTATTCATGTCACAAATGTTTTTTAACATACTTATTATAAGCTTTTTAAGTAAGCGTTTTATTTTTTATCAGTGTATTAAGAACTACTCAATAAAAAAAATTAGTTGAAAAAGTCTTGCAAGTTGACCAAAACCAATTTATATAAATCAAAATTATAGATAAGTTCATTTTTTTGGACTTTTCAAATAATAAATAGGATACTTATTGATAAAATGAAGTATTATAAGTTTCCGCTATATTTTTTTTAATAATATTTGCGATCATTTATTTATTTGCTCTATTTTTGTAGTAGTTATCAGGTGCTATAACATTATATTGATGTTATATTACAGTGTATATGTAATCTTTATTTTAACCACTATCTACAATGAAATCCCTTAAATCAGTCCTTTTTACATTACCTCTAATAATATTGTTTTTTCTTTCATCGGTTCGCCTTTATGCTCAAGAATTTGTGGTGTATGATGCAACAAGAGATTTTACGGAAAGTGATAAAGGCTTTCTGAATTTTCAATTTAAATCCAGCTCCCCTCCCAATTGGCTTTCTCCAAAAAATTATTTTGATGGAGAGTGGTATTTTAGATATGAGGTAATTGGTATACCCACAAGTACTACTTACAAGCTATCTACTTGTATTTGGTCAGATTGGAATTGGCCTACTTCATGGAATGAAACATGCCATGATGCTACTCCTGCACTTAACGGCAAGGGAGTTTATTTCCACACATCATCTCCATCAGACTGGTGGAAGAAAGACGGTGTCGGGGTTAATTTTGCAAAACCATATAATATAAAAGAACTCGGCATTGTACTATGGGGAGTTAACGGAGGTGGAAACTGCAACGTGACTCCATATATCGTTGCCAATGGATGCAACTATTTAGCTCCGAAATTAACACCCATGAAAATTAGAGTAACAATTGTTGCAGTAGCTGCCGGCCAAACATTTTCCGGCTGGAGCAATTATGGCTTAAGTGGAGGAACGCCGTCACCGCCACCTTCCGGAACAGCTCCGTCCATAACAAAACATCCTTCAAGTGTTACTGTTAATGAAGGTCAGAAGGCATCGTTTTCAGTATCTGCATCTGGAACATCTCCATTATCATATCAGTGGAGACGCAATGGCTCAAATATTTCAGGCGCCAACAGTTCGTTATACACCACCCCCAATCTTTCACTGGGCAACAATGGTGATTCATATACCTGTAGAATATCTAACAGTAAAGGTGCCGTGACCAGTAATCAGGCACGGGTGACTGTGAATTCAAACGCTTCACCTGCTCCTCCGCCATCTTCAGGAGGAGGCAGTACAATAAGAATTGAAATTGAGAACGGATACTCGAAGGTCACAGACGTAGGATCAAATGGCAATATTGGGGTGCAAAGCTCTACTATCAATAGCAATGGAAAAGCAG
>VAPM010587368.1_pt1 | contig 14503 bp, 10 predicted proteins | sample 3395091 | NCBI WGS metagenome assembly VAPM01 (sample SAMN08290445, study PRJNA428436) | hydrothermal vent metagenome | isolation source: Deep-sea hydrothermal vent chimney 3 | place: Pacific Ocean: Juan De Fuca Ridge | reverse complement strand
TTAAATTGAGTAGTAGATAAAACTAAATGAAAAAACATGTATTAGCAGTTATTGTTCTTTGGAGTTTAAGCTATTCTTTAAATGCTCAAACTCTTAATTTAAAGCATTTTATAGAAAAAGCCTTAATAAATAGCCCTTTATTACAAAAACAGAGAAATAATAATAAAATAATTGTTTTAAATTTAAAACAATTTAATGCTATTTATAAATCACCAAAAATTAGTATAAATAGTACTATTTTATTTGCTCCTATTATTTCAAAAGATGGATTGAATAACAAATTAGAGCTAACTTCTAAAGGCAGTACCAATTATGTTGGCTACGATTTGGGTATAAGTAACGGAGGCCAATATCAGGCAATCACGTCTGTTACTCAGCCATTATTTACTACAAAACAATACAACGTCCAAAAAAACAAGGTTTTGCTTACTAAATCAAAAAATGAAAATATAGTAGCATTAACTCAAGCTGAATTAAAACAATTGGTAACCCATCAATATATTCTTTGTATTAAGGCTCAAGAACAAAGTGATAATACACAAAGAATAATTAAGGTAATTCAAACACAACTTGCACAAATGAAACCTTTAGTAAAATTAGGTATTTATAAATTTTCTGATTTAAAGTTACTTGAAATAGAATTGCAGAATTGGCAAATAGCCTATAAGCGTTCAAATACAGATTATCTTACAAATTTTAATGCTTTAAATTTGTTGTCTGGAATTGAGGATACTAAACTTTTCACTCTTGAAAATCTTCAATTATCTTTAAATTTATCGCCTAAAAAAACCTCTATTTTTTTTAAGCAATATTCGTTAGATAGTTTATCCATTAATACAGAACAAAAAATTTCAGAATTAAAATATCTACCGCAAATTAGTGCTTTTGGTGATGCAGGTCTTAATGCAACTTATAATACACCATCTTTTGATAGATTAGGCTTTAGCATTGGGCTTTCATTAAATTGGAATTTGTTTGATGGTCATCAAAAGCAACTTAAAAGAGCACAAAATAAAATTAGGTTAGCTAATATTATAATCGATAAAAAATATTTTAAGAATCAAAATTCTATTAGAAAAAATAGTATTTTGAGTGAAATAGAGAGTTTAAATGGTCAAATGTTGCTATTAGATAGCCAACTGAAAAAATATAATGATTTACTTAATTTATACAAAGTTGAAATAAAGCATAGTCTAATTTCAGTATTAGAATTAAAGACTGTTATAAATGATATTGCTATAAAAAAACAAGAAAAAACAAATACTTTAATGCTTAAAGAAATTTTAATTAACTCTTATAATTATTGGAATAATTAAGTTAAATAATATGAAAAATTCAATTCACATCTTTTTAATTTTAGTGCTATTTTTAGGACAATCTTGTAAAAATAAAGATCCAAGGGTTATAAATAAATTGCCAATTCCAACAGTTACTGTTGTACATCCAACATTAGAGAAAATTCATGATAAAGTTCAAATTAACGGACAAGTAGTTTATTTGAATAAAACTAACATTAAGGCTCCAATCTCAGGATATGTAACTCGTGTAAACACAAAATTGGGCAATTGGGTTAAAAAAGGAAGTATTTTATTTAAAATTCAAACTAAAGAAAGTAAAGCATTGCAAGATTCAAATTTAGCCATAGATGAAAATTTTGGAATAATACCTATATATGCAACCATCTCTGGTTATGTAAATTTAATAAATATTACCGATTCAGGTGTTTTTGTTAATGAAGGCAATCCTTTGGCTACTATTGTTAAAAGTAACGATTTAGTAATTCAAGTTAATACACCTTTTCAATATTATGATTTGCTTAAAGTGAATAAAAAGATCGAAATTAGTTTATCAAATAAGAAAATTGTATTTGCGAACTTTTATAAGGCATTACCTATAATTGATCCTGTTTCGCAAACGCAGCAGGTTTATTTTAAATTAATAAAGCATAAAGAATTGCCAGAGAATTTAAACGTAATTGTAAATCTACAAACCAAACAAAAACCAGCAGTAATTACCTTGCCAAAAGATGCTGTTTTAACTAACGAAACACAAAATGAATTTTGGATTATGGAAACAAATAAAGATTCATTAGCCGTAAAAATTATGATACAAAAAGGACTTGAAAATAATGGAAAAGTAGAAATTATTTCTCCTAAATTAAAATTACAAAGCCTTATTATTAAAAAAGGAGCCTACGGTTTGCCAGATAGCACTAAAGTGAAAATAAACTAGTTATGGATAAAATATTTGTAAAATATAAAAGTCCGATAGCGGTAATTTTATTTCTTATTTTAGTTTTGGGTGCTTTTTCTTATAAAAATTTAAGTACTTCTCTTTTCCCAAATGTTACTTTTCCCAAAATAAAAATCATTGCAGATAACGGGCAACAACCTGTTGACAAAATGATGGTTACTGTAACAAAACCGTTAGAAAATGCTATTAAACGAGTAGAAAATTTGCGATTAATTAGGAGCATAACCAGTATGGGAAGTTGTGAAATTTCAGCTTTTATGGATTGGGGTTCTGATATAAATGTGGATAAACAACGTTTAGAATCAAGAATAGCACAAATTAAAAATGATTTACCGCCAAATGTTCAAATAACAGTTGAAAAAATGAATCCATCCATATTACCAGTAATGGGTTACTCTTTACAATCTAAAGTAAAAAATCAAGTAGAGCTTAAAATGATTGGTGAATATATTGTAAAACCTTATTTATCAAGAGTTGAAGGTGTAGTAGCGGTGGAAGTTATTGGAGGCAAAACTAAAGAATATCAAATTCTTTTAAACCAAAAAAAACTAAGTCTTTTAAAATTAAGTCCTCAACAAATAATTGATGCCATACAGCAAACAGGGTTTATAAAATCTAACGGCTATGTAGTGGATTACAAACGCTTATATTTAACGGTAACCGATGCTACAATTAAGAATAAAGAAGCCCTAGAGAATTTAGTAATTTTTAATAATGCTAAACGAAAAATTGAAGTTAAAGACATATCAAAAGTTCAAATTTCTGAAAAAACAGAATTTATTAAAATAAAAGCTGATGGTGAAAATGTACCTTTAATAGCCATTTTAAAACAGCCGAATAGTAACCTCATTAATGTAGCCAGTCAAGTAACAAAAAAAATTGTAAAGCTTAATAAAATTTTACCTAAAGGAGTTCAACTTAAACAATATTACAATCAAGCTTCTTTTGTTGGAGACAGTTTAAAAAGCATTATTGATGTGCTTTGGATAGGATTAGTTTTGGCCATTGTAATCGTAATATTTTTCTTAAAATCTTTTAAAGCCAGCAGTGTAATGTTAATTACTATTCCAATTACTTTGGGACTAACTTTTATATTGATGGAAGCCTTAGGTTTTGATTTAAACATTATGACCATAGGAGCTATTGCTGCAGCTATCGGGTTAATAATTGATGATGCCGTTATTGTTATAGAGCAAATTCACAAAACACATGAAGAGTTTCCTGAAGAATCACCTAAAAATTTAGTTGGTAAAGCAATTAAATTCTTATTTCCAGCAATGGTAAGTTCCTCGTTAAGTACCATAGTAATTTTTTTACCATTTGTTTTAATGACAGGCGTTGCAGGTGCTTATTTTAAAGTATTAACCGAGACTATGATTCTTATGCTATCCGTTTCATTTATAGTAACTTGGTTAGGGCTTCCTGTAATTTATTTACTTTTTTCAAAAAACAAAAATACCATTTCAAAAGCTCATATAATACGAGAGCGTAAGTGGGTTAATTTTTTTCTTAAACGATCCTATATAAGTATTGCTTTTAGTACATTATTAGTCTTAAGCATATTAGTGATTTTACCAAAACTAGCAACTGGATTCTTACCAAAAATGGATGAAGGTTCAATAATCTTAGATTATAGTAGTCCTTCTGGCTCTTCGTTAAATGAAACCGATAGAATGCTAAATGAAGTAGATAAAATATTAGATAATACACCAGAAGTGAAAGCATATTCAAGAAGAATAGGTACACAAATGGGCTTTTTTATCACTGAACCAAATAAAGGTGATTATTTAATAGAGTTGCGTAAAAAAAGACATAAAACAACCGAAGAAGTTACAGATATTATCAGAAAAAAAGTAGAAACTGCAGTACCAGCATTAACTGCAGATTTTGGTCAAGTAATTACAGATATGTTGGGCGATTTAATGAGTAGTGTACAGCCTATTGAAATTAAAATATTTGGTACTGACCATAAAAAACTAAAAGAATTATCCCAATTAGTTGCAAAAAAAGTTGAAAATGTAAAAGGTACAGCCGATGTTTTTGATGGAATTATTATAGCAGGTCCAATGTTTAAAATTCATCCAAAAGAAGCGATATTAAAACAATATGGTCTTACAGATGTAGCTTTACAAATCCAAGTACAAACCTATTTAGAAGGTACAGTAGCTGGCTCAATTCTTGAAAAAGAACAGTTAACAAATATTCGCGTTTTACATCCTGAAAATTATAAAACCCCATTAGAAAAGTTAAAAAATGCTGAAATTAGTACAGTTACAGGTGAATATTTACCCTTATCAACTTTTGCAGAATTTTCAATAGAACCTGGTGTGTCTGAAATTGATAGAGAAAATCTGCAAACTATGGGTGTGGTAACTGCACGTTTAAATAATAGGGATTTAGGAAGTGTAATGAAGGACATCAAAAAGGAGTTGTCTAAAATAAGCTTACCATCTTCATATCAAATTGAATATGGAGGATCTTATGCAGAGCAACAAAAATCATTTAAAGAATTATTAATGATATTAATAATAGGAGGCTTACTAGTTTTTACGGTGGTATTGTTTATGTTTAAAAATATAAAGATTTCTTTAAGCGTTCTTTTGGTAAGTGCATTAGGTATTTCAGGTAGTATAATTGCTCTTTACCTAACAAATACACCACTAAATGTTGGAAGTTACACAGGTATCATTATGATTATAGGAATTATAGGGGAGAATTCAATATTTACCATTCATAAATTTTTGGATGAAAATAAAAATAACTCAACAAATAAAGCAATGAGACTTGCTGTTTCTGCTCGTTTACGACCAAGTTTAATGACGGTTTTAGCTGCAATTGTAGCATTAACACCTTTAGCATTAGGTATTGGTACAGGTGCTCAAATGCATCAACCATTGGCTATTGCTGTAATAGGGGGTTTTGTACTTGCTTTACCGTTATTGTTAATTGTGTTGCCAACGCTTATTTATAAATCTATTCAGATAAATAAGGATTAAAATGAATTTATGAGACTATACTAGATTATTAAAAATAGTAAAGACTAAATTTACGGTTCTGGAATCTCAATTATAATTGGACTAAAAGAAATTTTTTCCTTTAAAAATTGAAAAGTTATGTTAGTTATTTTTTGTTGTTGAATTTTTTCAATATCCTTTTCTGTTGCCTCAAAATCAATTTGGGTGAAACTAAATGGCGTATTTTTTATTTCATCCGATTCAATTTCCTCATGTTCTGAATTTAAAGTAAGTTTTTCGTTTTCAAAATTAAATGTTAACGTACCTCCTTCTTTTTTAATTCTTGTAGAAAAAGTTCCAATAATTGCAATTTGTATAAATGGAAAACCTCCTAATTCTTCAATATCTAAATACACATCATTAAATTCGTTTTCAGCAAATTTTGTTCCTCCATCATACTTAATTTCAGGATAATCACTTAATTTTTCAGAAATAGTGGCTTTTGGTTTTTTTTTGAAGAAGGATAACATAGTAAGTAATATTAGCTAATTATTTTTGTTACATCATTCTGAACCTGCCAGCAGCAGGCGGGCTTGTTTCAGAATCTTTTTTTGTTATTAATAAAAATTTTGTATCGAGAACTTTTATTTAATTACTATTCTCGATACAATTTTTTTCGTTTCTCTGTAAAAAATCACTCAAATTGACGTAATTCTATTTTACAAATGAATTACTTCATCATAAGCAGCAGCAACAGCTTCCATAACTGCCTCGCTCATAGTTGGATGTGGATGAATTGCTTTTAATATTTCGTGCCCTGTTGTTTCTAGTTTTCTGGCAACAACGGCTTCAGCAATCATGTCAGTTACACCAGCACCAATCATATGACAACCTAACCATTCGCCATATTTAGCATCAAAAATTACTTTTACAAATCCATCTGGTGTTCCTGCAGCCTTAGCTTTACCTGAAGCTGAGAATGGGAATTTACCAACTTTTAATTCGTATCCCTGCTCTTTTGCCTGTGCTTCTGTTAATCCAACACTTGCAATTTCAGGAGTTGCATACGTACAACCTGGAACATTACCATAATCAATAGGTTCAGTATTTAAACCTGCAATTTTTTCAACGCAAGTAATTCCTTCTGCAGACGCAACGTGTGCTAATGCAGGACCAGGAACAACATCACCGATAGCGTAATATCCAGGGATATTTGTTTGATAAAAATCATTCACTAAAATTTTATCTCTATCGGTTACAATACCAACATCTTCTAATCCAATATTTTCAATGTTAGATTTAATTCCGACTGCAGAAAGTAAAATATCTGCTTCTAAAATTTCTTCACCTTTTTTAGTTTTAACAACAGCTTTAACTCCTTTACCTGAAGTATCAACCGATTCTACAGATGAATTTAGCATTACTTTAATTTTTGATTTTTTAAAGGAACGTTCAAATTGTTTGGATACCTCTTCATCTTCTAGTGGAACTAAATGTGACAAAAATTCTACGATAGTAACTTCAGTACCTATTGCATTATAAAAGTGAGCAAATTCAGCACCAATAGCTCCTGAACCAACTACAATCATTTTTTTTGGTTGTTTTGGCAACGTCATTGCTTGACGATAACCAATTACTTTTTTACCGTCTTGTGGTAAGCTTGGTAATTCTCTTGAACGAGCACCAGTTGCAATAATAATATGGTCTGCACTATATTCTGTTACTTTCCCATCGTTATCCGTAACATCAACTTTTTTTCCAGTTTTTAGTTTTCCAAAACCTTCAATTACGTCGATTTTATTTTTTTTCATTAAAAATTGAACACCTTTGCTCATCCCTTCAGCAACACCGCGACTTCTTTTTATAATTGCATCAAAATCTTTATCAATACTTTCGGCTTTTAATCCGTAAGCATCTACATGTTTTAAATAATCGTACACTTGGGCACTTTTTAATAATGCTTTGGTTGGAATACATCCCCAGTTTAAGCAAATTCCGCCTAAATTTTCACGCTCAATAATTCCTACTTTAAAGCCTAATTGTGATGCTCTAATGGCAGTTACATATCCTCCAGGTCCACTTCCTATAATTAGTATATCGTATTTCATAAATTTAAATTTTCTAAGTTAACAGCTGTTTACACTGCAAATTTAAGTATTTATATTTTTAATTAGAGATTGCCACATTTTGTTGAAATAACAAAATTCGCAATGACAATTTTTATATTTTTTTTTCTTTTAGCTACATCCGCTCAGGTACTTGAATTCCCAATAAACCAAATGCAGATTTAATAATTTTACCAACTTTTTTTGAAAGTTGTGTTCTTCTAATTTTTTCTTGTTCATTTTCACATCCTAAAATAGGAACGGTTTGATAAAACGAATTGTATTCTTTTACTAAATCATAAGTATAGTTTGCAATTAAAGCAGGACTGTGATTGGTAGCTGCATTTTGAATTATTTCAGGAAATAACAGCAATTGTTTAATTAATGAGCGTTCTTTTTCGTGCAAATTCACTTCGACTCCGCTCAGTGTAACATTGTAATTAAAAGTCGATTTTCTTAAAATAGATTGAATCCGAGCATAAGTATATTGAATAAAAGGACCGGTATTACCTGCAAAATCAACAGATTCTTCAGGATTAAATAAAATTCGTTTTTTAGGATCAACCTTTAAGATATAATATTTTAAAGCACCTAAACCGATGGTTTTATACAATACTTCTTTTTCTTCGGTGGAATATCCTTCTAGTTTTCCTAATTCTTGAGAAATACTGCGTGCTGTATTGGTCATTTCTAACATTAAATCATCTGCATCTACAACAGTTCCTTCTCTAGATTTCATTTTACCACTTGGTAAATCTACCATTCCGTAGGATAAATGATAACAATTTTTTGCCCACGTGTAGCCTAATTTGGATAAGATTAAAAATAATACCTTAAAATGATAATCTTGTTCATTACCAACGGTATAAATTAAAGATTCTAAATCAAAATCTTTAAAACGTTCAATGGCAGTTCCTATATCTTGCGTCATATAAACAGCTGTGCCATCAGCTCTCAACACTATTTTTTCATCTAAACCTTCATCAGTTAAATCTATCCAAACAGAACCATCTTCTTTTTTAAAGAAAATTCCTTTTTTTAATCCCTCGGCAACAATATCTTTTCCTAATAAATACGTATTACTTTCGTAATAGTTTTTATCAAAATTTACACCTAATTCTTTATAAGTGATATCAAAGCCATCAAAAACCCATTGGTTCATTTTTTTCCAAAGAGAAACAACTTTTGTATCTCCAGCTTCCCATTTACGTAACATTTCTTGAGCTTCTACTAAAATAGGTGCTTGTTTTTTTGCTTCTTCTTCTGTTTTTCCTTTTGCAATTAACTGAGCTATTTCTTGTTTATATTCTTGATCAAATTTTACATAATAATTACCTACTAATTTATCACCTTTTAAGCCAGTACTTTCAGGAGTTTCACCATTTCCATAACGTTCCCAAGCCAACATACTTTTACAAATATGAATTCCTCTATCATTAATTATTTGTGTTTTGTAAACATTTTTACCCGATGCTTTTATAATTTCAGCAACTGAATATCCTAATAAATTATTTCTGATATGTCCTAAATGAAGCGGTTTGTTAGTGTTTGGCGAAGAATATTCTACCATTACCGCTTTATCATTTGGGTTTGTAGAAACAAATCCAAATTTTTCAATTTTATGAATGGTATTAAAACTTTCAATAAAATAAGAATCGGCAATTACAATATTTAAAAATCCTTTAACTACATTAAAATGAGTTACTTCTGCTACGTTTTCTACTAAATATTTTCCAAGTTTTGTTCCAATTTCAACAGGATTTCCTTTTATAAAACGTAAAAATGCAAATACAACAATAGTAAAATCTCCTTCAAAATCTTTTTTAGTCGCTTGAAATTCAACTGAATCAATAGTTGCGTTGTAAATTTCTTGTAAACCGTTTTTAACTGCCTGTTCTAATATTTTTTGCATTATTTTATTGGGTAATAATTTGAAGTGCAAAAATAGTAAATTACAATTTGTTTTTACTGTTTTACAAATTCAAATTCAGTAAAATCAAAATCGGGATTAGGAACATCAATGTGTAATTTAGAAACTGTTCCCTTTTTATTTATATCAAACCACAATTTTCCTTGAGGTAAAGAGGATAAATGTTTTGGAAAATTAAAGGTGAAAATTGAGCCATTCCAATGTTTTAAAATTCCATAAAAAATAGGTGTTTTATCCATAGTAAAATAGAGTTGTTTATTTTTTAAAGTAACAGTTACCGTTCCGTACATTTTATCTTTAAAAACACCTGTGTAATTTTTTAGAGCTAAATGATTTGGATTCAATTTTTCACGTAAAGCTTCGTCTTTTATTCGTTTACTGTTGGCAATACTATCCTGCTTTATTTTGTATGTTAAATACATAGCAGACCAATCTTTTCCGTCTGATTTACCTGTTAACAAAACATCTAAAATTTTATTAGTGATTGCACTTGGTAGCCAATTTATAGAATTGGTTAAAATTATAACACCCATTTTTTTCTCAGAGATAAAAAATGATTTTGATATCATTCCATCATAACCGCCACTGTGCGAAACTATTTTATAACCTTGATAATCTTGTAAATTCCAACCTAAACCATACGCTTTAAAATGAATTTTTTCATTATTTGTACGAACCTTAAAATTTGTGTGTGGCGTTGTTAGGTCATTAAAACTCTTTTTGGAAAAATAAGTTTTACTACCTAAAGTTCCTTTATTGACATTAAGTTGAATCCATTTAGCAAAATCATTTGCAGATGAGATAATACCACCAGCTGGAGCAATGTTATCCCAATTAATCCACTGTAATTCAATATTTTTACCATCTTTAAAATAATATGGAGTTGCCACGTTTTTTGCAGATTTAAGCTGAGAGGTAGAGGTTAATGTTCTGCTCATTCCTAAAGGTTTTATAAAATTATCAGTTACAGATTGTTGCCAAGATTTTCCTGAAATTTTTGATAAAACTTTCCCAGCAGTTAAAAAAGCAATATTAGAATATCCGAAAGTGGTTCTAAACTCATATTTAGGTTTTAAATATTGTTGTGCTTTTATAATTTCTTTAGGAGTTTTTGTAGTTGCATACCATAATAAATCGCCACTAAAAGTAGCCAAACCACTATGATGACTTAGCAAATCTTCAATGGTAAAATGATTGGTAACATAATCGTTATACATTTTAAAATAAGGGATATAATCAATTACTTTATCGTTCCAGTTTAATTTTTTAGCTTCCACTAATTTTGCTAATGATGTTGCTGTAAACGCTTTAGAGTTAGAGGCAACAGCAAATAAAGTGTTGGCATCAACTTTAGTTTTTTTATCAATATTAGCATAACCGTAACCTTTGCTAAATATCAGTGAATCAGCATTTACAATAGCAATAGCCATTCCTGGTACTTGCCATTCATTCAATGATTTTTGAAAGTAAGCATCTAAAGATTTTAATTGTTTAGTAGTTTGAGAAAAAGAGGAAGTTACTACCAAAAATAATAGAATAGTTAATCTTAAAAATTTCATAAAAATATATTTTGCAACGAATTTAATAATAATTAGGCAGGTATTTACATTCATAACATGTATATATTTGCACTATGGATGAATTTTTAAGAGAATTACCAAAACTTGCCGCAGAAAAGTTAGTAGAAAACAAAAAATACTTTGCTAAATTAAAAAAACGAATCCCAAAAAAGTTAGATTTAATTATGCAAGATTTACATGAAAAAGAATTTAAAAAAACAGATTGTTTAACCTGTGCAAATTGTTGTAAAACCACAAGTCCGATTTTTACTGAAAAAGATATACAACGTATTGCTAAACATTTAAAAATGAAGGTTGTGAATTTTATTTCACAATATTTAGAACGTGATACAGACGATTTTTACGTATTAAAAACAGCACCTTGCACTTTTTTAGATTTGAATGATAATACTTGCTTTATTTACGATGTTCGTCCAAAAGCATGTAAAGAATATCCGCACACAAACCGAAAGAAATTTATTCAGCTAACCAATTTAACCTTAAAAAATACGGAAGTTTGTCCAGCGGTTTATACTATTGTTGAGGAGTTGAAAAAGAAGTTGACACTTTAAAAACTGGTTAATTACAGAAGAATATTAGAATTATTTTTTTACATTTACTCAAAAATTATTATATGAAAACTAAATTTCTTCTTGTTAGTATAACACTACTTATTTTTATATCAAAAATTTCAGCTCAATCTGGTTGGAATAACGATTATGAGCAAGCTTTAAAATTATCTAAAGTACTTAATAAACCTGTTTTAGTTGACTTTATGGCAACTTGGTGTGGTCCTTGTAAAATGATGGACAGAGATGTTTGGAGTAAAGAGGATATAAAACTATTAAAAAATAATTTTATACCCGTTAAAATAGATATAGATACTTATACTAATATTGCAGGTAAATACAGCGTTCGTGCTATTCCAAATATTATGATTTTAGATAGTTATGGTAATAAATTGTATGCTTCATTAGGATATAAGAGAAAACAAGAAGTTGCTAAGTTTTTAACAGAATATACGGTTAATTTAGCAGAGGTAAATAGGGCAATGCTTATTTTGGATAAAAGTAAACAAAACGTTTATTCCAATATTAGAGTTGGTCAAAAATACCAAGATGCAGCTTTAGTATTAAAAGGAAGAAATGTCCGTAAATCATTTTTAACTATGAGTAATCATTTTTTTAAAAAAGCTAAAAAGTTAAAAGAGATAAAGCCTAAAATATCAGAAAAAATAGCACTTTTAATCCTTTTAAATAAGGCTTATTTTCATCAAAATAAATCAGTTTTAAAAGCCATTCAAAAAAAATATAAAAAAATAGATGATTCTAATAAATCCTTGTTAACCTATATCAAATTTTATGTAAATAATAATTTACATAATGAAAATGAAACTAATGCATTACTAGAAGAATTAAAGGATATGACCAATGGTTCAACTTACTTAGAAAAAGCAAATTTTATTTTAGAAAAAGGTTAATTATACAACAAATATTTTTTCCTTATTTTTTTAAATATTTCAATTTTAGGTTGCCAAGAATTATGAATTTCTTTTGCTGTTTCTCCTTCTTTTAGTTGCTTTTCTAATACTTGAGATCCAGCATGTTTTGTGAAAGTTGTACCAAAAAAAGTCATATTCTTTGGCGTTTTTTGATAAGCATCTATCAAATATTGGATATTTACAGTTTTTAACTTTGCTACATTTTTTAAATCAACACCATAACATAATTTATTTTCAAACTTAGGATGTTTAGCTCCAAAATTTGGTTTTGGTGTATAACTAAAATTACTTTTAGGAAAAAACGGAGCTCCATATTGTTGAAATTGATGTTCTGTTCCTCTACCTGCATTGATGGTAGTTCCTTCAAAAAAGCCTAAACTTGGATATAAATTTATGGCTTGGTCGTTGGGTAAATTAGGAGAAGGACGGATTGGTAAAGAATATCGACTTTGATGTGTGTAATTTTTTAAAGGAATAATGGTCAAATTACACTGAACTCCATTTGCTAACCAATGTTCACCATTAATCATTTTTGCATACTCTCCAATAGTCATACCATAAACTAATGGTACAGGATGCATACCAACAAAACTTTTATATTTTAAATTTAATGTTGGACCATCTACATAAAATCCATTAGGATTTGGTCTGTCTAATACAATTAAAGGAATATTATTTTCAGCACAAGCCTCCATTACATAATGCAACGTTGAAATATAGGTGTAAAACCGAACTCCAACATCTTGAATATCAAAAATTACAACATCAATTCCTTCTAATTGCTTAGTGGTTGGTTTCTTATTTTTTCCATATAGCGAAACAATGGATAAACCTGTTTTTTTATCAATTTCATTAGTTACTTTTTCACCTGCATTTGCAGTTCCTCTAAATCCGTGTTCAGGAGAAAAAACTTTTTTAACTCTAATTTTTAAAGATAATAAGCTGTCAACCAAATGTGTATAATTGCTTTTATCTTTAGTTTTTAAATTTTTACCTTTAAAGATTACAGAAGTTTGGTTAGCAACTATAGCAATATTTTTATTTTGAATTAAAGGAAAATAAATAACAGTTTGTTGTGCTCCAGTTAAAATAGGAAATGAATTATTTTGTATATTATTTACAGATTTTTTAGGTTGAACTTGAGAACAAGAAATCATTGAAAAAAACAGCAGAAAAACCGCTAATAAATATGTATTTTTGAAAAATATAGAAATCATTTAAAGTTGAATTACGAATTATTTATTGCCAAACGTATTATCGCTGCAAAGCGATATAAAAGTAGTATATCATCTCCAATAATAAAAATTGCGAGTATTGCCATTGCTATTGGCATTATTATTATGATGATTTCTGTAGCAACTGGTATTGGCTTACAAAAAAAAATTAGAGAAAAAATTGCAGGATTTAATGGTCATATTCAAATTACTAATTTTGATAATAATAATTCTAAAATTACCTTAAAACCAGTTTCAACCAATCAAAATTTCTATCCAAAATTTAAATCTGTTTCTGGCATCAAAAATATTCAGGTTTATGCTACTAAAGCAGGAATTATTAGAACTCCTACTGATTTTGAAGGTATAGTTTTTAAAGGCGTTTCAAGCGATTATAATTGGACTTTTTTTAAAGATTATTTAGTAAAAGGGAAATTGCCTAAGTACACTCAAAAAACTTCTAATGAAGTTTTAATTTCGGAAGAAATTTCAAAGCGGTTACATATAAATTTAAATGATGAATTTAACATCATTTTTGTAAAAGATAATCCTTCTAAACCTCCTTTTATTAGAGTATTAAAAGTAGTTGGAATTTACAATTCAGGTTTTGAGGATTTTGATAAAAATTATGTTATAGGAGATATTCATCATATTCAAAAAATGAATAAATGGAATAAAAATGAAGTTGGTGGTTTTGAAATAATTTTAAATAATTTTGATGAAATTCAATCAAAAACAAAAGAAATTTATCAGAATATAGATTCAACTTTAAATTGTGAAAATATTGTAGAAAAATATCCCGGAATTTTTGAATGGATAAACCTATTTGATAATAATATTTTTCTAATTATTACCATTATGATTTTGGTTGCAGGTATTAATATGATTACTGCATTATTAGTTTTAATTTTGGAACGTACACAAATGATTGGTATTTTAAAAGCATTAGGCTCTCAAAATAAAAGCATCAGAAAAATATTTTTGTAC